>Ga0228670_1000295_pt1 | contig 29597 bp, 23 predicted proteins | sample 85DmetaG_FD_182785 | JGI IMG/M metagenome (GOLD analysis project Ga0228670, IMG submission 182785) | Seawater microbial communities from Monterey Bay, California, United States - 85D | ecosystem: Environmental > Aquatic > Marine > Coastal | place: USA: California | collected 2016-10-13
ACGAAACGTAAATTCGCTCTAGTTAATTTCTCTAAAGAACGTTGATCTCCAGCGCGAATTTTTCTAGCTAATTCTACCTCTTCCTCTGCTGTAATCAGCTCTTCTTTACCAATATCTTGAAGGTACTTGTCTAATGACTGACTCTCACGATTGGTAATCGACTTCGTAATTTTTAGCTGTCTCATTCTGTTCTTTTGCTTTATTTAAGTAAAATATTTGCAAAGATACGATGAAAAATAAATGTTATCCAAATATTAATCACATATTTTTACTTTCTGTTCATCTTTAATTTAATGGAAATGTTATATTTCAAATCCTTTAAATAATTTTTGTCCACTTTCTGTAATTATTTCTAACCAAACAACTCCGGGACTTTGGCTTAATTTACTTGTTAACTGTTCAACTGAACGGATGATTTCATTATTTACTTTTGTGATAACCATGCCTTCTATCAATCCTTCCGATTTCAGTTTACCTGTATTAAGTGTTTTTATCTTTACGCCGTTATCGATAAAAAGTTCCTTTTTTTCTTTGGATGTTAATTCTGAGAAGGTTGCACCTAAAGCCATGTTCTTTTGAATCTCTTCTTTGGATATTAAAGTTGTTTCTCCATCGCTATTTCTTAAAACAATTTCTTGCACTTTCTCTTTATCGTTTTTATCTCTAATAGTAATGGATAATTTGTCACCAGGTCTTCTTTTTCCTACTTCTTCTTGAAGTGATGCTACTGAATTTACTTCTTTTGAACCAATTTTTAAAATTACTTCTCCATCTTTAATACCTGCTTTATCGGCACTTCCTCCTTGAATAACTTTTGCAATAAATACACCTTTGAGGTTCGGAAGTTTGTTTTCCTCTTTTAAGTCTTGGTTTACATCTGCTATTTGGACCCCAAGAAAAGCGCGTTGAACAATTCCAAAATCTATTAAATCACTAATTACTTTTTGAACTAAGTTAACTGGTATTGCAAAGGAATATCCAGCATAAGATCCTGTTTGAGAAGCTATAGCAGTATTAATTCCTACTAATTCTCCTTTTGTGTTTACTAATGCTCCACCAGAATTACCTGGGTTTACTGCTGCATCCGTTTGAATAAAAGATTCTATCGGAACAAAATCTTGTTTGGTTCTATCGGAAAGTAAATTAATATTTCTTGCTTTTGCAGAAACAATTCCAGCTGTAACTGTTGAGGTTAAATTAAAAGGGTTTCCAACTGCTAATACCCATTCACCAACTTTTAATTGATCACTATTTCCTAAAACAATCGGTTGCAAATTTTCACCATCAATTTTTAATACTGCAAGGTCTGTCGATGGGTCAACACCTACAACTTTTGCTTTGTATTTTGAGTCGTCGTTTAATATAACTTCAATTTCACTTGCATCTTGAATGACATGGTTGTTGGTTATGATATATCCTTCAGTGGAAACAATTACTCCAGAGCCAGAACCGGATCCATATTGTTTAAATTCTCTTCCACCTGCACCTGGTCCGTAGAAGAATTCAGAAAACAGGTCTCTTTGGAAATTTGTTTTAACCACTTTTGTTGTTACGTGAACTACTGAGTTTAAGGAGTTTTCAGACGCTTCCGTAAAATTTGTTAGTGTAGTTACTCCTTCTGGAAGTTTAGTAGGTAAGGCATAGTTATTTGTTTGCCCATTTAATAGCAAAGATGCCTTTTTGTCTTCTTGAGGTGTGTTGAAATATAGAAAAGCACTTAGAGGAACAATTCCACCTAATATACCTAATCCAAGGGTTTTGATGTTTGTATTCATGTGTTTTTAATTTAGTTAAACTTTCTATACGAAGATAACGCTATGTTGGCTTATTTCGTTACGGTTCAGGTGTTAAAGATTGTTAAGCTGTGTTTTTTACACACATAGACACACACACTCTCTCATAGGGCTTCACCCTATGTTAAAGTATTCAACCCTTTCAGGGTTTTATTTGTACTTTATTGCTTATAATCATAGGGCTTCACCCTATGTTAAGGTATTCAACCCTTTCAGGGTTTTGAAGTGCTAGGTTTCAATGTTAAGATTTTATATTGTGTTAGGATATTAATTGATGCCCTGGAGGGGCGTGATATCAAGGTGCTGTAAATTGATTATACTTTGTTTAACAAGTGATTAAATAGGCTACTGTCAATATGGAATAAACTCATGCTTTTTTAAGAGATGTTTAAACTAAAGAATAAAATAACATTTAAATAAAATATGATTATTGATTCCCATTCTTTATTTCAATACTTTTGTGTAATTCTAATTTAAGTTATGGTTGTTCAATTTTCAAAATATCAAGGTACAGGCAATGATTTTGTTCTGTTGAACAATCTTGATGGAGGGTATGATGAACTTACTGTTAGTCAAATATCTTATTTGTGTGATAGGCGTTTTGGAGTTGGAGCTGATGGGGTGATTAAGATCAATTCTTCTACTGTTTCTTCGTTTGAGGTAGATTATTATAATCCAGATGGTTCAAAGAGTTTTTGTGGAAATGGAGCTAGATGCGCTGTTGCTTTTGCAAAGACTCTAGGTCTTGATGTTGCGAATACTTCGTTTAATGCTTTCGATGGTTTGCATTCTGCTTCTTTAAATCATGAGGAAGTATCTTTAGCGATGTCTGATGTTGAAGAAATAGATCGTATTGACAAGGATTATTTACTATATACTGGCTCTCCTCATTACGTAATGTTTGTTGAGGATTTATTAAGTTCTGATGTAGTAAGTATTGGAAAATCTATTCGGTATTCTGATCGTTTCAAAGATGAAGGGGTAAATGTTAACCTTGTTGAAGTTAAAGGTAAAAATAAATTGGAAGTTTTAACTTACGAAAGAGGGGTTGAGGACGAAACTTTATCCTGTGGAACTGGAGTTACAGCGGTTTCCATGTCTTATGCTTACAGAGAAGGTTTAATAGGGAATAATATTATTGATATAAAAGTAAAAGGTGGTGATTTAAAGGTTGCTTTTAATCGAGTTTCCAAAGGAGTTTTTAAAGAGGTTCGGTTGATTGGTCCAGCAAAATTTGTATTTTTAGGAGAGGTTAATGTCTGATTATAAATTTCAATATATCAACCAATTACCTGATCTTTCTATCTTAGAAAATGGCTTGTTTTTGTGTATTATACATGCGGATAAAATACCACCTCATATTGGTGTTTCGATTGATGGGAAATATTTTAGTTTGAAAGCTAAAGGAAAAGATGAAGCAATTCCAGTAGCAGAGGTTTTAAAAATTATAGATAAAAGAACGATTAAAACGCTGTTTGTTCGTTTAGAAGTAAGTGTTGGCATTGAGCAGATTAAACAAGTTTATAGTCGATTTGAAAAAACAATTGTTAGAGAAACGAGTTGTTTATCTCCCATAAAAGATGTTCTTAAAGTTCAAGGAGATATTCAAAAACTTTCTGATTTATTGGATTATTTAGATTCAAATCGTCTTTCTAGAGAGGTGTTTGGAGTTTATATTGATGAAGATTTTAAAGGGATTCCTTATTATGAAGTGGAAGATATTAATAAACGTTTAGAATCTCTAACAAAAGCTAAAGTGTAGTAAATGTTTAAATCGGAAAATATTTTTATTAGGTTAATTGAACCAAAAGATGCTACAACTGTGATGATTTGGGAGAATAATCCAGAACATTGGAGGGTGTCGGATACGGAGATTCCTTTTTCCATGCAGGATATTTTATATTTGATAGACCAGGCGCACCATATTCGAACAACTGGTCAAGTTCGTTTTGTTATTTGCTTGAACGATACGGAGGAGCCTATAGGGTTAATTGATTTATTCGATGCAAATTTTAAACATGGTAGGGCAGGAGTAGGTATTTTGATTGCCGAAAAAGCTTTTCGTTCAAAAGGATTTGCATTAGAAAGCTTAACTTTATTAAAAGAATATGCAGCTAAGGTTTTAGGTTTTTACAGTTTATATGCAACGATGCATGCAGATAATGAGTCCAGTATTCATTTATTTGAAAAAAGTAACTTTGAGTTGGTAGGTAAAAGAAAAGGTTGGTATTTAGACCAAGGAAAAAGAGTCGATGAATTAATGTTTCAAATATGTTTAGAAAATTAATAGCTTTAGGAGTAATAGGGGTGATTATAGGTGGGTATTTTGCAAAAGATAAAATCACTTTATTTATCGCGGCACATAAAAGTTCTTTGAATAAAGGAGTTATAGAATACTACTTCGATGCTTCTATTGGATTGGACAGTTTAGCTGCTGATTTATTCGCAAAAGAAGTTATAGAGTACCCTAAATCTTTTGTTTTACTTGGGGAGTATAAAGGTTTGAATAATAATAGGTTGGCTTCTGGTAAGTATTTGCTTAAACCAAATACATCTTATAAGGATATTTTAAATGGATTTACTATTAATTCCAATGGAAATGGAAATGCTGAAGTAGAGGTAGATGTTACTTTTAATAACTGCAAAAGCATTGAGCAATTAGTTGGTAAGGTTTCCAAAAACTTATTTGTAGACAGTGTCTCTTTGTTAAATTATATAAAATCAGATTCTGTTTTAAAGAAATACGGTTTTACATGGGAACAAATGCCTGCTTTGTTTATTCCAAACACGTATAGAATGTTCTACGATACTGATGCTTCTCAATTTGTTACTAGAATGGCAAAAGAATTTAAAAACTTTTGGAACGTAGAACGAAAAGGAAAGCTAAAAGAAATAGGTTTAAATTCTCCTTCAGAAGCCGTAACTCTTGCCAGTATAGTTTATTCTGAACAAACTAGAGTAAAGAAAGAATGGCCTATTATTGCTGGTTTATACCTTAATCGTTTAAAAAAAGGAATCCGTTTACAATCAGACCCTACTTTTAAATTTTGTTGGGGAGATAAATTAGATAATGTTCAACGATTATTGGCAAAACATCGAGAGATTGATTGTGCTTATAATACCTACAAAATAAACGGTTTGCCTCCTGGTCCAATTTGTATTCCTTCCAGTAAAGTTGTGGATGCTGTTTTGAATAGAGCAGAGGTGAAGTATATTTTTATGTGTGCTAAGCCAGACTATTCAGGAGAACATAATTTTGCAGTGAACGGACTTGTTCATGGAAGAAATGCTCGTTTGTTTCAGAAATGGATTGCTAATGAATTAAAAAAACAGAATGGAAAATAAAAAATGTCCTTGTGGTTCAGGAGATAGTTTTTACGACTGCTGTGATCGTTTCATCAGTGGTGATTTATTGCCTGAAACGGCTCTGGATTTGATGAAGTCAAGGTATAGTGCATACGCTATGAAAGAAGTGAATTATATTTTTGAAACAACTCATCCATCTGTTCAGCATTTAACTTCGCTTGAAAACATCAAGGATTGGGCAAATGAAACTACTTGGTTGAAGTTAGAAATTATTGCTGAAAAAGAAAATATAGTTGAATTTAAAGCGACTTATAAAGATTTAAAAGGGGGAGAGCACGTACATCATGAACGTTCTAACTTTCATTTTGATAACAATAAATGGTACTACGTAGATGGAAATTACTATGATTGAAAAGGAGATAAACGATTTAGTTAAGTCATTGGATTTATTACCTCATCCTGAGGGTGGATTTTACAGAGAGACGTATCGTTCTGAGGGATTAGTAAAATCAGGGGATAGAAACTTAATGACAGCTATCTATTTCTTGTTAACATCTGATAATGTGTCTCGTTTTCACCGTATTAAAAGTGATGAGTTATGGTTTTACCATGGTGGAAGTCCGTTGATCGTGCATATACTTTCTAAAGAAAACGGACACCAAGAAAACATTGTAGGAAATGACTTTGAAAAAGGGTATTTACCTCAATTTTTAGTTCCTAAAGATACGATTTTTGGTTCGACTGTTTTGGAAGAAAATTCTTATTCGTTGGTCTCTTGTGTTGTTGCTCCTGGTTTTGATTTCGCTGATTTTGAATTGTTTGAAAAAGAGGGGTTGTTGAAGGAATTTTCGGATCATCAAGCAATTATTGAAAGGTTGACTTAGGGTTTTTGTTAATTCCTTATGTATAGGAAGGTATATTTTGAGACAATAATTTACAAAATACATCCTTATGAATGAAACTAGTTTAAGGTATAACTAACACTTATTTTGGGATTACAGTACTAAAACGATATAAACATACGTTACAACAAAAGAGGTTGATCAATTGAAAAGCCCGATCGTTAACCTTGAGATTTAAATTTTATATTTACATTTGAAATACATGACAATTCAGACCTCATGAAAAACGATTACTTATTCGACATACAAACGACTAATATTAAGTAGATTAAACATTTATAACTATTTTAGATATATGCGTAATTGCAAATATTAACATAGTTTTGCAGCATTAGGAAATGAATGAATAATAATATACAAGACATATTAAAAATAGCACCAAAATCTAACCTAAAGTCATATAAGAAAGGTGAAATCATTCAAAAAGCTGGAGATTTCAAAACCTTTCCTATGTATGTTAAAAAGGGACTTTTAAAAAGCTATCTTATTGATAGTAAGGGTAAAGAACATATTTATATGTTTGCTCTAGAGAATTGGATTATTGGCGATTTAGAAGCTTTACAATACCAACAACCTTCACAATTATTTATTGAGTGTCTAGAGGATTCAGAAGTAATAACTTTTGAAAAAGACAGTTTATTTAATACAGAGTTAGATAAGGAACAAATTGCTCAAAACGCTCAAGTTTTGTATAGACGAGTTGGACGTTTACAGCGTAGAGTCTTAATGTTGATGGGAGCTCCTGCTGCTGATAGATATTTATATTTTCTTGAAACATATCCAGAGTTACCAAATAGAGTTCCTCAAAAAATGATTGCCTCATATTTAGGTATCGCACCTCAAACCCTTAGCACAATTAGAAGAAAACTATCTAGAGCAAAATAGATTCATTTCTTCATCTACATGAATGCATAAGTATTTCTAAGTACTGATTTTTGTATAAAAAATATTAGTACAGATGAAAAAAGCAAAATTAATTATCAGAATCCTTTTTGGATTAATGTTGGTCATTTTCGGACTTAACAAATTTCTTCAGTTTATGCCCATGCCACCATTACCTGAAGCAGCTAGTCAATTTATGGCAGCATTAGTACAAAGTGGTTATCTCATGGTTGTTGTTGCTGTGGTAGAAGTCGCAGTAGGTATATTATTACTAATCAATAAATATCAAGCATTTGCTCTAGTTATTATTTTTCCAATTATGCTCAATGCATTCCTTTTTCATTTATTCTTAGATATTGCTGGTATTGTTGGAGCTGCCATGGCAATTACAATGAATATATTATTACTATATACCAATAAAGGTTCATACTCTAATCTATTGAAAATCAAAAAGAATGAAAAAAACATCAATTAAAGAAATAAAGCCGTTAGTTCTCCCTTGGGAAACTAAAGATCCTTTTATATTTTGTTCTTATCATTATGACGAATTCCCTGGAGGCAATGACAATATGGAGCCAAACGTTTCTTTAGAAGGTCGTCCAATAGGACAAGATTTTGCCTCTAAAGATGGTTGGAATATGTATCACGGAGCCAATGTTCCAGGATTTCCTGCACATCCGCATTGTGGGTTTGAAACGGTAAGTATTGTTACAAAAGGAATGGTGGATCATTCGGATTCTCTTGGTGGAAAAGGTCGTTTTGGAAATGGAGACGTACAATGGTTAACATCCGGAAAAGGAGTGCTACACGCAGAAATGTTTCCGCTACTTAAAAAAGATAAGAATCCTTTTGAAATTTTTCAACTTTGGTTAAACCTTCCAGGAAAGAGTAAAAAAGCAAATCCATATTACAAAATGCTTTGGAGTGAAGACATTCCAAAAGTGATATCTAAGGATGAAAAAGGGAGATTAACAGAAATTGATATCATAGCTGGTGAATTAAACGGTAAAAAAGCACTTTCGCCAAATCCAGACTCTTGGGCTGCGGATTCTGAAAACGAAGTTCAAATTTGGACAATTAAGATATACCCAAATGCGAAATTTTCAATCAATGGATTAAAAAATGATGTTACAAGAACACTCTATTTCTATGAAGGAAATGAACTATTTATTGATGATTCTAAAGTTAATGTCAAAAAGCTTCTGCATTTAGACTCTAGAGAAGAAGTTCATATTCAAAATTCGTCAGAAACAGCATATTTGTTATTCTTACAAGGCAAAGCAATTAATGAGCCTGTTGTTCAACATGGTCCTTTTGTAGCAAATTCGGAAGAAGAAATACAAGAGGCAATAAAAGTGTATAAAGCAACACAATATGGAGGATGGCCTTATGATACCAACGAACCAGTACACGAAAAAAATAAAGGTCGTTTTGCAAAATTTACAGATGGTGAAGAAGTAATTAAATAAAGTAATAATATAAAGTAATAAAAGATATGTCAAAACCAAAAATAGCAGATAGAAAACCTATCAAAGTGGAGTTAAAAAAAGGTGAAGAACATTACTGGTGTGCTTGCGGATTAAGTAAAAACCAACCGTATTGTGATGGTTCTCATAGAACTACAGATATTACTCCTGTTAAATTTGAAGCAGAAGAATCGGGAGATGCCTATTTATGTATGTGTAAACATTCGAAAAACGCACCTTATTGTGACGGAACACACGCTAAATTGAAAGAAGAAACTTCTTTAACAGAGCCTATAACACCAGAAAGCAATGGTTCAACGAAAGATGAACCAACATTAGCCTATATTAAAGAACTCGCTAGAAACGGATTATCGAAAACAGGTCATCATGGAGAAATGGGCGCTATGGGTGTTCCAACTCCCGAGTTACCACAATGGAAAGACATTCAAATTTTAGCAGCACAAATGGTAACAAAACCCTTAATGGAAGATGTACCAGTAAAATCTGAATTAATAATTGGACCAAACGCTAAAAGGCCACTAAAACTAGATATCCCATTATTCGTGTCAGATATGAGTTTTGGCGCGTTGTCAGAAGAAGCGAAAATTTCTTTAGCCAAAGGGGCAGAAATGGCAGGAACAGGAATATGTTCTGGTGAAGGTGGAATGTTGGATGAAGAACAAGCTGCTAACGGTAAATATTTTTATGAATATGCCTCTGGTAAGTTTGGTTTTGAATGGGATAAACTAAAAAGAGTTCAAGCCTTTCACTTTAAAGGTGGACAAGGAGCAAAAACAGGAACTGGAGGTCACCTTTCAGGAAATAAAGTAGTTGGTAAAATTGCAAAAGTTAGAAATATAGAAGAAGGCACACCAGCAGTGTCTCCTCCAACTTTTGATGATTTAATAACAGCTGTTGATTTTAAGAATTTTTCAGATAAGGTTCGTGAAGTTACCGGAGGAATACCAATTGGATTTAAGCTATCTGCCAACCATATTGAAGAAGATATTCAGTTTGCTTTAGATGCAAGTGCCGACTATATTATTTTGGACGGTAGAGGTGGTGGAACTGGGGCAGCTCCATTAATTTTTAGAAACAACATTTCTGTTCCCACAATTCCTGCTTTAGCAAGAGCAAGACACTATTTAGATAAAGTCGGCCGAAAAGATGTCACTTTGATTATTACAGGGGGAATTCGTGTTGCTGATGATTTTATTAAAGCAATGGCATTAGGCGCAGATGGAATTGCTTTATCAAATTCTGCATTACAGTCTATTGGTTGTGTAGCTGCTAGAATGTGTAATACCAATAATTGTCCAGCTGGAGTTGCAACTCAAAAACCGGAATTAAGAAAATTATTGAACGTAGATAAATCTGCTAAGCAATTATATAACTTCTTTTCAGCATCAACTGAATTAATGAAAGTTATGGCTAGAGCATGCGGTCATAATCATCTGAATAAATTCAACCAAAATGATATTACTACATGGAAAAAAGATATGGCTGATTTGACAGGTATAAAGTTCGCAGGAATGAAATAAAACGACACGCCAACAATAATAAAAGCAATAGCGGTTTGGGAGTAATCTTGAACCGCTTTTCATTTAAATTAAGTGTTTTGCTATCCAACAGTTAGTAGTTTTTTTTCCTTACTGCTTAATACAAACCGTTATTACAAATTATGAATTACAGGAAAGAACTGAAATTTTTTATTTATTGAATAAAAAAATAAAAATATAACATTCAAGGTAGGGTAAGTTCCTTTTTAAACGGTATGTATAATAAACAAAGTTTAAAAAGCTAAAAAACTATGAAAAAGAACGTACTGTTAACAATATCTTTTGGAATTGTGTTAATTATTTTATCTCTACCATCTTGTCGAAAAGATGAGAATGTTGGACCTTTTGTTCCTTCAGAACCTGATGTCCATTTCCATCAACAGCTTCAGAATATGCTATGATGATAACTTCTGAGTTGGAACTATTCAAACCTTATTAAAATGAAACCAAATTTTTCAATACATCAAACCACCCCAAACTCTATTATCCAAACTATCTGCTCCGAACTTTGGTAAAGCAAAAGGTTTAACCACTGTTCCAGTTGTATCAGTCAACGTTTTCATAAACGAAACAAGGGCTTTCTTTTCATAAGTTGTAAGGTTTAACGAATCTGAAGATAAGGTTTGTTGAGGTAATTCTAGTCCTTTTCCTGCAGCTCCTCCGTGGTTGTAAAAATCTACAACTTCTTCTAAAGTTTTGTATTTACCGTTGTGCATGTAAGGTCCAGTTAATTCAATGTTTCGAATCGTTGGAGTTTTGAACATGCCTTTAATGTAATGCGCTTCTGGATAACTGTTTTTGAAACGTTCGTACATTCCATTGTCTTTATCGATTTGGTTTTTATTTGGTTCAGCTAGTACACCTAATATTTCTCCTTCCGTATCTTGGTAATGTGGTGGTACAAAACCATTGAAATTTGGAGCGAAATGACAGGTTGCACAAGCTGCTTTACCTAGGAAAATATTTGCTCCATCAACTTCTTCTTTGGAAAGGTTGTTCATTTCTCCTCTGATGTTTTTATCGAATTTTGAGTTAATGTTTACTAATGAGCGAACATATAGTTCAAGACTTGATTTTACTGTTCCGATAGTGATAGGAGTAGAGTAAACGTAATATGCTTCTTTAAATAAGGTTTGGTAATCTTCACTTTTCCTTAATTTTAAAACAATTTCATCCGGTGTAGTATTGAATTCATCTTTACTTAAAATGACGTTCATGATTTGATCGTTCATATCACTTGAACGTAAGTCTAAAAAGAAGTTATTTTGAAAACAAGAATTAATTAGTGTTGGAGAATTACGTTTTACTTTATCTTTTAAGTTTGAAGAGTAACTTTTATCCACTCCATCTGTGAAAGCTTTTGAAGGATTATGACATGAAGCACAGGAGAAATTATTTTCTTTTGATAAGATTGGGTCGAAGAAAAGTGTTTTTCCAAGGTCGACTTGCTTCTGATTGTGAGAGGTGTTATTTCCTTTCATGCTATAATGCGGATCTAAATAAGTTTTAGAGAAAAGGTGTTCCCCTTTACCAATTGAACGCTTTATAGTGGTTGTTTCATGGTAAAACTCGTAACCTGTATCTATGTGTAATTGCTTGATTGCTTTTTGAATTGGTAAAAGATAGTTTCTATATAAATCGTACCTGTTAAGGCTATTAAAATCAGTATTGGTATTCAAATATTGAATAGTAGAGTGGATCAAATCATTCGTTTTGTTCCAGTCGTAATTTTTAGAGGTAAATGGTTTAAATAGTGTAAGGTCTTTTTGAATTTGTGTTAAGACAATTTTAGAATCTTGAATACTTAAAAGTAGAGCAGGGGAGTCGAATCCGCTTAAGCTTAAGGTGATGATTCTAGTTATAGCTAAATGGTTAGCTTCTAATATTTCCCAGTTTAGTATTGGGAGTTTGGTGATTGAGTTTTTTAAGGTTGTCAAGTTTTTTTGAATGGTTACAAGATTTTCTAACACTGCTTTTTCATCTATATTGTTTTCATTGATTAGTTCTTCGATTACTTGTAGGCCTGTTGGTTCATCTTTATGCAGGATAACTACATCTCGTGTCATACTAGGAACAGGTCCACCATTTAAAACTTTATCTATATTTGGATATCTAAAAACAATATAAGTTTCAATTTTTTTATAATCAGACCTTAAGTTTTTATATTCTTGAATGAAATCAAGTTTTTTATTGGTTTGAATTAATTCTATAAAATGATTAGCTGAAGAAATACAAGCATCAATATCTTTTAATATATTTGTTTGAATTGAAGTATTCGGAAATTCGTTTTTATGCGTGTTTGAAAAACCCAGACAAAGGATACAAAAAATCAGTGAAATATTAAATAGCTTTTTCATTTTAATAAATAGTATAAAAGATAATAATGTGTTTAACGAAAAAAAATGGCTCAGTTTAAAACTTTGGGTACTAAACATTTTTTTATTTCTTCCGATACTTTTTTGAGCTGAAAAAAGTATCCAAAAACAGCTTCTCAATTTTACAAGGAACTTTTTACGTTCCGTTTCACTCCACAAAAACCGCGGATAAATGTTGAACTACATGCTTACTTCCTTACATCTTTGTTACACTTCGATGTGGAACGCAATTTCGTTCCATTTACCGCCTAGTTCTGTGCAAAATTGGAGTTATCGCTTCGAAACTTGAAATTATCGATCTATTTTTAAACTTTAAACTTCATAATTTAAGAAATGAATTAAATATAGATTACCCCTTTAAGCTGCTGTATATCAGGTTATAAAATAAAAGTAATAATGTTGACGAGACATAATAATAGAAGCATTTTTCGGCCTAAGCAATGAAATGTAGAAAACAAGAAGTAACGAAGTGAAGCTGAATCCATGTTTGAACTCAGCTGTCAACAATCCAAGAATTGGTTGTTGTTAACAGCGTTTGTGAGTTTGGATGAAGCTACGGAGTGTTTTGTAGTTTTCAAGTTTTATTGGTTCAGCCTTGACTTTTTGTTTCTTTTGGGTCAAGCCAAAAGATATGTAAAAAAACTTTTTTAAAATTCACTTAACAACTTTAAAACCATAATATTTAGTGTGACCCAAAAAAACATGGAGACCGAAGTCCCCATGTTTAATTCTTTGATAATTATAGATTATTCAATGATTAGCTTTTTAGCTTCACCTTTTGAATTTTTAACAACATAAGAACCAGTTGCTAAAGTTGAGATATTTACAACTTGTGTATTTCTTTCAACTAAAACTCTTTCTCCATTCATGTTGTAGATTGCTACATCCATCTGCTCACTTAAATAGATCTCTCTTGAAGCTGGATTAGGATAAACTGTAAATTCATCTTCTGCATTTTGTAACTCATTTAATCCTAACTGACTCGCCCAGATTTTTTTGAATCCTGTAATAGCTAATGTTACAGAGTGATCAAAAGGAGGAGTGTTAGAAGTAGATGGGTGTTGGATGTTAACGAAGTAAGTACTTCCGTCTGGTGTAAACCTACCACCTGTAGTTTCGCATCCTGCAGGTCCTACTAAAAATCTTCTTAATTCATTTACATTGTAGTGTTTTCCTGGCATATCACCTGTTACATCTAACATGTAAATTTCATTTAATTTACTAGAGAAATGAGTAGGATTAGCTGGAGCACCAGAAGGATTCATATCTTCATTAATTGCTAAATAAGTTCTACCATCAATAACGGTTGAAGTTAACCCATCTGGAGAAGATAAGTGATTGTTGAAAGGGTTGTAGTTAGCATCTAAATTTCCACCACCTTCAATAGCGCTTTCAATTTTACCAGTAGCAACATCTAATCTTAATACTCTTCCCCAAAGGTCATTGTAAGTTGAATCGATTGCTCCATCTTTTGCATCTAATTGAATTAAGTGAGTAGCTAAAGTTGCTCCAGCTTCCATAGCAGATTGAACACTTTGAGATTTTCCTCTTCCTGTTTCTGTAATAAAGATAGTATTGTCGTTGATTCCTTCTATCCATTCTAAACGCATGAAAGTAGTTGCTCCTAATGAATAAGCTTCTTGTCTCGCATTCATCATAGTTTCTAAGTCCATCGTTAAAGGTAGCCAAGAACCAGACATTCCATCAGCAGATTGCTTATAGCAGTATAATTGACCAGTACTGAAATCTTCAGCTACGTCTGCGATAAATTTAAATAATACTGCACCACCAGAATAATCATCTGTTAAATAAACAGTTTTTCTATCCGATGCAATCCAACCACCTTCATGATCGTAACGACCCATGTTGTAGTTTTTTCTAACTGCTACTGCATTTTTAACATCAACTTCAACCATGTATTGAAAGTTTTTGTATTTCTCAACGTCAACATCAACAGCATCTCCATTGAATGAAGTAATATTGAAATCAGAAGTATCTGTAATTCCATTTCCTTCATTATAGATTGTTTTGTTGTCTTTGAATGCACTTCCCCATTCTTCTGCTGTGAAAACTTTACCCCAACTTGTTTGGATTCCTCCACAGTTAGCTCCAGTTCCACCTACTGCAGAAAAATCAACATTTCTGTATTTTCCATTAGGGTCATTAACAACTTCCCAAGATTCTGAAGACTGGTTGTAATAAACAGTAAAAACTGTCATTCCACCACCGTCTCCTAAAATTGGACTAGCTTCCATTCTTTCATGATTTACGATTACATAACCACTATCACTTCTTCCTGCGATTGGAACGTAACCAGTAAAATCTTGCCATTCTTTTGCAAGAGCTGTTTCGTTGTTAGCATTAGTAACAAGATCAACACCACCAGTAAAAATAACATCGTACTTCAAAGGTGAAGCTGGGATTAATACTTCTGGAAGATCTGTTGCATAATCTGCTGGATCATAAAAATTTGCATCTAAAACTGGGAACGGAGATTCTTGTGCGAACAAAGAACCAGCTGATAATGCCATTGTCGAAATAAGTAACTTTAATTTCATTTTTAATAATTTGAATTAATAAATTTTACATGACAAAAGTATCTATCAAGTTTTCTTTTTCGATTAAGGGTAATTTATAGTTATGTTATTTATATATAAAATTAGTTTAGTCTTAATTATAGCTTAATGTTCTGTTTTATAAATTTTTAATTCTTTTGTAGCTATTAATTTAATGTTAACAATAGTTCTCTTTTTTGTTAAGATACTGATATTAAGGCTTTTGTTTTATTAATTATTTGTTTAACTTTTAACTTGTTTAATTAAACAAAATAAGTTAACTTTGATAAAAACATTAAGAGATGGAAAAAGATAAATCACGTCATTTTTTTGAAGCATACACAGATTATGTTTTAACTCACCAAAAACAACCAAGTTCAGTTTATATCTTTTGTAAAGAAATTGGAGAAGAGGAACAAGAGTTTTATAAGTACTTTGCTTCTTTTTCAGCTTTAGAGGAGAATGTTTTTTCGACTTTATTCGAAGAAACCTTAACTATGCTTCAAAATAGTGAAGGTTATCACGAATACGATAATAAAACAAAATTATTGAGTTTTTACTTTACATTTTTTGAATTGTTAACTGCAAACAGAAGTTTAATCACTTATTTGTTAAAAGCTGAAAAACATGATTTAAAGCAATTATCTAAACTGAAAGAGTTAAGAAAATTATTTCAAGCATTTATTCAGTCCATGGATTTGAATGTTGTAGATATTCCGAAAGAAAAGATACAAAAAATACAAGGAAAAGCAATCGATGAATTAGCGTGGGGACAGTTTTTGTTAACGCTTAAATTTTGGATGGAAGATACTTCTCCTTCGTTTGAAAAGACAGATCTTTTTATTGAGAAATCTGTACACGCATCTTTCGATTTAATGGATTTAACGCCTTTAAAAAATATCATTGATTTTGGTAAGTTTTTGTGGAAAGAAAAAATGAAAATGTAAGTTATTAGCATTCACCTTTAAATAGATTAGTTATGAAGTCATTAAATAGTATTCCAACATCAAAAATTCAAAGAGCATCTAAACTGGTTCAAACAGGGGTGAAGGTAGGTGTGAATTATATTAAATATTATGGAGATCAAGTAATTAATTCTAAAAAAGATGCTAAAGGTCGTTTAAATGAAGCTAATGCAGCAGATATTTACGATGGCTTAAAAGAGTTAAAGGGAAGTGCTTTGAAGGTTGCGCAGATGTTAAGCATGGAAAAAAATATCATGCCACAAGCATACGTTGAAAAGTTCTCTTTATCTCAATTTTCTGTTCCGCCATTATCTGCACCTTTAGTGAACAAAACGTTTAAAAATTATTTTGGAAAATTACCTTCAGAAATTTACGATGAGTTCAATTTAGATTCCATTAACGCAGCAAGTATTGGACAAGTACATCAAGCAAAAAAAGATGGAAAAACATTAGCTGTTAAGATTCAATATCCAGGTGTTGCTCAAAGTATTTCGTCAGATTTAGCTTTGGTGAAACCGATTGCAATTAAGATGTTTAACATCAAAGGAAAAGATTCTGATAAATACTTTAAAGAGGTTGAGAATAAGCTAATTGAGGAGACGGACTACATCAATGAGTTGAAACAAAGTCAATCTTTTGCATCCGAGTGTAAACCCTTGAAAAACATCCTTTTCCCGAATTACTATCCTGAACTATCTACTGATCGAATCATTACGATGGATTGGATGACGGGTGTTCATTTATCTGAATTTACAACTTCCAATACAGATCCTGAAAAAGCAAATTTGATTGGTCAAACCTTATGGGATTTCTATATGTTTCAGATGCACCAACTTCGAAAAGTTCACGCAGACCCACATCCAGGTAATTTCCTGATATCAGAAAAAAATGAATTGATAGCATTAGATTTTGGATGTATCAAAGAAGTTCCTGAAGATTTCTACAAACCTTATTTTGAATTAGCAATCAGAGAGAATCTAGAAAATAAAGCATATTTTGAAGAGAAATTATATGAACTTGAAATTCTAAGAAAAGACGACTCTGAAGTAGAAAAAGTATTTTTTACTCAGATTTTCTATGAGTTGTTAAGCTTGTTTACCGAACCTTTTAACGTAGAAGAGTTTGATTTTTCTAACGATGATTTCTTTTTACGTATTGCCGAACTCGGAAAGAAATACGCAAAGAGTTCAGACATGAAAAACATGAACGGAAACAGAGGTTCAACGCATTTTATCTACATCAACAGAACATTCTTTGGTTTGTATAATTTGATGCACGATATCGGTGCTAAGAATATAAAGATTAATAACTTTTTAAGATAATAGATTTTAGATACTAGACTTTAGACCTTTGTGCTGCAGATTGCAAATTGACATAGATTGTACTTTTCTTTATCGAATAAGCATTTTATAATGCGTAAAGAGGGTTAAATTCCTCAAGGTAATATTAACTAATTTGTACATACAACCCCATTGTCAGCACGTTGATTCATTTGATTAAAATGATGAAATATGATTCTAAGTAACTCTTCAAAATCACATAAATCAAAAGAGTCATAAAAATCAAAGTTTAGACATTTTCTACATCAATAAACTCCTTATTGTTTAATCATTTTTTCATCCTTTTTCAACTGAGGAATTTTTAACTTTTTATTAAATGGTTGTTGTTTATTCGTACACTCATTTTTCCTATCGAAATGCCTTGATATTTGAATTGTTTTAGTTTGGTAGTCATTTTGATTTTCATAATAAGCAATATGTATTGACTTACAGTTTTTATGTTGAAGTATTTCTCTGAGTAAAATACTATCTGACAAACCACAAGAATGACCATATATAAGCACCTCAAAATCTGTTGAATGTTCAATTCCACTATCTGAATTAATTTTTCCAGTATTCAAAAAACTCATTAACTTACTGTAATTAGAAGTAAGAGGATAAGACATTGACTTTATATTTTTCAAATAGTCATCATCATTCAATTGTTCAATTTCTAAATATTTAGGATGTTGATTATTTCCATACCCAAATATAATTTTGTTTTCTTGATTTTTTAGTTCTCCGTGAATATTAATTTGAGAGGTGTTGTTTTGTTCTTTAATCCATTCTTCTGTCAGGTTTGTATAGTTAAAATTTAAAATAAGTGTATTATGTTTAATAAAATCACCGTCTCCAAAGTTCAATTTAATTAAATCTTCACAAAAAAACATTCTTTTTACATTATAAAAATACTCATCATCAATTTTTCGTTTCTCCTTAACTTGTTGGCTTAAATATTCACATAATTTTGATTCTAAAACTTTTAATTGTTGATTTAATTTAACTATTAAACCTTTTTTAACTTTTTCATCATATTTACTTTCTTTAATTCGAAGTAAAGAATCAAAGTATAAACTTTCTATATCAACCCATTTTTGCTCTAGATTGTCTTCTATTATTTTCTCTAAAAAGCTTAATCGTTCTTCTTCAACTTCATATTTTATATCATTAGCTTTGATGAATAACAAAAAATCTTTAAGGCTTGTCGAATTTTCTACAACAATTTTTACAGAAGACTCATTAATGTTTTTAAATAAAAATAAATTTGATTCATTCGACCTATTAGCTTTAGATAGACAGTCTTTTAGATACCACAAGATAAAACTAGAATAACTAGACTCTATACCAGTTGCTAAATCAAATCCGTTTCCGACTATAATTAATCTATTCATTTTTCACAATAGTTAATTGTCAATTTTGCAGACAGAGTCTGAAAAATTGCGTAATCGTTTATTTTTGATATCAATTCTGAATGTTTGTAATTAGTATTGATCATAGGTAAAGTTATTAATTAAATTTAAAAATAAAAATTCGATAAAAACACTATGTAAAAGCGATAAAAATTATCTGAAATCCAACCCCATTGTCAGCACGTTGATTTTTGTGATTAAAGTGATGAAATATGATTCTGTCCAACTCTTCAAAATCATAAAAATCAATAGAATCATAAAAAATCACCGTTTAGACATTTTGCCATTAGCCCCCATTGTCAGCACTTTGATTTTTGTGATTAAAGTGATGAGATATGATTCTGTCCAACTCTTCAAAATCATACAAATCAATAGAATCATAAAAAAATCACCGTTTAGACATTTTGCCATTAGCCCCCATTGTCAGCACTTTGATTTTTGTGATTAAAGTGATGAAATATGATTCTGTCCAACTCTTCAAAATCATACAAATCAATAGAATCATAAAAAAATCATAGTTTAGACATTTTCCACACTACAAAGTTGCATCGCAGATAATCTTAATCTCCTCCTCCGTCAACTCATACAATTCATAAACCATTTGGTCTATTTCTTTGTCTGTTTTATCAATTTCAGCTTTTAACTCCAAGGCTTTTTTCTTATTCTCTTCAAATAGATCCATCCATTCAAATTCATCTTTTTTGGTAAGTGGTGTTCCTTTCACTTTTTTAATGACTTTGTTCAACTCTTTAATAAAATCTACAAAGGATAATTCGAACCACTTTTCAAGTTTACCAGGGAGTTTTTCAATGTTGTATTGGGATGAAAAATAGGCGGTGAATTTCTGAGTTAATTGTTGAAATTCAGTTGTGTTTTTAATATTTATTTTAGTGAAGCATTCTAATATATATTTTTGATTATCATCAAAATTTGGTACTGGAAATTTTTCAAAATAGACTTTACTTATTTCTCTTGTTCCTCCTAATAATTCAGGACAGTTGTAATAAATCCATAATTTGCATAAAGATGAATTAAAAATCGCTGTTAATGCTAATAAAGAAATATTTTCATCTTTTGAACTTAAAATAAAACATTTTTGATTTGCAAAAACACCACTTTCATCATACATAAAAGGAAAAAGTGATGTCATATTTGGATAAATAATTTTCTTTCGTAAAAAAACATCTAAATACGCACAATTTCTTAAATTATAGGGAGTATCACCCTTATCGCTTCGCTTTTCTAAAAAATTGTAATATTGGTTTAAATGATTTTTAATAGCTGGAAATTCATCAATTTTGATAGATTCGATATAGTTGTTTTTTGATTTTATACCGTTATGAGTGTTTATCAAATATTCATAATTTGAGTAACCATAAGGAATAACATCACGACCTCTAATCATCTTCTTAATTACATTGGCACTTTTTGGATCTTCTGAAATTATTTTTTTCTTTGTTTCTTCATTAATATAAAATGCATTATTATAACCTGTTAAAATACCACGATATATATTAATATTAAGACTGTTTAATTCAACACTCTTTTTCTTCATTTTATCTAAAATTAAAGAAACATCTAAAGGCTTTATAATCCACTCATTTTCACTAAATCTATTAATTGAATATTCATAAGAATTCGATTCAATTGAAGTGAAAAAATCACCACTATAATTTTTTTGATTTAGAGAAAGTACCTTTACATTTGATGAATTTGATTTTTTTTGTGTTACAAAAATGCAGACAATTGTAGCCGCTCCATCAAAAAACTGAATATCTCCAAAATTTAAAATTTGAGTAAGACCAGTTTTTGATAAAAATTTCCTTAACGGTTTCCCATAAGATACTATCATCCACTTGTTTGGCATAATAAAAGATTGAATACCTCCTATTTTCAGTAAGCTATATCCTTTTTCAGAGAATAAACAATATAAATCGGCACCTTTTTCATAAGTTTCAAATCCAATATTTTTAAGCGTATCACTCATTGGGCCCATACTTTGAAGTTGAACATAAGGCGGATTCCCAATAATCACATCAAAACCACCTTTCGCAAACACATCAGGAAACTCTTTCTCCCAAGAAAATGCTTTTTCACCAGCAACAGCAACATCATCAATTAAAGAATTTCCACATTTGATGTTGTTGTTTAAAGAATTCAGTTTTCTCCCTTTTTGAGCAGTACGTAACCACAATGAAAGTTTAGCAATTTCAACGGATTCATCGTTCAAATCAACGCCATAAATGTTTCGTTCTAAAATGCTATTCTCAATATCACTTAAAATCATTGCATCGCCCATCATTTTGGCTTGCAATTCATCAACGTAGCTATGTTCCGCAATTAAAAACTCTAAAGCTTGGTTTAAGAAAGCGCCCGAACCACAAGCAGGGTCACAAATGGTTAAATCCAACAACCAATTTCGGTAATCAGCCAATTTGTCTAATAATGCTTTTTTTGTTTTCGTCTGGAGTTTTTTATCTGTTATATAATCTTCGTCTAAAAGTTTAATTTCTTCTTTTTTCTCTGTACATAATTTACCTATCGTATTGTCTACAATGTATTTAGTAATGTATTTTGGAGTGTAAAAAACGCCGTCTTTCTTTCTTCTTGTTTTAGATTTATCAATTGTATTCCCTTCAATTTCAGATTTTATCTCATCAATTTCATTCAACGAATTTTCAAAAATATGTCCTAAGATATTTACGTCAACTTCACTTTGAAAATCGTAATCACTTAATTTGTGGGTATGCTCAAATAATAATTGATCGTCAATTTTAAGGTTGTCTAAAAATTCATCAGGTTTAAACAAACCACCATTATAAGCAAAGATATCGTGTGTTTCTTCAATTGCATCCCCCGTCTTTTTACCAAATGCAGGAAGCGAAACTTTAGCTCCTTCATTCAAGTCATTGAAATACGTGATGTAACGGTCGTACAAAGAAACAGGAAAACGCATTTTCTGTAAATTCTCCCATTCCTTATTGATGCGACGAATTAAATTCGTTGGAAGCAATAAACGGTCTTCCGCAAAGAAAATAAAGAGAAAACGATCTAATAATTTCTGTGTCTTTTTGAAGAGTTCAAGTTTATCGTGTTGAGGGTTTAGTTCTACTAAATTATCAAACAAACCTCTTTTAAACGCTGAATAATCGTTGTATAAATGCTTCGTAATGGCATTTTCTTTAGAAACAGATTGATTCAAAAGGTTAGTAGGAACATTTTTAGAAATATTCTCCCAAGCCAAGCAAACATAAAGGTATTCGAAGCTTTCTTTGGTTAAGGTAAATAAGTTAAATTCCTCTTGTTGTGTTGTATTATCAATGTAAAAACGAAGTTTCTCAAAATTAGAAGTAATGACATAGTTACAACCAGGTTGGTTCGTTTTATAGCCAAATGCTTGCGCTTCAATCTTGTTTAAATCTGTAGTTTCTGTTCCTTTTAACTCAATAACAGCAATAACGGTTTGCAATCCATTATTACCATTTAATAGAATAGCACCATCTGCCTTTTTACTATTGTTTAAGTTCTTTTGTTCTGTAAGTAGATTGAAATTCACTTCAGGGTTTATTGTATAACCTAAAACACCTACAAATAAATCCCTAAGAAATCCTTCTTGGTATTGTTCTTCTTTACTGTTTCGAATGTTGTTTTGCTTTTCAGCATTGTGAAAAATCGAACAGAACTTCTGCCATTTTTGTTCGATGCTATTTTTATCAAGCGATTCGAGGTGTTTTTTAATAACGGTATGCTGAAATAAAGCCATTGGGTTGTAAATGTAAAGTTCTAATGTATAAAGTTACATTTTTAAGTAATACTTCAAATAAAAAGTTAAATCAAATTAAGAAATAATACCAAACACATTTATACTTTAGTCTAATTGATTATTGTATAATGCCGATATAGTTTGAAAATAGAATAATTTTATTGGTCTATATTGAAATGAACCAAAGATTTTTTTTTAAAGGGAATTGAGTATCTCCATTATATAAAACAAAAAGAGCTTGCATCTCTTATGATGCAAGCTCTAATAATTAAAACTATTAAATAATTTTTTTACTTTATTTTTTTACTTTCTGAATCTACTAAGAAAGGTGTTGCAATATATAAAGATGAGTAAGTTCCAATTACAACACCAATCATCATTGCAAATACAAATCCTTGAATCACAGCTGGACCAAATACAAACACTACTAACAATACAAAGAATGTAGTGAAAGAAGTGTTTACTGTTCTAGCCATTGTTGAATTTAATGCTTCATTGATATTTGTAATACTGTCTGTTTTAGGTTTAAAACGAGTTATCTCTCTAATTCTATCAAACACAATCACAGTATCATTTATTGAATAACCAATCAATGTTAATATCGCAGCTATGAATGCTTGATCTACATCCATGTTGAAAGGAAGTATACCGTTGAATAAAGCATAAATACCTAATACAATAGTAACATCGTGTGCTAAAGATAAAATTGCTCCAGCAGAGTATTGCCATTTACCAAAACGAATTAAGATATAAGCAAAAATCATGATAATCGATAAAATAACAGCAATAGAAGAAGAATTAATTAACTCTTGTGAAACAGAAGGAGAGACACTTCTTGATTCAACAATATCAAAATTACCAAGTTTGTTTTCTGATAATTTAAGTCCTTCAATTAACTTTTCTTTTACTAAGTTGTTAGCTTTTTCGTCTGAACGTTTGTAGTTAGTTGTTATTTCAACGAAAAAGTTAGTAGATTTTGTTTTAACGTCAATTGAAGCTGTTTTTCCATCCTCAACAAATACTGTTTCTAAATTACCTCTTAAGTATTCAATTTCTTTTTCAGCAGAATTTTCAAATTTAACACCAAACGTTCTACCGCCTGAGAATTCAACACTAGGATTTAAACCTTTAGTGAATAATGCTAATAAACTTCCGATTACTAATATAACAGAAATACCATAATACATTTTTCTTTTTCCAATGAAGTCAATGTTTAAACCTTTGAATGCATTACGAGTAATTTTAGAGTCAAAGTTGATTTCTTTTCCTTTATTCATCATCCAAATCATAATTAATCTAGAGATTACTAATGCAGCGAATAATGAAGTAAATAAACCGATGATTAAAGTTGTTGCAAATGACTCAATAACACCTGATCCAAATACTTTAAGGATAATTGCAGTTAATAAAGTAGTTACATTGGCATCAATAATAGAAGATAATGATTTTTTGAATCCTGCATCAATAGCAGAACGGTTATCTTTTCCTGCAGCGATTTCTTCACGAACACGTTCGAAGATGATAACGTTAGCATCAACTGCCATACCAATAGTAAGAACAACCCCTGCAATACCTGCCAAAGTTAAAACAGCACCAAAAGATGCTAATGTTCCAAAAATGAAAATAATGTTTGCAAATAAAGCGATATCCGCAACCATTCCTGCTTTTCCGTAATAAAAAATCATGTAGATGAAAATACAAGCTAAAGCAATTGCAAATGAAGCTAAACCTAATTTTGTGTTTTCAGCTCCAATTGTAGGACCAACTTTCGATTGGTCTTTGATTACACATGGTGCAGGTAACGCTCCACCATTTAATAATCCTGATAATCCTTTCGCTTCTTCCACTGAAAAACTACCTGATATTTGAGTATTTCCTGCTGTAATAGCATTAATTACTCTAGGAGCACTGTATATAACATCATCCATTGTGATGGCAACAACTCTTCCTACATTTTCACTTGTCATTTGTCCCCACTTCTCAGCACCTACTTGTGACATAGATAAATCTACTGTGATTAAAGAACTTGATTGATCAAAACCTGTTGAGGCAGACTTTATATCAGTTCCTCCAACTTTTGCTTTTCCGTTTGCTGGAATTCTAACTGCATATAGCGTATAAGCCATTTCTTTAGAATTGTTAGAGATAGATTCCATTTCAGAAGACCACATGAATTTTAAGTCTTCTGGAAAAACAGATAGTACATCTTTTCTTCTTAATAAATCATCTACCGTTGATTTATCTTCAGGAGATACAAAACCGATAGAGTAGGTACCAGCTGGTTGAACTAAGTCTGCTAAACCTTTTGAACCATTCCCTTCTAAACTCGTAAGAGATTCTAAAGATTCAACTGCAGTAGTATCGTTTGTGTTGTTGTTTTCTTCTGTAGATTGCTTTGAAATAACTGAAGCTTGATTCCATTGTGAAGCTATTTCGTTCGCTTGGTATGTTTCAAAGAATTGAAGATTTGCAGTGGATTGTAAACGTTCAGCAACCGTAGTTTCATCTTGAACACCTGGTAATTCAATATATAACCTGTTTTTTGTAGCATCTCTTTGAATGTTTGGTTGAGCAACTCCAAATTGATTGATACGTCTTTCCATTATTTGTTCAACTCCAGACATTGAACTAGAAACTTTTTCTCTTAAGAAAGAAACCACTTCATCGTTTGTAGAGTTAATGCTTAAAGTACTAATCTCTTCGATATCTAATAAACGAACAATTTCGAATTCACCATTGTGTTTTTTATGTTCTTGCATAAAAATGGAAATAAAATCTCCACCATCTTTAGCATAAATTGCTAATGCCGCTTCGTATGGTTTTTTGAAATGACTATCTCTTTCATTTCTTGCAAAACTTTTAACTAAATCTGGTATTGAAATTTCAAGAGTAACACTCATTCCACCAACTAAATCCAATCCGAAAGCTAAACTTCTTTGTTTCACATCTTTGAAAGTTGATCCAAATACTGGATAAACTGGAGAATCTGCCTTTTCTTTTAGTACTTGATTGACAAAAGCACTTTTGGCAATTTCTTCTGCATCTGATTTAGAAAAATCTACCTTAGTATTATTTGGTAAATAAGCTATTCCTTCATTTTTAGCAGCTTCCTCTTTTAATTCTGCTAAACGAATGTCAGCTTCTTTATCAGCTTTTGACTCTGTGTTAGATGTTACCCAAGTAAAGGATAACTGATAAAGACAAATTGCTGTTAACAATACGGTTAAAAACCAAAAAAAACCTTTATTACGCATGTTCGTAAGTTAAATTTATAAATAATAAGTCGCAAATATAGAATTTCAAATTAAGACTATCAATAAACTTATCTATCTATTTACTAAGTTTATTAACAAATTCTTACCATAAAGTGTGTAAAAGCAAAAATTATTGGATAGAATCAGCAAAATGGATTAATTTTTCCGCAAAATTATCCCATGAATTAACCTTATTTTGGAGTGCAATTTTTTGAGAAAATTGGTTTTTGTAATCTTTATCAAAGTAAGTTTTAATCACTTTTGATATTTCCTTTTCGTTGACTTTTTCAACGATAAGACCTGTTTCTTTATTTATTATAGTTTCTTTTAATCCTCCTACATCTGTTGCTATGATTGGTAAACAGAAGTGATTGGATATTGCTGTAATCCCAGATTGAGTTGCTGATTTATAAGGGAGTATACAAACGTCTGATGCAGAAAAAAAGAGGGGGACTTCATTGTCTGAAATGTAGTCTGTGAAAAGATGGATGTCTTTTTGTTTTTTTGAAGCATTTATTAGCTCTTCGTATTTTGAGAAATCTCCATAGATCTCACCTGCAATTAATAATTGATAGTCGTTACCTAAAAGTTCAAATGCTTTCAATAGAAGGTCTAAACCTTTATATTCCCTAATGAAACCAAAGAAAAGTAATGTTTTTTTTGTGGAGTCTAGTCCTAGTTTGTTTAATGCTTTTTCTTGGTCTATTTTTTCTCCAAAATGATTATATACTGGGTGGTCAATTCTTGTATATTTTGCCTCTGGCTTAAGTTTGAGTAGGTCTTTTAATACGCTGTCAGACATTACAATAAACCCATCTGTTTTTTTTAAGAAATAATTTGTAAATGCTTTATCAAAAAACTTTTTTTCATGAGGTATTACATTATGAAGTACTGCAATTTGCTTAATGTTTTTATTCAATAACCTAGAAATAATTCCCAATGCTGGACCAAAAAATGTCATCCAGTAATTAGAGATGTACACATCTGGATTTTGTTTGTTTATTTCTTTTGCTGTTCTGAAATAGGAAATTGGATTGATGGAATCTAACGTTCTAATTGCTTCTATCTTGTCTGCTTTATCCTCTTTTGTTACAAATTGTGTTTTACCAGGAAATAAAAAGTTAGGGTATTGTCTTTTAAAAGTGATGGGTTGTATTGTACTTTTCTTTTCAAGACTTCTGAATAATAGTGAACTAAATTGCGCAATTCCTCCTCTGTAAGGATAAAAAGTTGAGAAGATAGAAATTTTCATCTTAATTTAAGTTATTCAATTCCATATTCAACAAGGTTGTAATGTAGTTCATTTCCTTTTTGAACATCCAATGTATCAAAATTATCAATTATTAGGTCTTTGTAAACTTTACCGACTAACCCTACATTAGTTGCGTAAACCTCATATTGATTTTGATAATCAATCAGAGATTTAAAATAGGTTTGGTTTACCTTTAATGTTGAATCAAAGTAGTTTCCATTAATCGAAACGCTTTGATGTAAGTTTTCATAGCTTGCTTCTTTCTTTTCAAAACTGTTGAATGCATTTAAATCCCAAGTTTTATTTGAGGTTATAGGTATTGCTAGTTTAACAATTCGTTGATTTTCTTCTATTAACTCACCTGATGTAGGTGTCTGTAACGCTATCCAAACATCTTCAATTTCCCATTGAAAGGAAGTGTCTGTCCTTTGGTATCTATAATATTTTCTACCAACACGACCAGCGTTATCGATGTATTCTTCTCCAATGACTGTTTTTAGTTGGTAACGAATGGTGTCGTGTTTAATGATTAAGTCTTCATCATGGTACATTTCTTCTACATTAAAAACTGTATACCTACCAGGTGTTAACTCAAAATAGTTTGCGTAAGATTTAAAAACTGCTACTTCATCTTTTTTACAAGATAAAACAATTAGTAGTAGTAATATGTATAAAGAATATTTATTCATTCGGATTTATTCCTTTGCTTTTCAAATACTGAAGCTTTTGTTCTAGTTTTTTTCCTTCTAAGCGTTCTCCAATGTAGTAATAAACTCTGGAGGTTTCTTTTCCTGCTTCATTTTTTACATAGCACCAGCCGTGCAGAACACCATTTTTATACCTTTCGGAATTCATTACTTTTCCATTTGGATGGTTTGTGATGAATTCACCGTGTTTAGCATTGTTTTTATAATTCCCTGAAGTTTTGATTATTCCTGTGTCAAAATATTCAATTTTTTCTCCTTCAACTTTTCCGTTTTTATAGTAAGTTTTTGAAGCTACTATTTTGTTTTTATTGTATAGGTCTTCAGGTAAATAGTATATAGTTTTTAATCCATTCAAAGTATCGTTTTTAAAAGTCTCTGTTGAACTCAATCTTCCTGATGGAGCATAATTCATCCAAATACTATCTTTTTTCATGTTAATGTAAACACCTTTACTTAGCGTGTTTCCAGATTCATGGAAAAATTCAGCGTAAGAACGATTACTGTTTTCATCATGTTTTATGATTGCCTGAATCTTTCTAGAAGGATAGTAGTATTTGAAAGTTCCAACTGGTTTATCATCTTTAAATTGACCTTCATACTGTACAGCAATACTTCTAGGATATGTTTTTTTCCATGGACCTTGTTTTTTTCCGTTTTCATCTATTCTATTTTGTGAAGTAACACTTAATGAGAAAAGAGAAATAATCAGAAAGAATAAATATTTTTTGTTCATGTTAAAGTATTTTTGATAATTCATATAAACTATTAACGGTGAAATCTGCTTCAACTTTGATTTCTTCGACTGTTTTAACTCTAACAGTTTTCATGCCTAAATTTTTACCAAATAAAATATCCGAATCAGTATCTCCAACCATTATTGATTTAGAGAATTCAATATCAGGGTATTCAGATTTAGCTATTTCTCCCATTTTAGGGTTTGGTTTACGAGAGGAATTCTCTTCATTTTTAAAACCTGGAGCGAAATATATTTTATCAATTTTGGCATTTTCGTTTTCTAAAAGAGTATTCATATAACGATGAACTTCTTCTAGGTTACTTGTTGTCATTATTTTTTTTGCAATTCCTTGTTGATTGGTTACAACAAAACAGTACTTAAATTTTTCATTGAAAGTTTGGATTGCTTTTGGAACGTTCTTTAATAAATGGAATTCAGATGGCTTTGTAACATATCCTCCCATGATTCTTTCATTAATAACACCATCTCTATCTAAAAAAATAGTCCAATCATTATCTATTTCCCAAGGCAAATTCATTCCCCAAGTGTTTTTTCTATTAAATACTGATTACGAGTTGAAGAATTTCTCCCTACTAATTCTGCTAAAAAACCAGCTAGAAAGAATTGAGAGCCAATTATCATTGCAACAATAGAAATATAAAATTCAGTTCGTTCTGCTATTAATCTTGACGTTTTATCGATAAATAATTTATCTATCCCTAGGTAAAGTGCAAACATAAATCCAATGATAAAGAGAAAGGTTCCAATTGCACCGAAAAAATGCATTGGTTTTTTTCCAAATTTCCCCATAAAAACTACGGAAAGTAAATCCAAAGGTCCATTTAAAAAACGATTCATTCCAAATTTAGAATATCCAAATTTTCTAGCTTGATGTTGTACTACTTTTTCTCCAATTTTATTAAAACCAGCATATTTAACAAGGGGAGGAGTGTAGCGATGCATGTCGCCGTATAGTTCTATGCTTTTTACAGCAGCTAATTTATAAGCTTTTAAGCCACAATTAAAGTCATGTAAGTATATTCCTGTTAATTTTCTAGCTGCCCAGTTGTATAGTTTTGTTGGAATTGTTTTGGTGATTGGGTCATAACGTTTCTTTTTCCATCCTGAGATCAAATCAAAATCTTCTTCTTTGATTAATTTGTAAAGTTCAGGGATTTCATCAGGTGAATCTTGAAGGTCAGCATCCATGGTGATAACTACGTCTCCTTTTGCAATTTCAAATCCTTTTTGAAGAGCAGCTGATTTCCCATAATTCCTTTGAAACTTTATTCCTTTTACTTCTGGGTAATCATCATGTAATTTTTGAACAATATTCCATGATCCATCTTTACTA
>Ga0228670_1000303_pt1 | contig 28935 bp, 27 predicted proteins | sample 85DmetaG_FD_182785 | JGI IMG/M metagenome (GOLD analysis project Ga0228670, IMG submission 182785) | Seawater microbial communities from Monterey Bay, California, United States - 85D | ecosystem: Environmental > Aquatic > Marine > Coastal | place: USA: California | collected 2016-10-13
AGCTAAAGATCGACGCAGAGGTTAAAACCGCTGACTATGGTCAGATCGTCGATTTCACCACGGTCGATTTCAACAATGACGTTTGTTTCACTTGGAACGGCACGACATCGGGTGTGCGCCTCCCGAGCGGAGATGTGATCCCGGCGGATCGTGCGGGGCTGACGCTGTGCGATGCCACCTCGGCTGCGTTCGCGATGGATTTGCCATGGGACAAGTTGGATGTGACCACCTTCTCTTGGCAAAAAGTGCTGGGTGGCGAAGGTGCGCATGGGATGCTGATCCTGAGCCCCCGCGCCGTAGAACGCCTTGAAAGCTACACGCCCCCGTGGCCCCTGCCCAAGATTTTCCGCCTCACCAAAGGTGGCAAGCTGATCGACGGTATCTTTACTGGCGCAACGATCAACACGCCCTCGATGCTGTGTGTTGAGGATTATCTCGTGGCACTGGATTGGGCCAAATCCAAGGGCGGCGCTGCTGGCATGATTGCACGCGCCGACGCCAATGCACAGGCAGTGCATGACTTTGTGGCCGCGCACGATTGGATCGAAAACCTCGCCGAAGATCCGGCGACTTGGTCAAACACGTCCGTCTGCCTCAAGTTCGCGGATGCCCGTATCCAAGACGGCGCAACATTCGCCAAAGCCGTCGCTAAGCGCCTCGAAAAGGCAGGTGTCGCACTGGATATTGGCGCCTATCGCGACGCGCCCGCTGGTCTGCGCATCTGGTGTGGCGGCACGGTTGAAACGTCAGATGTTGAGGCGTTGATGCCTTGGATCGAATGGGCGTTCGAAGCCGAGATCGCGGCACAAACCGTCGCAGCCTAATCCAATTCAGGCGCGCTGATTGCGCGCTTCACCCCCCTTTTTTCACTGACCCGTAGGGTGCGCACAGGCGCATCCGCTCTCAGAAGGTACAATGATATGCCCAAAGTTCTCGTCTCCGACAAACTTTCCGAAACCGCCGTTCAGATTTTCCGCGATCGCGGCATTGATGTGGATTTCGAACCCAATCTTGGCAAAGATAAAGATCGTCTGGCCGAGGTAATCGGCCAATACGATGGCCTCGCCATCCGTTCAGCCACCAAAGTGACCGAGAAGATCCTCGCCTCTGCCGGCAACCTCAAGGTGGTGGGTCGCGCTGGTATCGGCACCGACAACGTGGACAAAGCGGCCGCCTCGAAAAAGGGTGTGATCGTTATGAACACGCCTTTTGGCAACATGATCACCACCGCCGAACACGCCATCGCCATGATGTTCGCCGTTGCACGCCAAATCCCAGAAGCCAGCGCATCCACGCATGCGGGCAAATGGGAAAAGTCCAAGTTTATGGGCGTTGAGCTAACCGGCAAAACGCTCGGCGTGATTGGCGCAGGCAACATTGGTGGCATCGTGTGCGACCGTGCCCGTGGCCTGAAAATGAAGGTTGTCGCCTATGACCCCTTCCTCTCGGAAGAGCGTGCCGACAAAATGGGCGTTGAAAAGGTTGAGCTGGATGCCCTGCTTGCCCGCGCTGATTTCATCACGCTGCACGTGCCATTCACCGATGCAACCGCCAACATCCTCAGCGCCGAAAACATCGCCAAAACGAAAAAAGGCGTGCGTATCATCAACTGTGCCCGCGGCGGTCTGGTGGATGAGGACGCATTGGCGGAGGCGCTGAAATCCGGCCACGTCGCAGGTGCTGCGTTTGACGTATTCAAGGTTGAGCCCGCCACCGACAGCCCCCTGTTCAACCTGCCAAACGTGGTTTGCACCCCACACCTTGGGGCTGCAACCACAGAGGCACAGGAAAACGTGGCCCTGCAAGTGGCTGAGCAAATGTCCAACTACCTCCTCACGGGGGCCGTGGAAAACGCGCTCAACATGCCATCGGTCACGGCTGAGGAAGCCAAAGTCATGGGCCCTTGGGTCAAAGTGGCCGAGCATTTGGGATCATTCGTGGGCCAAATGACCGATGAGCCGATCCAATCGATCGAAATCATCTACAACGGCACCGTGTCCGCAATGAACCTAGAGGCGCTGAACTGTTCAGCCGTCGCAGGCATCATGAAGGCCACAAACCCTGATGTGAACATGGTCTCGGCACCGGTGATCGCCAAAGAACGCGGCATCCAAATCTCGACCACGAGCCAAGACAAATCCGGCGCATTTGACGGCTACATCAAGCTGGTGGTCAAAACCGCAGAGCGTGAGCGTTCCATCGCCGGCACCGTATTCTCGGACGGCAAGCCGCGTTTCATCCAGATCAAAGGCATCAACATCGACGCCGAGGTGGGCGCGCACATGCTCTATACCACCAACACCGACGTTCCCGGCATCATCGGGACGCTGGGTCAAACGATGGGCGAAAACGACGTGAACATCGCGAACTTTACGCTGGGCCGGTCGGCTGCGGGCGCAAATGCGATTGCGCTTTTGTACCTTGATGGTCCACCGCCTGCCGCCGTCCTTGAAAAGCTGCGCGCCACGGGTCTGTTCCAGTCGGTTGCACCGTTGCATTTCAACGTGGCCTAATCCTCAGCTAAAAAAGATCATTGCGGGCCGCGTCTTAGCGGCCCGTTAATCCGCGTCACGCCCCCCAAACATCTTTGCGAAGCCTGAAGTCTGGCCCTAAGCGTAACACCGTCACGTTACGCTGGACGCGATGTTGCGGGCCACCTATCCATTGACAAGTCACACTTCAATTCACGTGGCAGCAGGGGGATTAACTGCTTATTTGCCGCACGGTGATCGAAGCAACGCGGAGGATAGAATGCAAGAAATCGTAATATTATCAGGTGCACGAACCGCCATCGGGACGTTTGGTTGCGCGCTGGCGGGAACCTCAGCCATCGACCTGGGCACCGTTGCGGCCAAAGCCGCGCTGGACCGCGCGAGCGTTGCGGGCACAGCCATCGGCACCACCGTTTTCGGCCATGTCATCAACACAGAACCCCGCGACATGTACCTATCGCGGGTCGCTGCAATGCAGGCGGGCGTGCCGGAAACCGTTCCCGCGATGAACATCAACAGACTGTGCGGCTCCGGCGTGCAAGCGATTGTATCGGGAGTTCAGGCCCTGCAATTGGGCGATGCCGAATTTGCGCTGGTTGGTGGAGCCGAAAATATGAGCCGGGCGCCCTATACCGTTCCCTCCCTTCGGTTTGGCCAGAAAATGGGCGACATCGGGGCCACTGACATGATGCTCGGCGCGCTGACCTGCCCATTCGGAACCGGGCACATGGGTGTCACCGCGGAAAACGTCGCGCGTGAACATGGCATCACCCGCACCGAGCAAGATGCCTTTGCGCTAGAAAGCCAAAACCGCGCAGCTGCCGCGATCGATGCGGGCTACTTTGACAGCCAGATCGTGCCGGTTGAGGTCCGCGTCAAACGAGATACCGTCGAATTTGCGCGCGATGAACACCCCAAAGCGACCACCATGGAAAAACTTGGTGGCCTGCGCGCAGTGTTTCAAAAGGACGGGACCGTGACTGCGGGCAACGCTAGCGGGATCAATGATGGGGCAGCCGCGCTTGTGCTTGCCACAGCAGAGGCCGCCGCGAAAGGTGGGCACCAGCCGATGGCCCGCGTGCTGGGATATGCCCACGCTGGGGTCCGCCCCGACGTGATGGGCATTGGTCCGATCCCAGCCGTTGAGGCATTGTGCGCACGAACCGGACTAACGATTGCTGACTTCGATGTGATTGAAAGCAATGAAGCTTTTGCCGCCCAAGCCCTGGCGGTCAACAAAGGCCTCGGGCTCGACCCCGCGCGCGTTAACCCCAACGGCGGCGCGATCGCGCTGGGTCATCCCGTTGGCGCAACGGGTGCGATTATCACCGTAAAGGCGCTGTATGAGTTGATCCGCATTGGCGGGAAGCGTGCCCTGATCACCATGTGTATCGGCGGCGGTCAGGGCATCGCTTTGGCGATTGAACGCCTTTAACGCTAAACTGTTGCGCGCTTAGTAACCGAGCGCGCAACCATCCTTGCGGGGATCAGAGGCCCCTTCAAGATAACCGCTTTCATCAATGCGGATCGCTTGCGCGCCGCCAATCGGTCCATGCGGAATTTCGACATTGTGGCCCATGCTTTGCAGCTCAGCGCGGACAGCATCCCTATAGCCCCGCTCAACCTTTAGCACACCCGTATCCGAGAAACACCGTGGCCCATCGATGGCCGATTGTGCATCCATTCCGAAGTCCGTCAGGTTGGAAACAAACCGCGCGTGTCCGTTCGCCTGATACGCGCCGCCCATCACACCAAAGGGCATGATAACTTTGCCGTTCTGCTTGAGCATGGCCGGAATAATAGTGTGCATAGGGCGTTTGCCCGGACCATATTCGTTAGGGTGACCGCTTTGCAGAGTGAAGCCAGCACCACGGTTTTGGAACAGAATGCCATATTTATCAGATGCCAAACCACTGCCGAAGCTGTGGAAAACCGAGTAGATCAGCGACACAGCCATGCCGTCTTTGTCAACGACAGTGATGTAGATGGTGTCTTTGTGCACGGCTTCGGTCCGTGTGTGGACCTCTTGCGCGGCACGCTTGGGGTCGATCAACGCGGCCAAACCCGAAGCCGTTTCGGGGGCCAGCATATGCGCCAAAGCAGTCGTATGGTCAGGATCCGCGATGAACCGATCACGGGCATCATAAGCAAGCTTCGCGGCCTCGGCTTCAATATGGGCGCGTTTGGTGCCGAAGGGATCAAGGCTCGCGATATCAAAATGCGACAGGATCGCGTTCATCAAAATCGCCGTCGCGCCCATGCCGTTGGGCGGATGCTCAACCAGCTCGAGCCCATTGTGCATCCCGCTTACAGGCGCCGTGTAATCCGCAGATGTTGCCGCAAAATCGTTCAAGGTATGCTGACCACCCAAGGCTCGCAGGCTATTCACCATGTCTTCGGCGACCGAGCCTTCGTAAAATCCGGCGCGGCCGTTTTTGGCAATAGCCTCTAGTGCGTTTGCCTGATCCGGCAGGGCAAAGTGTGTGCCCATTTTGGGCGCTTTGCCCCATGGCAAGAACAGTTCGCGGGCGCGACCCTGCGGCGTTTCTTCGGCTTCGGCCCAATCAAAAGCGACCCGAGGTGCGACAGGAACCCCATCGCGGAAATATGGAATAACCGGCCCAAGGGTATCGGCGATGCCTAGCTTGCCGTGATCAGAGGACAGCTTGCAAAACGCATCGACTGCGCCGGGCACCGTGACCGCATCGGCGGAATAAAGCGGCACGGCTGTCAGACCCCGGTCGCGCAGCGATTGAGCAGACGCGCCTGCCGGTGCCTTGCCCGAGCCGTTTAGGGCGATCACATCTTCGGACCCCGCAGGTTTGAGCAGCACAAAGCAGTCACCGCCCAACCCGGTCATCTGTGGCTCACAGAGCCCAAGCAAAACAGCGCCCGCAATTGCGGCATCAACCGCATTGCCGCCCCGCATCAGGGTTTCGATTGCCACCCGGCTCGCCAATGGGTGCGAGGTCGCACACATGCCCCGCGAAGCGAGCACTGGGGACCGGCCCGGAAGTTGTAAGTCGCGCATTTTGTTCTCCGCTCAGTGTGAAGCGTGACTTTAGCGCGAGAATTTCAGAAGCCAAGATGGGGAATTCAGCGAGCCAAGTAAGCGGAACAGGCTTTGGTCACTTTCGAGGTCGCACCCTAAAATCCTACGCAGAACGTGAACCTGTTTTCGTCATCAATTCGTTCATAATTGATACTGTCGGCCAGCGCATGAATCATGAACCAGCCAAACCCGCCCTCGGGCATGTCTTGGATGTCTTTGGTCAAGCTGGGCAGGGACGCACCGATCAAGGCATCGGCGGGAACTGGTGGACCTTGATCAATGGTTCGGATGTAGACCGCATTTTTATCGAGCTGCTTGTGCGCATGAACCGTGAGGTGAATGTTGCCCTTCCCCGACGCGCAATACCCATGCTCCACGATATTATTAAGCAGTTCAGCCAAGACAATTAAAATGTCGTCTTTGGGCTCAGGCTCAACCGCATTACGCTCCAGCTCAACCTGTAGCTTTTTCAGATGATCCGACACATGAGCGAACGTGCCCGGAAATGCACAGTCGATCAGAGTTTGAGGTGACATGACCCTCTCCCAAAGCTTAGGCGGCGCTTTGCTCGGAACCAAAGGCGGCTTTGGCATCTGAGTGGAGAACGAAAATACTATCCATCCGCGTTAGCTTGAGCACCTTTTGCACGGCATCTTGTAACCCCGCGAGCTCAAGCTTCTGCCCGCTCGGCAACATCTTCATCACGGCAACAAGTGCCCCAAGACCCGAACTGTCAAGGAATGCGACCTTTTCCAGATCAACAACCACACGACCCTTATGGCCGACCAAAAGCTTGCGAAAGGCATCCTTGAACTGCACAGCAATCGCCGCATCAATGCGCTCATCCTCAACCGTTACGCATAGCGCATCGGGCTTTATCTGGGTCGTCAACTGCATCACGGCTTCCCTTCAAACTCTCACACATTTCGAAAACCGTACGCCACAATTATTACCAATCCGTTTCCATCGATCAAAACGCTCGACCCTACGAAGACACATGAGTATCTGTAGCTGCACATTTTGTGGCACTTACATCCCAAAGGACGATCATGGCCGACTACGCAATGCTGCATCAGACGACCGCTGCGCTAACGGCGGGCGAAGATGATTTGGTCGCTCTTATGGCGACCGTCGCCTGTGAGGTGCATCACTCCGACGACAGATTTGATTGGACCGGATTTTACCGCGTTGTCGCACCTGAACTGCTAAAAATTGGACCCTACCAGGGCGGGCATGGCTGCCTTGTGATCCCCTTTTCGCGTGGCGTATGCGGGGCCGCCGCACGCACCGAGACGACGCAATTGGTACCGGACGTGGACGCCTTTCCCGGCCATATTGCTTGTGCCAGCTCCACCCGATCCGAGTTGGTCTTGCCGGTACATGATAACGCAGGCAGACTGATCGCGGTTTTTGACATCGACAGCAATCAGCCAGACGCATTCTCCGCCCAGGATGCGGCCGAGTTGGAACGCTTGCTTCGAGATGTTTTTTCCCGGCCCTAAGGCGAAGCGCGATCTTTCTAGTGCCTAAGTACGATCAACTCACGCTTAGACCTGCGCGTATTTCGCGAAATACAATAGAAATCATGATTTTTCTTGATAGGTGCCCTATTTACTGTTAGCGGCCTCACCTATTCAGAAGGGAGCTATCATGGACCTGAATACACTTTCGCTCGACGAGCTAAAAAAGCTGAAACGCGATGTAGAAAAAGCCATCACTTCATTTGAGGAACGGCGCCTGCTTGAAGCACGCAAAAAGCTCGAAGATTACGCTAAGGAAATTGGCGTTGATTTGAACGAAGTTGCCGGCATGAAGAAAACAACGAAAAGCGTTAATCCACCAAAATATCGCCACCCCGAAGATTCAGCCCTCACATGGACCGGACGTGGACGTAAACCAAAGTGGATTGTTGAGGCTCTCGACGCTGGAAAAGACCTCGAATCCTTCGCCATTTAACGGCGTAATTGATTTAGTAAATCAAGCGAGACATATCCATCGGGCGTCGCCCCGATGCTCGCTTGATACCGCCTCACGGCAGACAACGTGTTGGGGCCAATTTTCCCATCCACACCGCCGGGATCAAAGCCCCTGCGCGCCAAAAGTTGCTGGATTTCCTTCCGCTCCACAAACCGCAGACCCCTGTCCCCACGGGGCCAAGACGCCTTAAAATCAGGCCGGCCTGCAATGCGGTCTGCTAGGTGGCCCACCGCAATTACATAGGCATCTGCGGGGTTATATCGCTCAATTACTTGGAAGTTTTGATAGATCGCAAAGGCCACGCCCTTTGCACCAGCGGGCACCAAAATCGAAACGCGATCACTATTGGGCAATTGTCCGCCACGTGCAGGACTCACACCCAATTGACGCCACGCATTCGCGGATTTGCGAATTCGGTCACCGGTTTGACCGTAATCAAATCCATTCGGTAATTCGACTTCTACACCCCAAGGCATGTTTTTCTGCCATCCGAACCGCGACAAATAATTGGCAGTTGACGCAAGGGCATCGCTCGGATCATCCGACCAGATATCACGGCGGCCATCCCCGGTAAAATCAACGGCATAAGCGTTGTAGCTAGAGGGCATGAATTGCGTATGCCCCATAGCACCCGCCCAAGACCCAGTCATATTCTGCGGCGCAATATCCCCGTTTTGCAAAATAGTTAACGCGTTAACTAATTCACTTTCGAAAAAGCGCGCGCGGCGGCCATCAAATGCAAGGGTAGCCAATGCGGAAATAGTCGGCTCGGAGCCGCGGAAGGTGCCATAAGCACTTTCTAGCCCCCAAACCGCCACAACGATCTCTTTGGGCACGCCGTATTGCGCCTCAATCCGGTCTAAAACACGGGCATGTTTGCGCAAAGCAGCCTTACCGTTGCGCACACGCGTCGCAGACACAGCACTGTCCAAATATTCCCAGAGCGTCTTGGTGAACTCGGCTTGGTTTCGATCCCTGCGGATCACGTCAGGCAAATACTGCGCCGCTTCAAATGCCTGATCCAATGTACGTTGCGAAATACCCTGCCCCCGCGCACGACGCTTGAATGCCCCCACCCAGCGGTCAAATCGCGCATTCGCAGCAACCTCAATTACCGGCGTTTGGAGGATCGGGGCCGTCGGGCGCGGCACAGGGCTTAGCGTTGAGAGGGTGACCGTCGAAACCTGCACGCGGGGCGCTGGCCGCTCAGAGGTGTCCACAGCCAAAGGGCTGGCCTCTACGCCTCCACATAATAGAACAAATCCGATGACTGCTGCTGCGCCGCGCATGGTGTCTCCCATTTGACTGTTCGCATGCAGAGCGTAACGCGAATGGGAAAAATCACAAAGACAGTTCGCAGAGGATAAGCGGGTCTGTGCTACTTGGTGGATCGGCGGCGCGTCGACTTTTTGACACGCTTACCTTTATGCCGAACAGGCCCTTTTCCGCGCCGCTTGGTGAACTGTTTGGTCACCGCGCCATCGATCTCAAGCATTTCGAGGGTCAGCCCCCCCGTTACGGGCACGGCTGCAGCCAGTTTGACGGTCACGCGCAGCCCAATTCCAATTTGCAGGCCACTCTCCGTGCCCTCAAGCACCTGGGCATCGCGGTCATAGCGGAAATATTCACGCCCCAGACTGCGAACCGGGATCATCCCATCCGCGCCCGTCTCATCCAGCCGTACAAACACGCCAAACGCCTGCACGCCACTGATGCGCCCGGTAAATTCCGCGCCGACATGGTTGCTCAGGAAGGCCGCGAGGTAACGGTCCGAGGTGTCCCGCTCGGCCACCATCGACCGCCGCTCTGTGTCAGAGATCAGCTTGGCCGTGTCATCCAGCGTTTCAGTGTCCTGGACGCTCAGCCCGTCGTCGCCCCATTTGTGCGCCGCAACCAAACCGCGATGCACAATCAGATCGGCATAGCGCCGAATGGGCGACGTGAAATGCGCATAGGCCTTCAGCGCGAGACCAAAGTGCCCAATGTGTTTGGGCGTGTAATAAGCCTGCGTCATGCTACGCAGCGTGGACATGTTGATCAGCTCGGCAAAGTCGCTCTCGGACGCGTCATTGAGCAATTTATTCAACTGCCGGGTTTGCAGAACCTGCCCTTTGGCCAGCGAAAAGCCACTGGCCTGCGCGGTGTCCCGCAGGGCCTCAAGCTTGTCGGCATTTGGCTCTTCGTGGGCGCGGTACAACAGAGCTTGGCCCCGGGTGCCCAGCTCTTCGGCGGCGGCGACATTGGCCAGCACCATGAATTCTTCGATCAGACGGTGCGCATCCAAGCGGTCCTTAAAGGCGACGGCTGTCACCTCCCCCTCGGGGCTCAGCTGGATGGTCCGCTCCGGCAGATCAAGCTCTAGCGGTTGCCGTGAAGCCCGCGCGGTCTTGAGCGCATCATAGGCCGCATAAAGCGGACGCAAAACAACCTCAAGAAACGGCTCAGTGCGGTCCGTGGGCGCGCCATCTATAGCGGCCTTAACCTCTTCGTAATGCAGCGACGCATGGGATTTCATAAGGCCCCGCGTGAACCGCTGACCAATCTTTTCGCCTGACGCATCAATCTGCATCCGCACCGCGATACAGGGCCGCTCAACCCCTTCGTGAAGCGAGCATAGGTCCCCCGAAAGCCGATCCGGCAGCATCGGCACCACACGGTCAGGGAAGTATGTTGAGTTGCCGCGCCGCCGCGCTTCTCGGTCGAGTTTGGAGCCAGGGCGCACGTAATGCGCAACGTCCGCAATGGCGACCCAGATGATATGACCGCCAGGATTTTTAGGATCATCATCGGCGTGCGCAAAACAGGCATCGTCGTGGTCCCGCGCATCATGGGGATCAATCGTGATCAGCGGCAGCTCGCGCAGATCTTCGCGCTTGCCCAGATCGACTGGCGTTGCGGCGTCGGCTTCTTCCATGACCGCATCAGGAAAATGATCGGGAATACCATGTTGATGGATCGCAATCAGGCTAACGGCTTTGGCCGCACCCGGATCACCCAACCGCGCAACCACGCGGGCGCGGGGCATACCCATGCGTCCTTTGGGGCCGGTCTGTTCGGCCTCAACCAATTCTCCGTCCTGCGCGCCTTCGCGGGCACCGGCGGGCACGTGCCATTCACGGTCTGCACCCTTGTCGATCGGCACGATGCGACCGGCCTCGGCCCCCGCACGGTAAACGCCCAAAATCCGCTTGGGGTTGGTGCCAATGCGGCGGATCAACCGACCGATGTATTCATGCGTTTCGTCCTGCACAGCCTGCAACCGCACAAGCGCCTGATCGCTTGGCCCCATCGCCGGGTCCGAGGCCTTTAGCTCCATCAGGATACGCGGGACATTGCCCTCACCCTTCCAATGCAAAGGCCGGGCAAACAGGTCACCGTCTGCGTCAGTCCCCGTGACCTCAACCACCGCAACAGGCGGCAGCGTGTCAGGGTCCGTGTAACTGCGAGAACGTTTTTGCAGATGCCCCTCAGCCTCCAACTCGCGCAGGACGCGTTTTAGATCAATCCGCGCGGCCCCCTTGATCCCAAAGGCCTTGGAGATGTCACGTTTAGAAGTGAGCGAGGGGTTATCGGCGATCCATTGTAGGATCTGCGGCTTGGTGGGTACCTGTGTCATAGGCATCCAGCTAGCACGCGGCCCCGTGTACGCCCAGCCCGAAAGCGGCGGGGCCGTCTTTATCGGCTACTCAGCGGGCGGGGTCGCGGCCTTGGTCAAAGGGACCACGGTATCCGGCGCGCTTGGCTCGAACTCGAAACTCTCAAGCTGACCGGCGCGTTTGCCCGCGCGTTCCGCTGCGATATTGATCCCCTCAACATCGCGCCGAGCTTGGCCGAAATGTGTGTTCAGCTTGCCCACACGCTCAACCACCAATTCCACGTCGCGGTGCAACGCCGAGATTTGTTTGCGGATTTCACCGGCCTGCGCCTGCATCCGCGCATCCTTGAGGATCGCGCGCATCGTATTCAACGTCGCCATGCAGGTCGTGGGCGATACGATCCAAACCCGCGCGGCGAACCCATCGCGCACGACCTCAGGGAAATGCGCGTGCAACTCGGCGTAAACAGCCTCTGAGGGCAGGAACATCAACGCGCCGTCCGCGGTTTCACCCTCTAGGATGTACCGCTCAGAGATCGCTTTGATGTGGGCGCGGATGGCCACACGAAAGGCGCGCTCAGCCTCCGTTTTCGCCTGCGGCGTGTCCGCGCGAACCAAGGCCTCATACGCCTCTAGCGGGAATTTGCTATCAATCACGATAGGCCCCGGAGGGTTCGGCAAATGGATCAGACAATCCGCACGCTTGCCGTTCGAAAGCGTTGCTTGCAACGAATAGCTGTCTGCAGGCAGCGCCTTGGACACGATATCATTCAGTTGGATTTCACCAAACGCCCCGCGCGTTTGTTTGTTCGACAAGATATCTTGCAGCGACAGAACATCGCCCGATAGCTTTTCGATCTTGGCCTGCGCGCGGTCGATGGTTTCCAAACGTTCTTGCAACGCACCCAGCGAACGCGCCGTACGGTTTGAGGTCCCGTGCAGCGTTTCGCCCATGGATTTTTGCACGTCTTCCAACCGCCGTTCCATATTGGCCAGCATGGCGGATTGGGCCGTGGCCTGTGCCTCTGACACGGCTGCAAGCGCACCAGTGATCTGCATCTGACCATCAGACAGAGCTTGGACACGAGTGCTGAAGTAGGTCATCTGCCCGGCGATAGGCTCTAACGCGCGGGCGGTACGGGCGGCGGTTCGCAAGGATAGAAACACCAGCAGAATGACCAGCGCACCCGCCCCGATCAGGGCCAAGGTGACCGGATCATCTGATGCGATCTCAATGCTGCCCAGACGGATCATGTGCGCCCAAACAGCCGTTCGATGTCAGACAGTTTCAGCTCCACATAGGTGGGTCGTCCGTGGTTGCATTGGCCGGAATGGGGCGTGGTTTCCATCTCGCGCAGCAGCGCGTTCATTTCCTCTGCACGCATTTGGCGGCCAGAACGGATGGACCCGTGACAGGCAATGCGACTGAGCACAGCCTCAATCCGGGATTGCACCGTCAGGGTATCACCGGTGTCGTCCAACTCATCCAGAATGTCCCGCAACAGCGCCTCGGCGTTGATGGTGCCCAAAATGGCAGGGGTTTCGCGCACGGCAATCGCGCCTGGGCCAAAGGGTTCCAGCACAAGGCCAAATCGCCCCAGATCAAGCTCCAACAAACGGTCCGCATCCGTCCCTAATTCAACGATATCCGGGATCAAAAGGGCCTGCGTCGGAACACCATTTTCTGCCATCTGACGCTTTAGCTTTTCGTACACAAGCCGTTCATGGGCGGCATGCTGGTCCACGATGACCATGCCATTCTGCGTTTGGGCGATGATGTAATTTTCATGCACCTGTGCGCGGGCTGCTCCCAAGGGGCCATAAGTCGCCTGAGGCGTATCGGGGACTGCGTCAATAACAGGCTCAAACCGCGCTGTTGGCTCGGCGAATGCAGGCGTTTCGATCTGATAGCTTTGGGGGCGGAGGCTCGGGGAACGCTCCATCTGATAAACCGGCGCAGTCGGGGCTTCGGGGCGCATGGCCCCAAGCGTGGCGTCGGCCACAGTGGTCGACGCACGGTGCCCCGCATTGGCCAAGGCATGCCGCAGCGCGCTGACGATCAGGCCGCGCACCATGCCCGGCTCCCGAAAGCGGACCTCCGACTTGGCAGGGTGCACGTTGACATCCACCAATTCCGGCGGGCAGTCGATGAACAGCGCCGCAACCGGATGCCGATCCCGGCTCAAAAAATCATGATACGCGCCGCGCAACGCCCCAAGTAACAGCTTGTCCCGCACGGGACGCCCATTCACGAACAAAAACTGCGCTACTGCTGCCCCACGCGAATAGGTGGGCAGGGCGGCATAACCGGTCAGGCCAATGCCATCCCGCTCTGCATCGATGGGCAAAGCGTTTTCGGCGAAATCCTTGCCCAGCACAGTGGCAAGCCGCCCATGCAGCGCATCAAACAGATCACCGGTTTGCGGGTCCGCGCGAAAGGTAACCCGCGCCGCATCAGCAGACACATCGCGCAAAGTGAACCCAACAAAGGGTTCGGCCATAGCGAGGCGTTTGATGACATCCGATATTGCCTGCATCTCCGCCCGGTCGGTGCGCAAAAACTTGAGCCGCGCAGGCGTTGCATAGAACAAATCGCGCAGCTCCATCACGGTCCCGCTGCTGAGCGCGGCGGGCTTGCAGACGCCAAGTGCACCGCCTGTGACGGTCAGGCTCGTCGCTTCCTCACCAGCCGTGCGGGACGTCAGCGTAAGCCGCCCAACAGCCCCAAGAGAGGCAAGCGCCTCTCCTCGGAAACCGAAGGAATGGATGTTGGTCAAATCCGAGCCGTCGATCTTGGACGTGGCGTGGCGTGAAACGGCCAAGGGCATCTGCATCGGCGCGATCCCGTGGCCATCATCCGTAACGCGGATCAGTGTTTTGCCGCCATCCGCGATATCAACGGTGATCCGCCGCGCGCCAGCATCCAGCGCGTTTTCCACCAATTCCTTAACGGCAGAAGCGGGTCGTTCGATCACCTCGCCTGCGGCGATGCGGTTGACCGCGCTTTCATCAAGCTGACGGATCGTTGGAAGGGATATATTGCGGTCGGGCGCGTTCATACCGCTAGAAGTAGCATGTTCACGCCCGATTCTGCCAGTGTGTTAGTTGAAGCCTTGCGGCTGCCCAACGATCACAAAATGCATGTCCTCAACCACCAAATGCTCAGCCGCAACGCGCTGAATGTCTTCTAGCGTGACGGCGTTTACCTGATCATTGCGGGTCTCGATGTAGTCCACGCCCAACCCCTGCGCCTGCATCCCCGCAAGGATACCCGCGATCCGCCCGTTGCCATCAAACCGCAGCGGATAGGCCCCGGTGAGATAGGTTTGAGCGGCATCCAATTCCTCTGGGGTGACGCCGTTTTCGGCCATGTCATCCCAGATGGATTGGATCAAGTCGATGGCAGGCCCGACGTTTTCATTTGAAGTCGAAAATTGCCCCAGCCACTGGTTGCCATAATCGCGCGAAGCAAGGAACGAACTGATCCCATAGGTCAGCCCACGCCGTTCACGCACGTTCACCATCAGACGCGATTCAAACCCGCCGCCACCAAGAATGTGGTTCGCAACAAAGGCCGGGAAAAAGTCAGGATCGTCACGATCCACCCCGGCGTGGCCGAACAAAACCACCGATTGGGGTGAGCGGTAGTCAACGATGGTCTGCCCACCCTCCAGCGCAAGCTCTGCCTCAACAGGCATCGGCGCGCCAGTCGCAGGTAAATCACCCAGTAACGTATCCAGCAACGGCCCAAGCTCTGCCGCAGAAATATCGCCTGTCACGCCGATATAGACCCTGTCTCGGGCAAAAACAGCCTGATGCGCGGCGATCAGATCTGCACGCGTCAACGCATTCACGCTTTCAACGGTGCCTTCTTGCGCAGTCGCATAAGGGTGCCCCGGATAGCTAAGCGCGGCCAGCGTCGTGCCCGCAATGTCGTTTGGATCGGTTTCGTTGCCCTCAATGATCGACGCAATCTGCGTTTGGACGCGGTCGATGGCGTCTTGGTCAAAACGGGGGAACTTAATCGCGTCACGCAACAACGCGAGGCTTTCTTCACGGTTTTCCGTCAGGAACTGCGCCTCAATCTGGACGCTGTCCCGAAAAGTATCAAAGCCGAAATTGGCAGCAACGGCTTCGGTCGCTTCGGTAAAGGCGCGGGCGTCACGGTCCCCGGCACCCTCCTCTAGGAGGCCCATCATCATATAGGTCGCGCCACGCTTGCCTTCGGGATCAAGCGAGCTGCCGCCCTTGAAGCGGATGTCCATCGCCACAAACGGGATCGAGGGTTCCTCCACCAGCCATGCGGTGATCCCACCGGGTGAGGTGACCTCCTGGATTTCAACGGCCGCGCGTGCGCCGAAGGGCACAAGCACGGCGATGATCAGAGCGAAACGGAGCATCATTGCGTGGCCTCCTCGGCGGATGGGTTGGTCAGATAGCCCGTGACAGATGTGTTCAAATCGAGCAGCGATTGGGCAGCGGCAAGGATTTGCTCTTCGGTCACAGCCTCAAGGATACTTGGCCAAATCTGCACGTCCTCTACGGTCAAGCCCGAGGTCAAAGCCGCGCCATAGCTGCGCGCACGCCCCTGCAAACTGTCTTGACCATAGATCTCAGAGGCCCGCACCTGCGCCTTGAGCCGTTCCAGCTTGGCACTGTCGATCCCGGCCTCAATAAAGGTTTCTAGCGAACGCTCCATGTCTGCCTCGGCCTGCTCTAGCGTCCGGCCGGGGACGGGCACGACCAACATACCAAACGTCGTGTCGTCCAACGACATGCCGCTATAAAACGCCTCTGTGTAAAGCGCGGATTTCTCAGTCTGCTCTAGCAGGTTTCCCATGTGCGAAGTCGCGGAATTACCCCCCAACAGCGCGGCCAAAAGGGTATAGGCCGCCGCATCCTGCTGCGCGCCGGCATCCCGTTCAGGCGCAAGCCACGTGCGGATCACGTACGGGTTGGACACGCGATCATCGACCATTTCCATATGGCGAGCCGACAAATGCTCAGGCTCCGCTGGGCGTGCCCGGGGCGGTAGGTTTTCGGACGGCGGAACGGGGCCATAATATTGCGTAGCCAGCGCGCGGACCTCATCGGGGTCAACGTCACCCGCCACCACAAGCACCGCATTGTTGGGCGCATAATGCAGGGCATAGAAATCAAGCGCGTCTTGGAGTGTCAGTGCGGCCACTTCATCGCGCCACCCAATGATCGGACGGCCATAGGGGTGGTTCAAAAACTGCGCCGCACGACGTTGTTCGCTGAACAAGGCGCCCGGATTGCTGTCCGTGCGTTGGGCACGCTCTTCGACCACAACATCGCGCTCGGTCAGCATGTCCTCATCGTCCAGCACCAGATTGCGCATGCGGTCCGATTCCATGCGCATCATCAGTTCCAAGCGGTCCGAGGCGACGCGCTGGAAATACGCGGTGTAGTCATAGCTGGTAAACGCGTTGTCAGAGCCGCCATTGGCCGCAACCACACGACTGAACTCACCCGGTTCCATCGTTTCGGTGCCCTTGAACATTAGATGTTCCAGAAAATGCGCGATACCCGATTTGCCGGACGTTTCATCCGCTGAGCCGACCTTGTACCACATCATGTGGACGACGACGGGGGCGCGGTTGTCCTCAATCACGACCGCCTCCAACCCGTTATCAAGGGTAAAGGTCGTCACGCGATCAGCGGTTTGCGCCTGTGCGGCGGCAGAGAACGCGAAACATGCGAGGGTAGCGAGAGCAAAGCGGCGCATAGGGCCTCCGAAGGTCAGGGCTATTGCATAGGAGATGGGCACCGATGCCGCGAAGTCAACGGACAGCACCTATTCCTGACGACCTCGTGAGGGCGCGGCTACTGCTCTAGCAGGGCAGGATTTGGTGGAGCGGCCGGTGTCCGAACACCTGCGTCACGCAAACGTTGCAGTTCGCGGTACTTGTCCAGCGACTGGGGCCGATAGGATTTGTAATAGACGTTAACGTTAAACAAACGCTCCAACGTCAGGCCATCATTGGCCCGGCGAAACGCCTCATCCTCGGTGGCAAGGGTCGCGCGAATATCGGACCCCACGCCATAGCGCGTTACGGTCGCGATCAGCCCACGGTCACCGGCAACGCCCGCATCCACGCGACCACCCAATGCGGCCACTGCGTCAGCTGCGGGGGTTGGGTCGGTCCGATTGACGCCACCGGGCGTCGGTACAGGCAGTTCGGCAAAGGTTTCGGGCTGTAGCAATGGGGTCGTCGGCAGGATCGAAAACTCATCCGGCGTTCTGTCCGTGTTGCGCAGGTTCATCAAGTTAGGGGCCGCATCCTGGTCCCCACAGGCTGACAACGCCACAAGGGCGGCAAGGCTCATTAGGCTGACCCGAAGTTTTCCCATTGGTCCAAGACTTTCCTGCTGCTCGTGAGTTCGTTTACCGCAAAGAACGGACGCCGTCACGCGGGCTTTTTCGTCTCATCGGCAAAGAACACCAAACCGAATGCGCCAGCAAAGATAAAGATATCGGCAATGTTGAAGGTAAACGGGTTTTGGATGCCGCAGCAGGACATGTTGAGAAAGTCCGCAACAGCGCCGTAAATCACCCGGTCCAGCGCATTGGCCAATGCCCCGCCCACAATCATCCCTGCCGACACCCGCGCGATGGGTCGCGGCAAACGACGCGCCCAGTGGACCAGCCACCCCGAGATGCCCAGCGCCAGCGCGATCAAAACCCAGCGCGTCACATCACTGTCTTGGGCAAAAAGCCCAAAGTTCACACCCCGGTTCCACCCCATGCGAAAGTTCAACAGCGGCGGCACCACATCCAGCGCCAACCGCGTCTTGAGGTCCAGCATATGAACCACGGCAACCTTGGACATCTGGTCGATGGCAAAGGCCACGGTGGCCCATATAAAGATCAATCGCATGTTTTGGACCTTAGTGCCGGAAGTGGCGCATGCCAGTGAACACCATCGCAAGACCGGCCTCATCGGCGGCAGCAATGACTTCATCGTCGCGCATGGAACCGCCCGGCTGGATCACACTGGTGGCACCGGCAGCAGCGGCCTCTAACAAACCATCGGCAAACGGGAAGAACGCATCCGAAGCCACAGCCGACCCAATGGTCAAGGGTTGTGGCAGCGAAAGTGCCTCGGCCATACGCTCGGCCTTTTTGGCAGCGATAAGCGCGCTGTCCACACGGCTCATCTGGCCTGCGCCGACACCGACAGTGGCCTTGTCTTTGACGTATACGATAGCGTTGGATTTCACGTGTTTGGCGACTTTCCATGCGAACAGCAGGTCGGCCAATTCCGCATCAGAAGGCGCGCGTTTGGTCACGACCTTTAGGTCATCAAGCCCGATGTGGCCCGCATCTTTGTCCTGCACCAACATCCCGCCTGCAACCTGACGGTAGCTGCGAAGGGCGGTACGTGGATTGGGCAAGCCGTCCGTCGTCAACAGGCGCAGGTTTTTCTTTTTGCCCAAGATTTCGCGCGCATCAGCATCAGCACCGGGGGCAATAATCACTTCGGTAAAGATGCCGCCAATCAGTTCGGCCGTGGCACCGTCCAGCGGTTGGTTCAGCGCGATGATCCCACCAAAGGCTGAGGTCCGGTCGCAGTCAAATGCGCTGCTGTAGGCTTCGGCCAGTGTCGCACCACGTGCCACGCCGCAAGGGTTTGCATGCTTAATGATTGCACAGGCAGGGCCATCGGCAGGGTCAAACTCTGCGACCAACTCAAACGCCGCGTCGGTGTCATTGATGTTGTTGTAGCTGAGCTCTTTGCCCTGATGTTGCTCGGCGGTGGCGACGCCGGTGCGCGCAGAGCCATCCACATAGAACGCAGCCTGTTGGTGCGGGTTTTCGCCATACCGCAGGCTTTGGGTCAATTCACCGGCTACGACGACGTGGCGGGGGGTTTCCTCACCGATGGCGCTGGCCATCCAGGTTGAGACCGCGGCGTCATAGGCACCCGTGCGGGCATAAGCGATTTGCGCGTGCCGCTGGCGGAATGCGAGGCTGGTTTGACCATCTTGGGCGTCCAGCTCAGCCAAAAGGGCGCTGTAATCCTCAACATCAACAATCGTTGTGACAAAGCCGTGGTTTTTCGCAGCAGCACGGATCATGGCGGGGCCGCCAATGTCGATGTTCTCGATCATTTCGCCGTAATCCGCGCCACGGGCAAGGGCGGCTTCAAACGGATAAAGGTTCACGACCAGCAGGTCGATGGCCCCAATGTCATGCTCTGCCATCGCCGCAGTGTGCTCAGGGTTGTCGCGCAGCGCAAGAAGGCCGCCGTGCACCTTGGGGTGAAGCGTCTTGACCCGGCCATCCATCATTTCAGGGAAGCCTGTCACATCCGCCACGTCCCGCACCGCGATACCTGCGTCCCGGATTGTCTTGGCCGATCCCCCAGTGGACAGCAGCTCAACGCCCCGCGCGTGCAACGCGCGTGCAAGGTCCAGCAGCCCGGTCTTGTCGGAAACGGAGATAAGCGCGCGGCGCAGTGGCACGAGATTGGTCATAGGAGGTGTCCTCTTGGGTCTTTGGTCGGGCGGCCCCGGCGATGATACGCCCTAGGCTTAGGGCGACACATGCGCGTCCTGCGCCTTGGTCAGGGTCCAGTCAATGGTGGCGGCATACTTCACCAATCGGTCGGATAAAACGATCTGTTTTGTCGCGCGTGGCTTTAATCGCGCCGGGTCCAGATACACGGAGGGAGCAAGGCTGGCAAATCGGCCCTCACCGGGGCGGAAAATCCAAACCTCGGAGTTGGGCAATTGGATCGAGACGGCGCGACCGCCCAAATCCACCTCAGCCTCGGTATCCGGATGCAGATGGAACCGCAGGCTTAGCGCGATGCCTTCAAATCCGGTGGCATCCATAGCCCGGTCAAACTGTGCTTTGTCCGCACGTGTTAGGGCGCGCAGGCTATCCTCAGCCGTCAATGTGCGCCCATCCAAGCTTAGCGCGAGGCGGCGCAGGTGGGTCAACCCGTGGCCGCGCACATACCCATCATGGCTCATGATGAGGGTCGTCATTTTGCGGCTTTCGGACTTTTGGGCGATGACTTTGTGCGGGGCCTGAACCAGCGGTGCGATGGGCCCTTCTGCGCCAATCACCTCGGGCCCGATGCGGGCCGAGGAATATTGATCCAACCCCATTGTCGAATGGCTCGCCGTGGCCCGGCACGCCCGCGCCCAATCAGAGCCAAACGCAGAGCCCGTTCCGCAATTCACGATCACGCCGTGTCCGTCGGAGTTCAGCTCAAACGCAAGCGTACTGGCGTGAGCCACACCCGAAGCCTCACCCGTAGGTGGGGCAGCCGCATCCACAATGACGGTCGTGCGGCCATGGTGCAGCGTGTCGTATCCCATCGCCTGAACCTTGGCAGCGGGTGTGCGGATATCCGAGAGGACCAACGCCTTGTCCAACTGCCCCGGCGCGCCGCCACTGCCGCCATGAAATCGCGCCAACTGACCATCCACATGGCGCAATGCTCGCAAGGTGGGCGCAATCCGTTGCAGCGCGGCCTCGATTTCAAACACCGGCTCTTTGCCGCCTTCACTGAGGGCGGACCGAACCCACCCCAGCAAGGTAAAGACCTCAAGCAACTCATCCGGGTTGCGTGACGCAACGCCACCATCCGGCGTCACACTGGCCGCAACCGTGCGCGCCAACGCCTTGAGGGCGGTTTCACGGATGGGCTCATACCCCTCAAGCGTGAGACCCGCATATATCAACCCGGTCAACGCCTCGATCCGAGGCAAACCCTGCGGACCACGCGGCCATTCACGGCGCAAAAACAGCGTTTGCCGGGAGAGGCTGTGAAACAGCAAAGCCTGCGATTTGGGCGGCATATGCATCAGCAGCATTGGCGCATGCGTAATCAACCGCACCAACCGCCGGCCCGTCACCGAAGGGGTCCAGCCCGGCCCTTTTCCGGTGCCAAACCGCGCGATCCAGTCGAGCGTCCATGCCTGCGCCGTCTCGCGCGCGGCGGTGTCACCAATGGCGGCAATATCCTCAAGCCACTCGAAACTGTGCAAAGCGTTGGCAAAGGCATCCGACGGCGGATCAACTGCCCAAACAGATGTGGATATGGGATGTTCAACCAGTGCGCCTGCAAACAGCAGGTTACCCGCCATGATCTGACGCCCCTTGGGATAGGATCCGATGGCCTGCGGCTGAGGATGACTAACAAAGGCGCGCGCACCACGCCCCGGATGCGCAAGCAAAACCCGCAACCTGCGGGCCGTACCCGGTCTGGGCCAGCGAGAATGTGAGGTGGAAAAAGCCACCATGGCGCGTCTGCTCAGTCTTGTTTTGCAACAACCCTAGGGGCTGACGCGCAACCTGTCACCCATCGCGACGCAGCACCGAGATGTAAAAGCCGTCCATGCCGCCCTGCTCCGCCCAAAGATCAGGCAAAAGCCGCAGGCCGTGGGGGCTTTGGGCTTGTTCCGGCAGACCAAGGTCGGTGGGGTCCAGCGGCAGCGCGTTCCAACCTGCGTGACGCTTAAGCGCTGCTTTGACTTGGAATTCTCCCTCCACGGGCAGAAGCGAGCATGTGCAATACAGCAAACGCCCCTCCGGCGCGACAAAGCCCAGCGCCCTGTCGAGCATCTGATATTGCAGCTGAGTGAGGGTCTCAATCTCGGCGGGTTTCCGCAAATGCGGCAAGTCCGGGTGACGGCGAATGGTGCCCGTGGCCGAACATGGCGCATCCAGAACGACCACATCGAAGGGGGACTCGGGCTCCCACTCCATCACGTCGGCAACGATAACATCCCCCACAAGGCCGGTCCGCGCGAGGTTGTCCCGCAGACGCCGGACGCGTCCCTCAGAGATATCAAGGGCAGTCACATGGGCACCAGCCGCCGCCATTTGCATGGTTTTGCCGCCGGGGGCCGCACATAGATCCAACACCCGAAGCCCCGAAATATCGCCCAAAGTGCGCACGGGTGTTGCGGCAGCCGCATCCTGCACCCACCAATCGCCGGTCTCAAACCCCGGAAGGGCCGTCACCTGCGCGCCCTCAATGCGGCGCGAACCGGTGGGCAAGTCGGTGCCGGGCAGCCCCTCTGGCATCGCGGCTTTCATCGTTAAATCTAGCGGCACTTGCGCCAAATGCGCGGCCTCAATCGCCTCGAGCCGGTCCCGGCCATAGGCCTTGGCGATGGGTTTGCGCAGCCACGGCGGCAGGGTTGCACTGGGCAACGCATCCCACCCGGCGCGGTCCTGAGCCACTTTGCGCAGAACGGCATTCACAAGACCCGATTGTTTGGCGGTTTTTGGCACGGCCCCGGCAAGGGACACCGCACTATCGACCACACCGTGCGGTGCGGCGTCGTCCAGCATCAATTCAGCCACGGCCAGCCGCAGAATTGCCTGCGTCCGAAGCGCGGGGGCGCGTTTGAGGTGCGGGCGCAACAAGGCGTCAATCCGGCTAAGGTGGCGCAGCACCAACCCCGCCAAACGGCCGGCGCGCGCGGCATCGGCCCCATACATCGACAGGTCGGATTGCGCCTCGGTGAGCATCCGTTTTTCGATAAGAACAGCGTGAAGCAGCCTGAGCGCGCCGTTGCGGGCGTCCTGACCTGAGGCGATGGGCGTTGCGGACATGGCGCTTTCTCTTGAGTCTGCGGAAGTCACGCGTATATCAAAGGTCATGGCTGACACAACACCCACCCCACCCGAAGTTGATCCCGACACCCCAAGGGAAACCGAAGCTGAGCGTCGTGCCAAGCTGCCCGAAGTCGCGCGCCGCGCCCTTGAGGAAGCCGACACACGCAAAGCCGCGCAAGCCGCAGCCGAAATGCCGACAGAATTGGGCGGACGCGACGGGCCGGAACCCGTGCGCTATGGCGATTGGGAGAAAAAGGGCATCGCGATCGATTTTTGATTGCGCCTAGCGCAACTTCAGGTCGGCGGAATCCCCAGCGCCCTGATCGGACGTAAACCGCAGCGTATCGCCGTTCACACGGACCTCTTGGCAATTGTAGCCAAGGTCATAGGTGCCCCAGTAAAGCGACCGGCAAAAGTAGTTGCCCTGCCATTGCCAAGCACCCGTGACATCACGCCCAAAACCACGGCCAAGGATGTTCCCCTGCCCGGTGACATCCAGTTTGATCCCAAAACGCGTCAGCGCCTTGCCATCAATCAAAGAGACGAAATCCGTCCGCGAATCTATTTTCTCAAATGCATGCGCCGTCACCGGCAACATCAACATGACCGCCCCAAAGGCTGCCAAAGCCGTCCAACGTTTAACCATAACATCACTCCTTGGTGATGCAGATTATACGCAGGACTATGACATTTGGATTTATTTCAGTCCCAAAACGTCGAGCATATCGAATGCACCGGGGCCTTTGTCCTGCCCCCAAAGGGCGGCCTTCAGTGCCCCGCGGGCAAAAACTGAACGGTCACTGGCGACGTGGCGCAGGGTCAAACGCTCTCCCTCGGCGGCAAAGAGGACATCATGTTCGCCGATGATATCACCGCCGCGGATGGCGTGAAAACCGATGGCCCCGCGTTCCCGCGCGCCAGTGATCCCGTCCCGGCCACGGTCCGCCACATCCGCCAGTGAAACGCCGCGCCCTTCGGCTGCCGCTTCACCCAACATCAGCGCAGTCCCAGAGGGTGCGTCGACTTTGTGTCGGTGGTGGCCCTCAATGACCTCAATGTCGTAGTCGGCGTCCAACGCAGCGGCGACCTGTTTCACCACTTGGGTCAAAAGGTTAACCCCGAGGCTCATGTTGCCTGCGCGGACAATTGTAGCGTGACGCGCGGCAGGGCCGAGGGCTGCGATATCCTCATCCGATAGCCCCGTGGTGCCAATCACATGCACGGCACGGGCCTGTGCGGTCAGTTCGGACATCGCGAGGGTTGCGGCGGGCGTTGTAAAATCGATCACGGCCTGCGCATTGGCGACCACCTCAATGGGATCATCCGTCACCGGCACGCCGATATCCGCCCCACCCAGACACGCGCCCAGATCCCGGCCCGCCCAGTCGTGGCCCGGACGTTCCGTCACGCCCACAAGGCGGCAATCGGGGGACGCTTGCACCACGTCAATGAGCATCCGCCCCATGCGACCCGAGCCGCCCATCACAACGATACCGGGCGTCTGCGACTGTGATTGGACCATGTTTTTGCCTCCTGGGAATTGAGCCCCGTTGATGCGCAATCCGCAGCCCAAAGGCAACGGGTTGCTTGCGCCCTTGCGCTTGCGGGCCTATCTGAAGCGAAACAACCAAGGGGCGCGCCATGGGCAAGTCGACTTTCTCTGATGGGGCCGGACCCTCGCAACGCCAGCTACGTGTTGGCGAATTGATCCGACGCACCATGTCGGAATTGCTGTTGCGTGGTGATTTGCATGACCCCGACCTAAACGCGCTGTCAATCACCGTGTCCGAGGTGCGTGTGTCCGGCGATCTGCGGATCGCAACGGCCTACGTCCTGCCCTTGGGTGGTGACAACAAGACCGCAGCAATCGAAGCACTCAAACGTAACAAGGGTGAAATTCGCCGGGCCGTATCCAAGGGCCTGACCATCAAGCACTCACCCGAGATCCGCTTTTTGATCGATGAGACATTCGACAAGATGGACGAAACCAAACGGCTTTTGGCAAGCGACCACGTGGCCCAGGACCTCAAGCCGGATACACCCCAAGACCCCGATACCGAATGATACTGCGCGCGGCCATTGCACTTCTTTGCTTGTTGGCCGCGCCCGCAGTGGCCTGTGAGCAGATCACGCACCGGGATGCGCGCTTTACCGTATGCGAAGTCGCGCCAGACGCCCGTGTGGAACTGTTCCTGCGTGATGAAGCGGGTGACATCCTTGGTGCATTCTCATCCGTGAAATCCCGCGTTGACGGCACCGTTGTCATGGCGATGAACGCGGGCATGTATCACGATGATCGCCGCCCCGTGGGCCTGTACATTGAGGACGGCATCCAAGAAGCCCCAATTGTTACTCGCGCCGGGCCGGGGAACTTTGGCCTTCTGCCCAACGGGGTCTTTTGCCTGCGCGCAGATCGCTCTGATGTGATCGAAAGCCGCGCATTTACCGCCAACCCGCCCGCCTGCACCGACGCCACGCAATCGGGGCCGATGTTGGTGATCGACGGCGCACTGCACCCACGGTTTCTGCGCGACAGCACGTCACGCAACATTCGCAACGGGGTGGGCACTTCGACCGATGGGCAACGCGTTGTTTTTGCCATCTCGGATGATGCGGTCACCTTTCACGAATTCGGAACCCTTTTCCGCGATATTCTGGACCTGCCGAACGCACTGTATTTCGATGGTCGGATCTCACGGCTGTATGCTCCCGCGGTGGGGCGCAACGACTTTGGCCTGCCTCTGGGGCCGATCGTCGCCGTGATCGCGGATTGACGGGCTTACACGGGCGCAGTAGCACGCGGCCTTCATCTTTCAGGACGGATCAAAACACATGGGACGCAAACGCAAGGGTCGCGCAGTGCACGGATGGCTGGTTGTGGACAAGCCTGCGGGCGTGACCTCAACCGCTGTGGTCAACAAGGTTCGCTGGGCGTTGGGCGCTCAGAAAGCAGGCCACGCAGGGACCTTGGACCCTGATGCAACAGGCGTTCTGGCCGTCGCCTTGGGTGAGGCCACGAAAACCGTGCCCTACATCACCGATGCGCTGAAATGCTACCGGTTCGAAGTGCGTTTGGGGGCCTCTACGACCACCGACGACGCAAGCGGTGAAGTGATTGAAACGTCTGATGCCCGTCCCACGGACGCTGAAATCGAAGCTGCCCTTGCCGCCTACCGTGGCGATATCATGCAGGTCCCGCCGCAATTTTCCGCCGTAAAGGTCGATGGTGAACGCGCCTATGACATCGCCCGCGAGGGTGAGGTGATGGAACTGGCCGCACGCCCCCTTTGGGTGGATAGTCTGGATCTGATTGAGCGGACCGGCCCGGACACTGTCCTGCTTGAAATGGTCTGCGGCAAAGGCGGCTACGTCCGGTCAATCGCGCGCGATCTGGGCGCGGATTTGGGCTGCTTGGGGCATGTCGCGTGGTTGCGCCGCACATGGTCTGGCCCGTTTGAGGCCGAAGCCGCGCTGCCCTTTGACCAAGTCGATGCCTTGGCCCAAACGCCCGAGCTAGACACCCACATCCAACCCTTGGAATTGGGCCTAGAGGATTTGCCAATGCTGCCTTGCGCCGCCGACGGCGCCGCGAAACTGCGCAACGGCAATCCCGGAATGGTCTTTTCCTCTGACGTTGACTACGGCGAAGAGGCGTGGGCCGCGCTAGATGGCAAAGCCGTTGCCATTGGAACCTACCGGAGCGGTGAATTGCATCCCTCAAAGGTGTTTCAAACCTTCCAAAGTTGAAACATTTGGGGGGACGAGCATGTCAGTCGCAGCCCGTTACCCCCCAAACATCGGCTAATTGTTACAGCCAATCACGGTGATAGGAACGCGCCTACACCTCGCCGTGAGGCGTGTATCCCGCCGCGCGTTTTGCCTGCATCCTAAGTGCAATCACATCAACGGGCCGTGCGTCACACACACATCACACACACCGCACGGTCCACCATTTTTAGGACTGCACAATGAACCGCTCTTTCTTTCAAATCCTCACCGCAGGTGCGCTCGCGACCATCGCGTTTGACCTATTCGGCCAAGGGCTTTCACCGCTTTTTGGCTTTGCAAAACTTGCCCCTGTGGGCCTTGCCAACGGCACGCTCAACGCGGTTTTTGGCAGCTCACCCAAGGGCGCTGCTGATGCGCTGCATATCATGACGGGGCTGCTTGCCTATCCGCTGGGCTATCTGCTCATCGCGCGGCCCATTGCTGGAAAAATTCTGCCCAACCTGCACTGGAGCGGTATCGCCATTGGCTATGGCATCGGACTGTGGGTTTTTGCCCTGTATGGTATGGCGCATCTTGTGGCCGGGCTGAAACCCTTCCTCGGGTTTACGGGCATCACTTGGGTCGCGCTTTGGGGGCATATCCTCTTCGCGCTTGTCGCCGCATGGGTGCTAGAGCGGGAGGCCGAAGAACCCGCACACGCCTAAACACACCAACACGCGGCCGCCCCTTTCCTCAGGGGTGGCCGTTCGTATATGCCACCCGTCATGATCACACGCACACATATCAAAGACGACGCCCCCTCTGTGGCGACCTATTCCGATTGTGAAACATATCGCTACGCGTTGACCCGCACATGGGACGACAGCCGCGCGCGGGTGAATTTTCTGATGCTCAACCCTTCCACCGCGACGGAGGTGCAAAACGACCCCACGGTGGAACGCTGCGAACGCCGGGCGCGGGCCTTGGGGTTCGGCGCATTTCGGGTCACGAATATCTTTGCACTTCGCGCCACAGACCCGCGCGACATGCGCGCCGCCGCCGATCCCATCGGTGCAGGCAATGATGCCGCTATCCTAGAAGCCGCGGATTGGGCCACACAGGTGGTCTGCGCGTGGGGCACGCACGGCGCACATATGGGCCGCGGGATTGCGGTTGAGGCCCTGTTGCGCCCAACGGGCGTGCCGTTGTTGCACCTTGGGCTGAGCAAAGCGGGCCATCCGAAACACCCGCTTTACATCAGCTACACGACCCAGCCAGAGCCGTGGCACACCGCCTAGACCCTAGTCCTTGGGCGTGGTGCGCGCATACTCAGGCGTGATTGGGATGTGTTCATCATCATCGCCGGGTGGCAGCTGAAACGGGCCGTTTTCCCAATCGGCCGCCATCCACGCCTCTTTGGCCTCTTCGATCTTGTCCTTTGAGGACGACACGAAGTTCCACCAAATATAGCGCTTTTCATTCATCGTCGCGCCGCCCAGCACCATCAGCCGCGCACCCTGCGGACCTGCTTTGGCGGAAATGGAATCGCCGGGGCGGAACACCATCATCCGACCCGCTGGGAATGTATCACCCGCTACTTCAATGCTGCCCTCGGTCACGTAGATACCGCGATCCTCATGATTGTCCGGCAGGGGAAAGGATGCCCCAGCAGCCAGTACAACATCGGCATAGAACGTTTCAGAATGCATCGTGACGGGGCTGGTTTCGCCGTAGGCATCCCCAAGGATCAGCCGCGCGGTCACACCTGTATCCGTAATCACCGGGAGAGCAGCCTCTTTGTGGTGCTCAAAATCGGGGGCGATGTCCTCTTTGTCCTCTGGCAGGGCGATCCACGTCTGAATTCCGAACAGCTTGTTGCGGGTGGCGCGTGTCTCTTCTGAGGTCCGCTCCGAGTGGGTAACACCCCGGCCGGCGGTCATCCAATTCACCTCACCGGGGTAAATCATTTGATGGGTGCCGATGCTATCGCGATGCTCAAACTCACCTTGATAAAGGTATGTCACAGTCCCGAGACCAATGTGCGGATGCGGGCGCACGTCGATCCCGCCATCGGTGATGAATTCAGCCGGACCCATTTGGTCGAAAAAGATGAACGGCCCAACCATCTGGCGCTTGGGCGATGGCAGCGCGCGGCGCACATCAAACCCGCCGATATCCCGCGCACGGGGAACGATCAGTGTTTCCAACGCACCGGCGGCGCTTGGGCATTCGGGACTTTGGGTCGGGTTCCAACTCATCTGGGTCACCTTTCTAACTGCGGGTCCGTAGGGAATTTGTTAACCATATGATGTAAAAACGCCAAAGCGCCACTGCCGCGAAAACGCACCGCACGTGCATTTTCGCACAAAGGTCGCTGCCGCGGCTGCGCGCAATGGGTTGCATCGGATGTGGAATCGTCCTAACTGCCCTCACTTCTCCAAGGGCCCTGCTGGACGACATCCCGGCTTGTGCCATTCACTCAAACCATAGGAGACCCCGATGTCGA
>Ga0228670_1000304_pt1 | contig 28933 bp, 26 predicted proteins | sample 85DmetaG_FD_182785 | JGI IMG/M metagenome (GOLD analysis project Ga0228670, IMG submission 182785) | Seawater microbial communities from Monterey Bay, California, United States - 85D | ecosystem: Environmental > Aquatic > Marine > Coastal | place: USA: California | collected 2016-10-13
TTTATCCATGATAACCTTGTAAAGACTATTCATTCCAGGATCGTTAAACTGAGATGCAATGGTACCATATACCGGCATTGAATCCACATCTTCCTCCCACAAATTATGGTTACGCTGAAATTGTTTCCTAACATCTCTTAACGCATCCAAAGCACCTCTTTTGTCAAATTTATTTAACGCAATAACGTCTGCAAAATCTAACATATCAATTTTCTCTAATTGAGTAGCAGCTCCATATTCAGGAGTCATTACGTACAAAGAAACATCGGAATGTTCAATTATTTCTGTATCCGACTGTCCAATCCCAGAAGTTTCTAAAATAATTAAATCATAACTAGCAGCTTTTAATATATTGATCGCTTCAGAAACATGTTTAGACAATGCTAAATTTGATTGTCTAGTAGCTAATGAACGCATATAAACTCTTGGATTCTTAATAGCATTCATTCGAATTCTATCTCCTAAAAGAGCTCCTCCTGTTTTACGCTTAGATGGATCGACTGAAACTACAGCAATTTGTTTTTCAGGGAAATCAATTAAGAAACGTCTAACTAACTCATCAACTAGAGACGATTTACCTGCTCCTCCAGTACCAGTTATTCCTAGAACAGGTATAGTTGATTCTTCTGCTATTTTTCCAATATTCTCTAATACTTCTTTTGCATTATCCGCGAAATTCTCAGCTGCAGAGATGACTCTTGCTATCGCTGGTATATTTTTATCTTTTAATAAATCAAACTCATTCGTTAGGCTTTCTCCTAAAGGAAAATCACACTTTTCAATTAAATCATTGATCATACCTTGAAGTCCCATTTGACGACCATCATCTGGATGATAAATACGCGTAACACCATAAGCTTGAAGTTCTTCTATTTCAGAAGGAAGAATTGTACCTCCTCCACCTCCAAAGATTTTTATCTGAGGTGCACCTTTTTGCACTAATAAGTCGCGCATGTATTTAAAATACTCATTATGCCCTCCTTGATAGGAAGTTATAGCAATTGCATTTGCATCTTCTTGAATAGCACAATCCACCACTTCTTCAACAGATCTATCATGTCCTAAATGTATAACCTCACATCCAGAAGCTTGGATAATTCGTCTCATTATATTGATCGCAGCATCGTGACCATCAAATAATGCAGCAGCAGTAACAATTCTAACTTTATTTTTCGGTTTGTAGTATTTTATATTTTCCATAAGCTTATTTTATCTCTCAAGGAGAAAAACAAATTTAAGGAAAACAAAGCATTTTTTTATAAAGAATGATGCTTAAAAAAGATGTATTTATGAAATCGAACAGAAAGAAAAAAGATTACTCGTAAGTTACAACGAAAATATCTTCATCTTGTTTTTTAAAAAACTTTTCTTCTCTTGCATACCTCTCTAATTCTGAGGTATATTTAAGCTGGTTTAAAGTATATTTAATTTTTTTTAAATCTTTTGAAATTTCAATTTTAGATGCTTCTAACTTATTTAATTTAGACGTATGGTTTATCATAGAAAACAAATCATTATCATCTAAAAACAAAGCATAAATAACAAAAATAAGTGCAGTAAAGACAAATTTATTCTTAAAGTAATTTAACACTTTAATATCTGTCTTTTCTTTTAGAGTATTTAATATTTTCATTTTATGCAATTAAAATCAAAAGCAAAAATAACTAAGTTATAAAGGAAGAACTTGTAATCGGGATATATTTATCAAAGAAGAAATGTTAAAAGAAAAACTATCTTTAATTTAAAATCTCTTCTAATCTTAGATTGAATTCTTCATCATCTAAATACCAAACTTTTACAGTATTCAATAACTGTTGAGCTTTTTCCAATTGCCTTGCTGCAACATAGCATTCTGCAGCTTGAATAACTCCATGTTTAAAAAATGAAACATCTGAATCGCTCCAAAAAGCAAGGTTGTCAATTTGAGCAATAGAGTGATCACATTTCGCCAGGATATTTTTAGCGCCAGTTTTATCTCCTGATCTATATTTACCTGAAGCAACTAATAACTGAGCTCCTACAGGATGATGAGTTATTTTTGAATACTTCTGTGCCCAACCTGCAGCTTTCCTAAAATCCTCCGCTTCCAGATCATTTAACATCCTTTGTTCTACACTTTCTTGAAATTCTACAATAAAATCTTGCTCTTTTTTATAGTAGGAAGAATCTTTATCGTACTTTTTAGCTTTTGCAAGATACTTAAGAGCATATTTATAAGAATTCTTGTATTCAGGATCCATAGTTCCCGAAAGAGAAATCTTATAATAAGCTTTAGCCATCATTAAATATGGCTCAACATCTTTTTTATTAGCATCTTTTTCAGAGTATTTATTTGCTGTTTTAATTAGTTTTTCATACTTAGCATCTGCAAATAAAATTACTAAATCATCATACTTACCTTCTTCTTGAGAAGAAACAAAAAAAGAAGTTAATAGCGTTAAAAATACAATTAAAATTATTTTCATGAAGTTTTTGTTTTATGTTTAGCAATCGCAAATTAGGAATAAATAAACAACTTTCAAAACCTAATCGAAACTCTGAATTAGTAAACGAAGGATATCCTGAGCTGCTTTAGAAATTTTTGTACCCGGACCAAAAACACCAAAAACACCTGAATCATAGAGGAAGTCATAATCTTGTTGAGGGATAACCCCGCCAACAACTACCATTATATCCTCTCGCCCTAGTTGTTTTAATTCGTGAATCACTTGCGGTATTAAGGTTTTATGACCTGCAGCAAGACTTGAAACACCTAATATATGTACATCATTTTCTACTGCTTGTTTAGCCGCTTCTTTTGGAGTTTGGAACAATGGCCCAATATCAACATCAAAACCTATATCTGCAAATGATGTTGCAATTACTTTAGCTCCACGATCGTGTCCATCTTGACCCATTTTAGCAACTAAAATTCTAGGTCTTCTTCCTTCAAGTTCACTAAACCTATCAGCTAACTCAATAGCTTGTTCAAAATCTTTATCTTTCATTGCTTCTGAAGAATAAACCCCACTTATTGATCTGATTACCGCTTTATACCTTCCATAAGATTTCTCTAAAGCATCAGAAATTTCTCCTAAAGTTGCTCTATTTCTTGCACACTCAACAGCTTGTTCTAAAAGATTTCCTTTACCAGACTTGGCAATACCTTCCAATTTCTCTAAAGAAGTTTTTAACTTTTCCTCATCTCTTTCAGACTTTAATTTATTCAACCTTTCAATTTGAGACAGTCTTACTTTAGTATTATCAACTTCAAGAATCTCCATAGGATCTTCTTTTTTTAATTGATATTGATTAACTCCTACTATGATATCTTTTCCTGAATCAATTCTAGCTTGCTTTCTAGCTGCAGCTTCTTCAATTCTCATTTTCGGAACTCCAGTTTCAATTGCTTTGGCCATTCCACCTAACTCTTCAACTTCCTCTATCAATTTCCAAGCTTCTTCCACCAACGAATTCGTCAATGATTCGATGTAATAACTCCCTCCTAAAGGGTCTATAAATGAAGTTACCCCTATTTCTTCTTGAATATAAATCTGGGTATTCCTTGCAATTCTTGCAGAAAAATCAGTAGGTAAAGCAATAGCCTCATCTAGCGCATTGGTGTGTAGAGATTGTGTACCTCCCAATGCTGCTGCCATTGCCTCTATACAAGTTCTTGCAACATTATTAAAAGGGTCTTGCTCTGTTAAACTCCATCCAGAGGTTTGACAATGAGTTCTTAAAGCTAGTGACTTATCCGATGTTGGGTTAAATTTTTTGACAATTTTAGACCATAATAATCTACCTGCCCTCATTTTAGCAACTTCCATATTATGGTTCATACCAATTGCCCAGAAAAAACTTAACCTTGGAGCAAATTTATCAATCTCCATTCCAGCATTTACTCCTGCTCTTAAGTATTCTAAACCATCTGCTAAGGTATAAGCTAATTCAATTGCAGCTGTTGCGCCAGCTTCCTGCATGTGGTATCCAGAGATTGAAATAGAATTAAACTTCGGCATATTTTTAGAAGTGTATTCAAAAATATCTGAAATGATTTTCATAGAAGGTTCAGGTGGATATATATAAGTATTCCGAACCATAAACTCCTTCAAAATATCATTTTGAATCGTACCTGTCAATTTATCTTGAGAAACTCCTTGCTCTTCTGCAGCAACAATATAAAAAGCTAAAATAGGAAGAACAGCTCCATTCATTGTCATTGAAACTGACATTTCATCTAAAGGTATTTTATCGAATAAAACCTTCATGTCTAAAATAGAATCAATTGCAACTCCTGCTTTTCCTACATCTCCTTCTACCCTTTCATGATCTGAATCGTAACCTCTATGTGTAGCTAAATCAAATGCAACGGATAAACCTTTTTGTCCAGCTGCTAAATTTCTTCTGTAAAAAGCATTAGACTCTTCGGCTGTTGAAAAACCTGCATATTGTCTTACAGTCCATGGACGAATTGCATACATGGAACCATAAGGACCTCTTAAATAAGGAGGTAATCCAGAAACAAAACCAATTTGATCAGCATCTTTTATATCCTCTTTTTTATAGAAATTATTTAATTCAATTTTTTCAGCGGTATCTCCCACTTTTGTTTTTAAAACATTAGAAGGGTTAACTTTTGAATTTAACTCTATATCCTTAAAATTAATTTTCATCTAATATTTCTTTTTCAATTACAAATTGTTTCATGCCATAAATTAACTCTGAAACTTTCCATTCATTCTGTTCTTCGTTAGGACTTTTAAACTTATTCACTCCTATCAATGTTTTACCTTTCAAATAAGCTTCTTTTTTTAAGTCCACCACTTTTTCCACTTCTGAAATAAAGAACTCTTGACATTCAGGACTATCAATACCGTTTAACGATTCTAGTTTTTGAAAAAGTTTCCAAGAAATATTTTGAACTTCTTTCGTTAATTTCTCCATAGAATAACTTCCTGATAATGGATCAACCACCTTATCAAAATAACTTTCCTCTTTCAATATCAAAGGAATATTTTGAGCCATTCTTAAAGAAAATTCAGATTCTCCTTTAGAGGAAATAGTATCATAAGGAAGTATCGTTAACATATCTACTCCACTAACAATTGCTGACATAGCTTCTGTAGACTGTCTTAATAAGTTTGTATATGGATCTTTTAAGGATTTATTTACAAAACCAATAGTAGCTGAAATAGAAACATTTAAATCCTCCTTTAACTGGACTCCATATTTTTCCAACATAAACAACCACATCATTTTAAACGATCGAATTTTTGCAATCTCATTAAAATAATTTGATCCAACACCAAAATTAAAATGAATCAAACTAGCAGCTGAATTAATATCCATCCCCTCTGATAAAAGCGAAGATAAATATTCATTTGCTTTAGATAATGTATAAGCTAATTCTTGCTGAATAGAAGCTCCAGTCTGTTGTATTTTGAAAGCGTTAACAAAACAAAAAGGTTTTTGATTATTTCCGTTTTCTTTTATGTATTCAGTAATATTGATTTTGGAGTCATCTAAACGATAAAAAATAGAGTAAGTTGTCTCTCCAAACTTAGCATTCAATTCTTTAAATTGTTCCAAGTTATTAACCGTAAAGTGCGTGGTAATAAATTCAAGAGAAATACCTTTTAACAACAACTCTAAATCTACATTTTCTGAAAGTAAGTTAAAAATTAAAGCATCTGCTCCTGTCATTAAAACTTTTAAAGCTTTAGAGTTAGCCTCTTTCTCATTCTCTACATTTATTTCAACAGAATTTAGCCAAGAATTATCTTTTTTACCAATTGATAAAGGACTAAACTCTTCAGAAGGATTCATGTCAGAATCGTGTGTGTAGCTCGAAAAACTCAATCCTTCGATCTCATCTGTTTTATGAAATGCTTCAGAAAGTGATGCTCCTTTGAGTTCTTTCTTTAACTTTTCCTCCCAATCTGCTTTAGAAACTTTAGGGAATTCAGAAAAAAAATTATTCATTTTATGTTTATTTATTACAGACTAAAGATAAGAAAAGATTACAAATAGACGAATTTGTTCCTTTTTAAAGCAATCCCTTTTCTCTTTTCAAGAAAAAATAAGTACCTATAACCGTTGATATAACTGGTGCTATCACTAGACCTATTATTGGTATATTCATCAACATCAAAAAAAGAAAACCTATTACCAATAAAAACTTACTATTTGTTTTAAAAAACGAAACAGAAGAAGAAACACTCCAATTCTCTCGTTCTAAACTATAATCCACAAAAGCAAACCCAAATAAAAGCGCTTTTAAACTAAAATCAAAAAACACATCCAAAGCAGAAAAAAAATCTGGTAAAATAAACGTTAAAAGCCACCATCCAAAAGTTAAACCGATCTGAATTAAAAACAAACTCAATACTAGGAACAGAAGTCGAATTAAATCTTTAATTAATTGATAAAATGAAAACGGAGTAACTATGCCAAACTCTTTCTCATTAATATCGTTGGATAACTGAGATAAAAAAGGAGAGAGCAAAATAAATGTTAGAAAATAATAAGCCTGAAAACTAAAATAAGCACCAATATTATCCCATGAAAAAGAAGGGTAACCGAAATATTTAAAATCAAAAACGATATAAAACAAAAAGGTTAATAATAAACCTGGAACAAAATATTTTAAGTTTTTAACATCTTTAAAGAATAAAAAAGAGAACTTAAAAGAAGATTGTAAAACCTCAAACATAAAATGGTTATTTTATACCAAACTGTTCAAGATGATGCGTGAAATGTTTTGCATGCAAACGCATCCATTGTTGAAAATCCAAAGGTCCGTAATAAGGGTGAGAAATTTTCAAACCATCCTGAGATGCAAACAATTCCTCGAAATCGATCCACTCTTCCACAACTTCATCGATTGCTAACTCAATTTCATCATGTCTTAAAGGAACATCTTTCCCAGCAAAAGAAACCTCAATGTTTTTTGCCATTGGTTTATCAGACATCAGAAAAGCAACCATTCTATCTAGTTTATCTTCCGAAATAACCATCTCTACTTTCAATTTCCCATTGGAAACCTTCAATGCATCCGCGAGATGTTCAACCATTCTTTGAGCTGACATATTTCCCCATAATGGTTTAGCATTAGTATCTAACTTAGACAACAAACTTAAAACAACTTCAATATTTGGTTCAATAAACATAATCTATCCTTCTTTTTTCCCTACTAATATATAAAGACTTTTAGGAACAACCTCAATATTTAATTCTTCTCTCACATCAAACGGTTCACCATCATAGTGAGCTATTTTTTCAGTCAAAAACATTCTCCCCTTGGTAAAAGGAATTATCTCCGTATACTTTGACTTATGAGCAGTTCTTTTAAAATAGCGATAAGCAATTGAAGGCGCAGACCAAATTGAAAAAGGCTTTAAAATGCACAATTCTAATTTCCCATCCGTCACAGATGAATATGGCGAAATACAAAAACCATTTCCAAATTCAGAAGCATTAGCTATTGTACAAAGAACAACGCTTTCTTCACGTTTCTGACCATCTAATTCAAAAGTAACACGCCTAGGAACATACCTCATATACTCCTTAAAAACTAATTGAATATACTTGGAAAAACCACGCACCTCTCCTTCGTTAAACTTTTTTGCTATCAAAGCATCAAAACCATACCCACCAACTCCTAAAAATGACTTATCGTTCACAAGGACAGTATCCATTTGTATTTCAAAAAGATCGTTAATAGACTGAATCGCTTTACGGATATCTAAAGGAATTTTTAAATGCCTTGCAAGTCCGTTACCTGAACCAGCGGGAAGAATAGCTAACCTTGTATTAGTTCCAATTAAAGCAGTACCTACTTCATGAACAGAACCATCTCCACCTACTGCACACACTACATCAAAACCTTCTTGAACCGAGTTAATTGCTATTTGTTTACCGTGCTTATGGTATTCTGTAAAAGCAATATCATAAGAAAACTTCGAAGAATCAATATACTTCTCTATAAGAGAAGGTAGATCACCTTTCTTTCCTACCCCAGAAATTGGATTAATAATAAAGCGTATTCTCTGTTTCATTCAATCAACTGTAGTCTGATTCTGAATCAAATCACGGCTATACCTCTGAATAATTGCTTTTGTTTTATTTTCAATCATTTCCACCTCTTTTTTATAAAAAAGAAGCGAGTCCTGCTCATAATTTATTCCAGACTGATGATTATACAAATTTCGTGCCTTTTCTCTTGAAAATGATAGCATTTTATTTTTATCAAAAGCATAATGTACTCCCTCAATGTAAACAAGAGCTTGTTTTTCAGAACTATTATCGAAATAAGATGATCCAAAACTATAATATTTAGTTTGGACATTTAACAAATCTAATATCGTGGGCATAATATCCACATGTTGAAAAACTTGATCAACACTATTTTTAATAAGCGCTGTTTTATTAGGGTAGTACAAACCAATTGGAATCTTATACATTTGGGTTCTTTTGTTATAAAAAGAACTTGAAGTAGAAGGCGTATGATCAGCAACTAAAACGAAGATCGTATTGTTGAACCAAGGTTGTTTTTTAGCTTCTTCAAAGAATAAACGTAAAGAATAATCCGCATAACTCAAAGAAGCACAAAGCGGTTCTGGTCCTTCAAAGGTATGCTTAATGCTATTTTCAGGTATATAATATGGATGATGGGAAGAAAGTGTAAAAAGGGAAGCTAAAAAAGGCTCCTTTAATTCAGACATTTTTCTAGCAGACCAAGGATTAAAATACTCATCTAAAATACCCCAAGTATTATCAAAATGTTCATCATTATTATATTCTTTTCGACCGTAATAAGAGTCAAAACCAACTTGTTTAGCAAACCCATCAAAACGCATGGACCCATTTGTTGCCCCATGAAAAAAAGCAGATGAATAACCTTCTTTCTTTAATAAAGTTGCAAGAGAATTAATTTTATTGTTCCCGTAGGAAGACGAAATATACGGACTATCCATTAACGTTGGAATAGATGCCAAAATAGAAGGAACTGCTTCAATGGATTTTTTACCATTAGAAAATCCATTTTTAAAAAACAACGATTGCCCCAAGATAGAATCAAAAAAAGGGGTAAAACTATTCTTAGAATTTAAACCAGCATACTCACTTCCAAAACTTTCCAATATCAATACGACTACATTTGTTTGGTTTGGTAAAATATTTTGAGGTTGCGTCTCTCTAATTGGATTAAACAGCCTTTCCTCTTCCTCAACAGGCATAAATTCTTTTAAACTCAAAGATTTTTTTCCAAACGTTTTAACAATAGTAAAAGGTGTATTTAAAATTAAAGCAGTGTTCTCAACTTTTGTAAATTTTGAAGCTTCAATAATACCTGTTGGCCTTAGTCCAAAACCTCCCCTACCAAGAATTAAAAAGATTAAACTCCAAACGAAAAATCTTAATATCGCTTTCCAATAAACGAAACCAACTTCCTCTATCTTTCTTTCTGTTTTCTTGTAGAGGAAATCTACTAAAAAGATAAAAACAACAAAAAGTACAATTAAAAACCAAAAGTCTTTCACAAAAGCAACTACTAATTGTGACATATCGTTACTTGTTCCAACAAAAGAAAACAAATCTGCTGTTGACCTTTTACTGGTATACTTAAAATACTCTACATCAATAAGGTTAAATAAAAGTAACGCTGAATTTAATAGGTGAAAAGAAATCCTAAAAAACATACGGTAAACCTTACTATCCCTAAAATTATTTACAAACGGTAATAAGTATAAGGCCCAATAAGGGAGCATCAATAAAGAAACAGTAATTAAATCAAACCAACTTCCAAAGAAAAAATCCGAAAAGGAAACATCTGTAAATGCTTCACGGTTTGCAATAAAAAAAACAATTCGAGTTAAAAACAAACAGAACAAAGAAATCCCAAGGCGCTTTAATAACATTAAAGTAACAACCGAGGGGGTTAGAAGCTTTCTTAAAAAGTTCATGTTTATTATTTTCAGAAACTAAATTATTTCAAAAGATTCGCTTTTTCCCTGGCTTTTTGCATCAACGAATCCGCTTTTGTATTCGCTTCGCTTTCAATTTTATCTGCTTTTTTATCAGCCGATTGAATCATTTTTTTTCCGGCTATTTCTGCAGCTTTCTTTTTCAATGGATTACCTCCTGCCTCCGAAATAAGCGCATCAGCTTGTTTTCTTCCTTCTTTTCTTGCTAAATCAGCAGCTTTCTTTGCTTCTGATTTAAGCTTGTCAGCTTGTTTCTGCGCATCCGCTAGTAAAGCCTGTTTCTTTCTTTCCAACTCTTCTTTAGCATCATCGATTGTATTTCCTATAACTGCTTTAACAGAATCAACTCCTTTATTCACCAATTCCTTCCCTTTATCCTTAATATTACCTTTGAGGTTTCCAGTAGCATTCAATAAAGACTCTTTAAAATCAGATGTAACTTTTGGATTCGTAACCGTTCCGATAACTTTTAAATTAACAGGAATACTTGCTGGTAATACATCTAAACTTAGATTAGGAACCAAATTATTTACTTTTTTGATTTGATCTTCAACTAATTTGATCATACTTGCTGGAATTTTATCCTTAGGTATATTCATTTTTAAAGCATAATCCATGTCTTGCTCTAAAGATGTTGATCCGGAAACATTTGTTGTAATCCCTCCTAATTTAACATCAAATGGAGTAACAGAAACTTTCCCATCTTTAAAAGAGAAAAAAGCTTTTAAATCTTTAACCCTTTGATCCGATAAATGATCCATTTTTAATGCATTGCCAATTTTCACTAATGGCTCATAACCTGAAATGGAAATCATTTTAGTAAACAAATCTCCTTTACCATTTAAAGAACTATATATAGGATCTAAATTGGAAGTCAAACTAGAGTTCATCGCAAAAGAAGTGGATATTTTACCCGTAGCATATTTTGAAATTGGTGCTAACTTTTGAATCGTTAAGAAATTATCAGATAACATCTTAATATCAATATCCTTTAAATCATAACTAAAATTCACTTTTGGTTCTAACTCATTAACCGTACTAAAGTCACCATCTAAACCAATTGTTCCTCCCATCGCTTGCATTGAAAGGTGATCCAAAGAAGCAACCTGATCTTTTAACTTAACTGTACCTATAACATTCTTTAATTCGATACCATCGTAAATAACTTTCTGTAAGTCAGTTCTTAATTGAAAATCAATATTTCCTGGTATTACGATAGGATCAGAATTTTCAACAACAGTAGTATCTTCATCCTCTACTTCTGTCTCCACCCCCATTAATTCATCTAAATCTAAATAACTACTTGAAAATAAAAAGTCGCCCTTTAAAGTTTCATCTTTTAACGCATAGGCTAAATAATTATCGATACTTCCGTTCATTTGAAAATCAGATTTTCCCATTTGAGCATCTAACTTTTCTAAAGCTAAATCTTGTGGAGAAAAACGAAGTAACATAGAATGGATATTAACCGAAGAAGGTAAATCACTAGAAGCATAAAGCATTTCTTTTAACAACAATGTTCCTTCAGCAGTAAAAGCTTCATAGTCTTCTTTTTCCAAAGAACTAGATTTTCCTTTCAAAGTAACATCTGCTTCCAACTTCCCATTATAAGCCTCTCCCTCAGCCAAAGGCATCACTTTACCTAGAGTCGATAAATCAATTTTAGCTAATACTTTCGAATCAATAAAAGGATCTGACATTACATTCCTCATTTTCAAAGTCGCATCAATTGTGTTACCTACAAAATCAGCATGAAATTTTGGAACGTCTAAAGTCATTTTATCCATATTTGCTCCACCTTCAAATTTTGATTCAGCAACAATTTGAATATCATCAATTGAACCAGGTAAATCCGGATATTTGATTTTAGCTTTATCAACGCTCATGTTAAAATCCCAAGCAGGCATGTTAACGTCATCCATCTTACCTTTTACATAACAGTTAAATCCTAGGTTACCATCTGCCAACATACTTTCATATCCAGAATGATAAAAAGCTGGAACTAACGATAAAAAATCTTTAAAAGTAGCTTTCGAAGCATTGATTTTCAAATCCATATTATCGTGATCTGCTAACATTTCGTAGAACCCATCAATAGAAAACTTAAGAGCATTTAATTCAAATACATTTTCTTTTAAAGTGTATTTAGCATTATCTCCATCCATCTCCATTAATAAATTAGCGATAGCTTTCGTTTTCACTTTATTCATGTAAGAAACCCCTTCCATATCAAAAGTAAAAGATTCAATAGTAGTTTCTGTTTCAAAATCAATTACCTCTTCTGTTAAATCTCCCTTACCAAAATGAGATAAATTAACCAATTCAGTAAACATATCTCCTTGCTTGTCGTCATAACGAACATTCGCATTTTGGATAGAATACTCTTTCAAAGACAGCTTAAACTTGGAAGGTTCAGAAACTTCCTCTGGTGTTTTTACCGAATCTGGTTTTACAATATCATAATTAGCAACACCATTTTTAAAAACTCGAACATCAAAAGAAGGTTCTATTAAATGAATAGCATTAATTTCTACTTCCTCTCCTGAAACAACACTCCAAAAATTCACATGAGCTGAAAATTCTTTTATGTTAAGTAACTCAACCCCTTCAAACTGATCTCTACCTGTAACTTTAGCATCGTTCAAACGAATCGTCATGTTTGGAAAAGTACTTATAAAGGTTAAGTCAAAATCTCCTAAATCAACATCCGCTAATAACGCTTTATTCACTTCTTGAAACGCGTATTCTTTAATCTCACTTTTGAAAAGCATTGGTAAAATGATTAAGGAAGCTACTATCAATAAAAAAACGACTCCTAAACCTTTAGCAATTTTACCTAAAAGACCTTTTTTCTTTTTTTCTTCGACCATAGTATTAGTTATTATCTTATTTACGATATTTGTTATTCAAAATCATTATCAATAACGTAAAATTAATGAAAAAATTTCATCTCTTATCGATTCTATTTTTTTCTCTTTTTTCATTCTACTCCAGTGCTCAAATTGTAAGCAGTGAAAGTGCTAAAAAAGAAGTTTCCATAAAAAAAACAAGAACTTTAGATTCTGTCAAAACTCAAAAAACAGAAGTTTATATCGGATCAAATTTTTCTATTAGCAATAGGATTCTTAAAGTTAACGAAGGTTTATTTCAAAAAGAACTCGGTGAAAGAGCTAATGAACAAAGCTTAAATGTTTGGTCTTTTGGATTAGGTTTTAGACATCACTTCAAAAAACCTTTCAGTTTAGATGCTGGAATATCACTATTACAAAATGGGGAGAGTTATAGCTTTGAAGAAAGTGATACTAGCTTTTCTTATCAAACAACCTATACCTACATTGCAATGCCAATTCATTTCAATTACACTAAAGGAGAAAAATTAAAAATAATAGGTGGGTTAGGTCTTACACCGCAGCTTTTCACAAGGTTTAAACAAGATCAAGAATGGAAAACAAAAACAAACCAGGAAAATTCGGAATCATTTACAACTAGAACCGGTAATTACAATTCATTCGTAATAAGTGGTTCCATTCAGGCGGGGATTTCGTATTTATTAAACCAAAAAACATCTTTTTATTTTATCCCAGAATACAGAATACTATTTAACTCAAGCTATTCCGCCAATTCAGGATACTTGCACTACTCTAGAGTTTTTGGGATTAATTTCGGTTTATCTTACTTACTATAATTCAAAAACATGATATTAAAAGAGATAACAAATTACTTGGAGGAATACGCTCCCCTTTCATCTCAAGAAAGTTACGATAATTGCGGCTTAATTGTAGGGAATAAAAACACTGAAATAAATTCTGCTTTAATTGCATTAGATTGTACCGAAGAAATTATTGAGGAGGCTATCCTTAAAAAATGCAACCTCGTTATTGTCCATCACCCTATTATCTTTTCGGGACTAAAAAAACTTAACGGGAACAACTATATTGAAAGAACAGTAATCAAAGCCATAGAAAACAAAATAGCAATCTATGCCATACACACTAATTTAGATAATCAATTAAATGGAGTAAACTTCGAAATAGGGAGTCGTTTAAAGCTAAAGAACTTATCTATATTATCCCCAAAGCAAAACACACTTTTAAAGTTAACCGTAAACATCCCTTCTACTCATTCAGAAAAACTTTTAGAAAAATTATTTGAAACTGGAGTAGGAAAAATAGGCAACTACAAAAACTGTAGTTTCAAGCAGGAAGGTGTAGGAAGTTTTCAACCAACAAATAATGCTCAACCTTTTATAGGAGAAAAAAATGTCACTGAATTTGTCAAAGAAGATAAAATTGAAGTTTTAATTCAAAACCACCAAGTTTCTTTAGTATTAGAAACAATTAAAACCCATCACCCATACGAAGAAGTAGCTTACGAACTTATCCCTCTTAAAAACACAAACAACTACGAAGGAAGCGGAATGGTTGGTTATTTAGAAAAGGAAATGAATGAAGTAGACTTTCTTCAACTGATAAAAGAAACTTTTGATTGTAAAATCATACGACATACAAAACTACTTAACAAACCAATTAAAAAAATTGCATTTTGTGGTGGATCAGGAAGTTTTTTATTAGACAAAGCAAAAAAATCCAATGCAGATATATTTATTACTGGAGACTATAAATACCATGATTTTTTTGATGCAGAAGATGAAATAATAATAGCAGATATAGGTCATTTTGAGAGCGAACAATATACTTCTAATTTATTAGTTGATATATTGACGAAAAAATTTCCTACATTTGCATTCGAAATAACAGGAATAAAAACAAATCCAATAAATTATTTTTAGCACATGGCAAAAACTGCGACTAAAAAGGAGGTATCAATAGCGGAAAAACTTGACGCTTTATACGAATTACAAAAGATTGACTCTGAGATTGATAAAATCAAAACTATCCGTGGTGAACTTCCATTAGAGGTTCAAGATTTAGAGGATGAGTTAGAGGGTATCAGCTTAAGAATTGCAAAAAGCCAAGACGAACTAAAAGAAATGGAAACAGAAGTTTCTGACCGTAAGAATGCGATCAAAGATTCTGAATTAGCTATTAGTAAGTACAAAGAACAGCAAGAAAAAGTAAGAAACAATCGTGAGTTTGAATCTTTAGCAAAAGAAATCGAATACCAAGAGTTAGAAATAAAGCTTCACGAAAAGAAATCTAAAGAAGTTAAATTTAGAATTACTTCTAAAAAAGAATCTCTTGAAGAAATTAAAGCTAGGTTAGAATTCCGTAAAACGGATTTAGAAAATAAACGTAAAGAGCTAGATGAAATCGTTGGAGAAACTCAAAAAGATGAGGATAAATTAACGAAAGCTTCTGCAGCTGCAATGAAAAACATTGACGAACGTTTATTAACTGCATACACTCGTTTAAGAACTAACTCTAAAAACGGTCTTTCTGTTGTACCAGTTAAACGTGACTCTTGTGGAGGATGTTTTAATAAAATACCACCTCAAAGACAATTAGAAATTACTTTAAAAAGAAAAGTTATTGTTTGTGAACACTGTGGAAGAATCTTAGTTCCAAATACAGAAGACGAAGAATAATATTTTCTCCTTAAATATTGAAAGCCGTATTTTTAATTAAGTACGGCTTTTTTTATTCTAATTTAAAACTTACTCTACCTTTTATCTCTACCTTTACAGTATAATAAGAATCCAAATGAAATTCAACGATTATCCAATTTCCGAAAAAATAAAACAGCAACTTGAAGTTCTAGGTTTTAAAAAACCAACTGATATTCAGTTTAAAGCCATTAAACCTATAATGGATGGAGAAGATGTTTTAGCAATTGCGCAAACAGGTACCGGAAAAACTGGAGCTTTCGCTATTCCCATTCTTGACAAATTAGAAAAAACAAAAAAGAAAGGATATGATGGAGTAAGGTGCTTGGTAATGGTTCCAACAAGAGAACTTGCAAAACAAATATCTCTTGTTTTTAAAGATTTAGGAAGAAATACTTCCGTTAAAACTTTCGGGTTATTTGGAGGAGTTGAACAAGAGCAACAAATAAGAACATTAAACAATGGAATAGATATTTTAGTATCAACTCCAGGTAGAATGTTTGACTTAATTAGCCAAGGTCATGTTGATATTTCAAAATTAGACTATTTAGTTTTAGATGAAGCAGACTTAATGTTAGACCTAGGTTTTTTAAAAGACATACAAGATGTACTAAAACATATACCTAAAAAAAGACAAACACTATTCTTTTCAGCTACGATCACAAAAAAAATTAAAACACTAGCCTACTCCCTAGTAAGAGATGCAATAAGAATCCAAATATCTCCACATAATCCAGTAGCTGGAAACATCATACACTCTGTATCTTTTATAGAGATGGACGATAAACGTTTTTTCTTAGAGAACATTTTAAAAGAATATACAGAAAGTAAATTCATCGTCTTTGTTAGAACACAAGTAAGAGCTGGTAGAGTTGTTGAAGCCATGAAACGAGTTGGAGTTGCAAGTGAAGCTCTTCACGGTGGTATAGAACAAAAAGATCGTTTTGCTATTTTAGACAAGTTTAGAAATGGAGAAAACAGGGTGTTAATCACAACGGATGTTGCGGCTAGAGGAATTGACATCTCAAATGTGGAATACGTCATCAACTACGACATACCAGACAACCCTGAAAATTACGTTCACAGGTGTGGTAGATGTGGTAGAGGAAAAAACAAAGGAAGTGCAATATCTTTTTGCAGTAAAGAAGAAAAACCTTTGCTAGAAGAAATTGAGAAGTATACTGGCGAAGAAATTGAGCAGTACACTTTATCTAAAGAAGAGTATGTTTCGATACTAAAAGAAACAGAAGACGAGTCTTATGACTGGAAAAAACTAATCAAACAAGCAAATAAAGAAGACGGTACAGAAGAGGAATGGTAAAAGAATTATAAAACTAAAATATTACCTCCAGTATTCAACAACAATTTATTAAACTCTTTTTCTGCGGTAGATTTTATATTAGTCATCATCACCATTGTTTTATCTCTGTAGATAACAAATAGTAAAACTCCATTCAAATATTCCTCAACCAATCTTAAACCTAAATGACTCATAATTATAAAACTTATTAATTATTTTTCCCTATTAAATAACGATATGCATTATCAAAATTGGACACACCAAAAACTTTAACTTCTGCTCCACCACAATTGTTTTCATTCTTTAAAACATCAAAAAAACTCCTTAATTCCTCCGTATTAAAAAAGCATAAAACAGAATCATCTAACGAAACCAGCTTAAACTTGGAATAAAAAGTTTTAAAAACATACTTTTTACCATTGCAAAGAATTACTACTTGCCTTTTTGAACTCATTTTAAATATTTTATAAAAGCTATACACTAATAAAATGAACAAGAATAAAATAAAATAACTATTTCCCATAATCATTACTCCTTATAAAACACTGAAACAATTCTCAAAGAAAACTTTAAGAATATAATGGACCAAATCAAACAAAACAATCTAAATATCTTCATACTAATCATTATCTATAAAAAGAGGTAAACCCCACTCATTATCCAAAGGCGTAGGAGGCTTGAGTAGAGGCCTACCTCTTAAATCACCTCTTATCAATCTTCTTATTTAACTCCCTTAACGCTAAATCATATCTGTTTGTCATTAAAACCACTTTATTATTCTTATATAAAAAATAAAGCGAAATATCAGAAACACACTCCTTTACAATACTATACATTTATATTAATCTTTATCATTAAAAACTATTAACCATATACCAAACATGAAACCAAAAACAACAAAGCATTGATTAACAAATACTTATAAAATAAACTAGAAATACATCTTCCTTAAAACGGAAAAAAATAATATCGAATTCCTATTTTCGAACATAGCATTCCATTTAATAACACCATTCATCATCAGACTCAAACAATGAAACAATAGACATAACTTTATCGAAAGAATAAACACCTACAACTCCTATACTATCAAGCTTTAATAAAAACTTATTTTCAAACTCGTAACAAACAACATCCACCCCTTCTAACGGAAAACTAAAAAAGAGCTTAAAACCTGTTGTTCTAAAGAAATAAAATTCAATCATTTGTAGGAATAACAATTTAAAAAGGAAAAACTATCTAGGAATATTAATCATTTAAAGAAAATCAAATAAACTTAAGATAAACAAACAGATGATTTTATCTTGCTAACAAATTCATCTCTATGTTTTATATCAATACCTACCAACAACTCCACATCACTATCTTGCATCATAATATAATCAAAGGTCAACCCCAAAAAGTAATCAAACTCCTTTTCAGATAAAACACAAAGATCAAACTTCAAATCTTCTATAATTTTATACCCCCCTTCATCTTTTATAAATGAATAAAAATGATGCTCCGTTCTCAAGAAAAAGTTCATTCGTATAGATTTTATTTTTAGAAAAGGATTAAACAAAATACAAACCAAAACAATAAAGACTTGTTTGTCAAATATTTAAATATTACCTAAATTCCTAAAAACGGAAAATATTCATTTAACGGAAACAATTAAATTAAATTGATTAATTTTAATAAAAAAAAGAATAAAAAATGGAAGGTTTAAATATATTTATTGTTGAAGATAATGAATGGTATAGCGAGTACCTCAAATACCACCTATCCTTAAACCCTGAACATAAAATAACTACTTTTTTAAACGGAAGCGATTGTATTAAAAAACTAAATACAAACCCCGACATAATCACCTTAGACATTAACCTCCCTGACATAAAAGGAGAAGAAGTTTTCAAAAAAATCCAATCTTTCAATCCTGACATACCAATAATAATAATTAGCGACCAAGAAGAATTATCAACCGCTTTAAATTTATTGAAAAAAGGTGCTTACGAATACATAATAAAGGATGACAACACAAAAGATGTTCTTTGGAACTCAATTATAAAAATTCAAGAAAACAAATCATTAAAAAAAGAAATCAATCATCTAAAAGACGAGCTTGAAAAAAAACACTCTTTTTCAAATACAATTTTAGGAAACTCAAATAGCATTAAAAACACATACAAACTTATTGAGAAAGCTATTTCAAACAACATTAATGTATCGGTAACAGGAGAAACTGGAACAGGAAAAGAACTTGTAGCAAAAGCAATTCATTTTAACAGTAAACGAAATAAAAAACCTTTTATAGCTATAAACATGTCAGCAATACCTAAAGAACTTATTGAAAGTGAACTTTTCGGTCACGAAAAAGGTGCTTTTACAGGTGCAGATAATCGTAAAAAAGGAAAATTTGAGGAAGCTATGGGAGGAACAATTTTTCTAGATGAAATTGCGGAACTTGAACTCAACCTTCAATCTAAATTACTAAGAGTCCTTCAAGAAAGAGAAGTTACAAGAGTTGGAGGAAATGAAACAATAAAAATCAATTGTAGAATCATCACCGCAACTCATAAAAACCTTTTAGACGAAGTCGAAAACAAAAGATTTAGAGAAGATTTATACTACCGAATAATTGGACTCCCAATACATTTGCCTCCATTAAGAGATCGTTCTCAAGATATTTTAATACTAGCAAAACACTTTATAAAAGATTTTTGTAAAGAGAATAAAATACCAACACCTATAATTTCTGAAGATGCAAAAGAAAAGCTCCAAAAACACCTTTACCCAGGAAATATAAGAGAACTAAAATCTATAATAGAATTAGCCTGTGTAATGCACGAGAAAAAAGAAATTAAAGATACTGACATAACAATAAACACCTCCAGAAATAAAAACTACCTATCCAACTCTAACAAGACATTAAAAGAATATACTGTTGAAATAATTCAACACCACCTGCAAGAAAACAATTTCAATGTAGTTCTAACCGCTAAAAAACTTGGTATCGGAAAAACTAAAATATACGAATTAATAAAAGAAAATTTAATTAAAACAACTTAAAAACACATGTACGGAATAATAAATAAAGCGCTTGAAGAATTGGTAACAGAAACTTTTGGGGAAAAAGTTTGGGGAAACATTAAAATCAAAAGCAACATCGACATCGACTATTTTATAAGTAACCAGTCGTATAATGATCAAATTACTTACGACATAGCAATAGCAATATCCAACGAAACTAAAACCCCTTTAAACGAAACACTAACGCTTTTTGGTGAGTGGTGGATACTAAAAACTGCAAAAGAAAAATACGGTTCATTACTTTCATTCGGAGGAAAAGACATCAAAGAATTTTTAGAACATCTTCCAGACTTTCACACAAGAGTCATGCTTCTATATCCTAATTTAACACCACCCGAATTCAAAATAATCAACTCTAAAGAAAATGAAATTACTATTAAGTACTCCTCCACAAGGAGCGGTCTTAAGGATTTTGTAACAGGACTATTCCAAGGTATATCTAAATTATTTAAAACGGAGACTAAAATAGAAATAGTTGACTTCAAAGAGTCTGAAAAAACAGAAATATCTTATAAAATAAATTGGTAAGATGACAAACTTAGAATTAGCACAAAACGACTTAAACAAGTTATTCCCATTTATCATAATACTTTCTAAAGATTTAGAGATAAAACACACTGGAAAAAGCATTTCTAAACTTTACCCAAAACTTCATAAAAAGACCAACTTCTTTGATAATTTTAAAATCATCAGACCACACATTGAGCACAACAAAGAATTCAATCAACTTTTAGGTAAACTAGTTGTTATTGAAAACATACAAAATCCGAGTATTAAACTTAAAGGACATTTTGAACAACTCAACCACAGTGAAAACATCAATTTCTTTGGGTCACCTTGGTTCAATAAAACATCTGAAATAAGTGAAAACAATTTAACTATTGAAGATTTTGCAATTCATGACTCAACAACTGATTTAATTCATATACTTCAAAACAATGAAATAATTACAAATGAACTTGAAGAAAATATTAAAAAAGTATCTTTTCAAAAAAAGAATTTAATTATAGAACAAAAAAAAATACTTGAAAAAAGTCTACTTTTTAAAACTTTAGCCGAAGTCACTGAGACCCTCCAAAAAAAAGAAGAGCTAAATAAACTTTTAGAAAACACATTTAATAAATTAACCTTCAACATTCCCTTAATTCAAGAGTTTAAATTTAAATTCAAATTAAAAAATGATAAAACTTCACTTGTAAAGGAATTAAAGCTTAAAAACTCTTTCATTACAGACATAAAAAAAGAAAACGATTTAATATTCAATCTTTTAAAAGGAAAAATCAGCCTTGTAATATCTAAAAACGATAACTTACCTTGGACAGAAGACATTTTCCAACTGCTTAAAAGTTTCAGTAACATACTAGACACAAAACTAGAAAACCAGATAAAATCAAATAAAATTTTCAACATGGCTTTATTCACCATGGAAAATCCCGACCCAGTTCTAAGAATAGATACAACTGGAGAAATACTTCTCCTGAATGATGCTGCTGAAAAAATCAAGGAGCTTTCAATCCATAACACAACAAGAAAACTACCTGTATTATTTAAATTTCTTAAAAGACACATAAACAATAAAAATAAATCAATAAGCGTAGAAGCTAAACACAAAAACAAGGATTATTTAATTAATGCAAGATTTTCTTCTGACAATAAACACATTAACGTATATCTTAGCGACATAACTAAACTAAAAGAAGCTGAAGAAATTATTAAATCAAATAACCAAGAATTAGAACTATTACAAAACCTAATAAACAACTCGTCTGATTCCATACATATACTTAAAGAAAATGGTCAATTTGAATACATAAACAAAACAGCCAGTGAACGCTTAGGTATACCAATCAATAATTGTAAAGATTACAACATAAAAGACCTAAGCCTAAACCTAAAAGGAGACCTAAAAGACTATCTATACAGATTAAAAAAAGAAGAATACCTAACAATAACAGGGGTTAATAAAAATAAAAAAACAAATATCGAAGTGCCAACTGAAGCAACTGTTAAATATCTAAAAATAAACAACAAAGGATATATCATAACTAACTCTCGAAACATATCTGACAGACTAAAAGCTGAAAATAAATTAAAAGTACAAGAAGAGAAATACCGTAACATTATTGAAAACATGAATTTAGGATTGTTAGAAGTTGATTTAAAAGAAGAAATCATTTACCTTAACAATTCTTTCAGTAAATTATCAGGGTATACCCCGGATGAAATTCTTCATAAAAACGCTTCTAAAATATTTCTTCCAAATCCAAAAAACTCGTCTACAAAATCAAAAATAAAAGATCGAATAAAAGGGAATTCCGACAGTTATGAAGTTTTAATTCGAAACAAACAAAATGAACCAAGATGGTGGTTAATTAGTGGGGCACCAAACTACAACGATGAAGGACAAATAATTGGCTCAATTGGAATACACTTAGACATAACAGATCAAAAAAAACTAGAACAAAACCTTGAGAAATCAGCAAAAGAGGCGAAATATTCAGCAAAAGCAAAAGAAGCATTTTTAACCAATATGAGTCATGAAATAAGAACTCCATTAAATGGAATTCTAGGAATGATCAGAGAATTAAATAAAACTAAGGTATCTTCTAAACAAAAAGAAATTATTACAATCGCAAACAAAGCATCTAATCACCTATTATCCATAATTAATAATATTCTTGATATCTCAAAGATAGAATCAGGGGAAGTTAAACTTGATCTAGCTCCTATTGAAATTAAAGAAATTATTAACAATACGATTAAAATTACTTCAAATTCAGCAAAAGATAAAAAAATTAAAATAAACCTTAATTACGACAAAAAAATCAAAGAAAATCATCTTGGCGACCCAAGTAGGTTAAGTCAAATTCTTTTAAATATAATCAGTAACTCAATCAAGTTTAGTGAAAACAAACCTTTAAACATTGATATTACATCCATCAAATCAGATAAAAACACAGAATTAATTGAATTTATTATTCAAGATTTTGGTGTAGGTATGAGTGAAGAATATATTAAAACAATATTTACAAAATTTAATCAAGAGGATAATTTAAACAATAGAAAAGAACAAGGAACAGGATTAGGACTAGTAATCACAAAAGAACTAGTTGAACTAATGAATGGGCAAATCAAAATTGAAAGTAAAAAGAACACAGGAACAAAGATTACAATAAAAATACCTTTCATAAATTTAGAAAACAAAGTAGAAACAATAAACAGAGCTGAAAAACTAAATATTGAATTAAAAGGTGTTAGAATTCTAATTGCTGAAGATAATGAAATGAACATAGAAGTTCTAAATAATATACTCCAGCCATACAGACCAATTATAAAAACAGTCATAAATGGACAAGAAGCAATAGATATCTGTAAAGAAGAAACATTTGACATTATACTTATGGATATTCAAATGCCAATAGTAGATGGAATACAAGCAACAAAAACACTAAAGAAAAAATTAAAAATAACTACACCAATAATTGCAGTCTCAGCTAATGCTTTTAAAAATGAAATTAATGAATGCTATAAAGCAGGAATGATAAATTACATTATTAAACCATATGAAGAAGAAGATTTACTTCAAATAATCCAAACAGAATTAAACAAAAAACATTTCGAAATTTATAATCTAGATAAGCTGATAGATATGAGTAAAAATGATAAAGACTTTTTAAATAGAATGATAGGATTATTTATAAAGATAGCTTCAGAATCTCTAATTAATATTCAAAAAGCTATAAGTGATAAAAATATTAGCATAGCACAAAAAGAATTACATAAATTAAAACCTACATTCAAAAATATGAATATTGAGTTTTTAGACACAGAAATTAAAACAGTAAATCAATACAAAAATGAGAAATACAATTCTACAATAGAAGAAACATTAATATCAGCACTAGATAAAATAAAATTATTAATCAATAAACTAAAAGAAGAAAAACACCGTTAAAGTTAACAGAACATGACTAAAGAATAACATTAAATTAACATTGAAACGTTTTAAATTAAAAAATAGACACATCAATCAAAACGAGTCTATTTTTATTACTTTTTTGTTTTTGAATTAAATCCTTTTTGCTATGTTTGTCGTTATAAACTAAAAAAAAATATAAAAATTCTAATTATGAGTACAACAAAAAAGTCTTCAGGAGGTTTTTCTTCATTAGTTTCAGCAATTGCAATTGCAGTAGCATTAATTATTGCAATTCTTGTTTACAAGTTCATCTTTGGTGATCCAAGTAACTTTATTGATAACGATCCAAATGGTGAGCCATTAGAAGGAAATTACTTAGGTATAGTTTACAAAGGAGGGATTATCGTACCTTTCTTATTAGCAACAAACTTTGTTGTAATTATTTTTACTATTGAGCGTTTCATCAACTTAGCTAAAGCTAAAGGAAAAGGTGGATTAAATTCATTCGTTTTAAAAATGAAAGAATTATTAAAAAATAAAGATGTTTCAGGAGCAAAAGAAGAATGTGATGTTCAAAAAGGATCTTTAGCTGCTGTTGTTCATGCAGGATTAACTAAATACGAAACAGTTCAAAACACAACTGACTTATCAAAAGAAGAGAAAGTAGATGCTTTGAAAAAAGAATTAGAAGAAGCTACAGCATTAGAAATGCCAATGTTATCTAAAAACTTAGTAGTATTATCTACTTGTGCATCTGTATCTACATTAATTGGTTTGATTGGAACAGTAATGGGGATGATTAAATCATTTGCTGCGATGTCATCAGGTTCTCCAGATACAGCACAATTAGCAACTGGTATTTCTGAGGCACTTATCAATACATTATTAGGTATCTTAGGTTCTACATTAGCGATTATTTTCTTTAACTTATTCTCTACTAAAATTGATCAATTAACAAATAGTATGGATGAGGCTGCTTTTACAATTGTACAAGACTTTTCAGCTTCTAAATAATATCATTGTTAATTTATTAATTAAAAAAGAACGAAATGGCTAAAATAAAAGCTCCTAAAGCGTCTCCAACGATTGACATGACACCTATGGTGGATTTGGCTTTCTTATTGGTGACTTTCTTTATGCTTTCAGCTAATTTCCGTTCAGATGAACCTGTACAAGTTGATACTCCATCGAGTATTGCTGATAAAGAAATTCCTAAAAATGTTATTATGATAACAATTAATAAGGAAGGAAGAGTTTATTACGGATTTACTGGCGGAGAAGAGGCAAGAAAAAACCTTCTAATTAGAATGGCTGACAAGTACAAAGTCAAGTTCAGTAAAAAACAATTGGAAGAATTTAGTTTCTTGTCAAGTTTTGGATGTTCAATCCAACAACTTCCTCAATACCTTGATTTGGAATCTGAGGAAAGAAAAGAAATGAAAGGCTCAGTACCAATGGATTCTACTAACAACCAATTATCAGATTGGATAAAGTTTGGGAACTTGGAAGGTTTAGAGTCTGGAAAAATTAAGTTTGAAGAAGCAGTAAATAAAAATCCTGAAACTGAAATGAATGAATACAAACCTAAATTTGTTCTAAAAGTAGATGGTAAAGCATTGTATGAACATGCAAAAGGCGTTATCGAAATTTTTAGAGACTTAGATTTAAATAACTTAAACTTCGTTACTTCATTAGAAGGAGGAGGCGAAAAACATTAAGATATTATGGCAGATATGGGAGAAAGTGGCGGAGGCCACGAAAAGGGAGGAAAAAAACGCGCCAAGAAAGGGTCTACTCGAGTAGACATGACCCCACTGGTAGATTTAGCCTTCTTATTATTAACTTTCTTTGTCTTGACTTCAACTTTTAGTAAACCTAAAATAATGAGTCTTGTTTATCCTGCAAAACCAAAAGAAGATGTTAAAGTAGAAGAGCAAAAAATTAACAATGCTATCACTTTTTTAATCTCAAAGAATAAGATCTTTTACTATAAAGGTGAATTCTATGGTCCTGAAAATGCAAAAGGTAAACCAGCTACTCAACTAGAAGAAACTTCTTTCGGACCTAAAGGTGTGAGAATGCTTCTTGCAGATTTGAATAAATCTGTTTTGAATGGAAAGAAAAAGTTAAAAGCAAGATTAGATAGCAAACAAATAAAAACAGATGAGTATTTATCTGGAATCAGAGATTTAAAAAGAGCAGATGAAGCCCTTAAAGTTTTGATTAAAACAGATGATAAAGCAATTACAAAAAACTTCATTGACTTAGTTGATGAGTTGAGAATCCATGAAATTGGTGTTATTGCTCCTGTTGATATACTACCTTCTGAACAAGAATTGTTAAACGCTAAATTGAAATAACATGGCAGTAACATTAGTAGTAATTATTTTAATTTCATTTGTATCCTTGTACGAGTATTTCTCTGCTAGAAAATGGCAACAAGTAACTTCACACGAAAGAAACGAAGTTATTTTCGAAGGGAAAAACCAAGAATATGGTGCTTATGCGCTTAGAAGAGATTACGATAAAAAAATCATTTACATTCTTTTGGGATTAGTTTTGGTTATTGGGATCACATTTGGTATCTCTAAATACCTTCGATCAATTCCAGAAGAAGTAATCGAAGAGGCGCCAATTGACATGACGCAATTTGAATTACCAGCAGCTCCACCGGAGGAAGAAATACCACCTCCACCAGTAGAGGCTCCACCTCCACCACCGGTAGAGAAAACAATTGCATTTACTCCGCCAGTTGTAACTGACGATGTAGTTGATACTCCTCCACCATTACAAGAGGACTTAGAAGACACCAAAGCATCAACGATAACAAACGATGTGGAAGAATCTTTTGAACCACCTGTAGAAACAGCACCTGTTGTTGTTGAGAAAAAAGTGGAAGAACCAGTAGCATTCGTGGATGAAGATCCTACTTATGCAGGTGGTATAAATGGATTTAGACAATTCTTAGCAAACAATATTCAATACCCTCAAATCGCGGTTGATCAAGGTATCGAAGGTAAATGTTACGTTAGTTTTGTTGTGGATAGAAACGGAAGCATTAGTAACGTTGCAGTAGCTAAGGGTATTCGTGGATGTCCTGAATGTGATAAAGAAGCTGTACGTGTTATTAGAATGACACAAGGTAAATGGGGAGCAGCCAAAGTAAATGGTAAACCTGTTAAATACAAGTACATGCAAGTTGTAGAATACAAACTACAATAATCAAATAGATATATATTTTAATCCCCGTTACAGAAATGTTTCGGGGATTTTTTAATACACATAATCATGAATTTTAAATACGTCAATATTGTTTTAACTATAGTAGTAGCTTCCATCTGTTTATTTATGTCCTACAACTTATTCTTTGGATCATTGATACCAACAATGGTAGGGAACAAAAGGTACATTTTAGCAACTGTTCTTTTGTTGTATGCGATTTTTAGAGGGTATAGGCTAAAGGGGTTGATAAAAGATTAAAATAGGATTTTTTTCAGTTACACAAGAATGAGCTGCACAAGAAACTTATGACATTACTTTACACTTAAAGTTTCAGTATAAATACAACAAAACAGCATTTTGAAAATGCTGTTTTTCAATTTATAAATGATATTAATGTAAAATTTCGAGTAATGAGTTAAGCACAAAGGTCTCTACCTTGTTTGTTTTGCTCTTCTAATGTCCAACTATTAGTGGCATTAATATTTAACCATAAACGTCCAGAATTTCGATGTATTTGAACATTTAAACCAAAGTTATCGAAGAACTTTTTATCTAAATCTGAAACAGATAAGTTAGGAGTTATCTCAAATTCAAGAGTATCTGATGAAGAACTTCCCTTTTGAAAAGAATTGAAGTCTTTTTTCAAATTTTCGACGAGTTTAATTTTTTCTTCATTTGATTGCCCGACAAACTTAGAATAAAAACTAACTTTCAAATAAGGAAATAGTTTATTAAAACCACTTTGAACCTCATCTAAGCTAGATTTTCCATTAACAATTATTCTATTTTGCGTTTTGTTTGGCATTCAATAAGTAACAAATTATTTAAAACAGGTAATAAACTGTAATTAGTTTAAAACTCGAAACAAATATATTGTATTTATGAAGCCTAAATAATGAGGAATATCAGATAATGGAATAATTATGATCAGAAACTAGTTTCTCATAGAAGAAAGAGCTTTTATATCCACAATTGTAATTGCTCCTTTTTCAATTGTAATAAGCCCTTCTTCTTTAAAATCACTTAATGTCCTAATAGTTGTCTCTGTAGCTGTTCCTGCAAGATTGGCTAAATCTTCTCTAGAAATCGACATGGTAAATTCATTATCATTCTCTTCACTATATCTTTTAGCTAATGTAGAAAGTGCTTCGGCTACTCTTTTACGAACAGAATTATAAGCTAATTTAATTAACTTATCTTCTTTCTCTTTTAAATTATTTGAAAGAAGGTGGATAAACTTTTTAGAAACATCAACATTTTTAAACATTAAAGCAAAAAATTCATCTTTAGGAATTAAACAAACTTGAGCATCTTCTAATGCGGATGTTGAATCGGTATATTTTTCCTCTTCAAATAATGTTGAATACCCAAAAAAGTCTCCTTCATTATACAAATCAGTAATAAACTCTTTTCCTTGATCGTTTGACTTAAAGGTTTTGACTTTTCCTTTTAATAAAAAGAAAACACCTTTAGCATAGGTTCCTTCAGAATAGATAATCTCTTTTTTCTTACAGTTTCTTATGTCAGCATCTTCTTTATGAGAAATTTCTTCTAAAATATTCAAGCCTTTCACATCGGAAATAAATGAATTCAGTCCTTCAATATCTTTGGAAAAATCTTTCTTAATTATATCTGATTTCTTTAATCGAGCTTCAATTGCATTTAATAATTCAATATCATCGAATGGTTTTGTGATATAATCGTCCGCTCCCATTTCCATTCCTTTTCTAAAATCAGCTCTATCTGATTTAGCAGTCATAAAAATAAAGGGAATAGAAGAAAGTTCTTCATTTTTAGATAATAAATGTAAAACTCCATAGCCATCCAAAACAGGCATCATGATATCGCAAATAATCAAATCTGGTTTATGTTCAAGAGCAGCATTTACTCCATCT
>Ga0228670_1000311_pt1 | contig 28731 bp, 46 predicted proteins | sample 85DmetaG_FD_182785 | JGI IMG/M metagenome (GOLD analysis project Ga0228670, IMG submission 182785) | Seawater microbial communities from Monterey Bay, California, United States - 85D | ecosystem: Environmental > Aquatic > Marine > Coastal | place: USA: California | collected 2016-10-13
GTATCAGCAGGTAACAAAGATTTTATGGATTCAGAATGTGTTTCATGTGGTGCTTGTGTACAGGCTTGTCCAACAGCAACACTGATAGAAAAAACAGTAGAAGAACACGGAGTTCCGGATCGTAGTGAAACAACAACCTGTGCCTATTGTGGTGTTGGATGTAGTTTCAACGCTGAAATGAAAGGTGAAGAAGTTATACGTATGGTGCCAAACAAAGATGGTGGTGCTAATCACGGACACAGTTGTGTCAAAGGACGTTTTGCCTGGGGATATGCTACACACAAAGATAGAATAACAACTCCGATGATACGTAAGTCTATAAACGACCCATGGAAAGAAGTTACCATGGAAGAAGCTATCAACTATGCCGCTACAGAAATAAAAAGAATACAAAAAACATACGGACGCACTTCAGTAGGTGGTATAACATCAAGTAGATGTACCAATGAAGAAACATATGTAGTACAAAAATTAGTACGTGCCGCATTTGGAAACAATAATGTAGATACCTGTGCCAGGGTTTGTCATTCACCAACAGGTTATGGATTAAAAAGTACTCTAGGTGAAAGCTCAGGAACACAAGATTTTGACAGTATCAGAGCTACAGATGTAGCAGTTATAATAGGTGCTAATCCTACAGACGGACATCCAGTGTTTGCTAGTCATATGAAACGTAGACTACGTGATGGAATGAAACTGATAGTGATTGACCCACGTGAGATTGATATCCTACACACAGTACACGGCAATGGTGGAATACATCTACAACTTAAACCAGGTACTAATGTAGCAATGATGACAAGTTTGGCACACGTCATAGTAACAGAAGGACTATGTCAAGAACAATATATAACGGATCGTTGTGAACTAGACAGCTACGAAATGTGGAAAGAATTTGTTAGTAGAAAAGAAAACTCACCAGAAGTACTAGGACTAGAAACAGGAGTTGACGCAGAACTAATACGTGAAGCCGCAAGACTGTATGCTCAACAGGGTAACTCAGCGATATACTATGGACTAGGAGTAACAGAACATAGCCAAGGCACAACAGCAGTTATGGGCATAGCCAACTTAGCTATGGCAACAGGTAACCTAGGCAAGAATGGAGCAGGAGTAAATCCATTACGTGGACAAAACAATGTTCAAGGTGCTTGTGATATGGGAAGTTTCCCACACGAGTTCCCAGGTTATAGACACGTTAGCGAACAATCAACTAGAGATCTGTTTGGCAACCATTGGGGAGTTGAACTAGACGATGAACCAGGACTACGTATTCCAAATATGTTAGACTACGCTATAAGTGGAGACTTCAAAGCAATCTATATCGAAGGTGAAGACATAGCACAAAGTGATCCTGACACCAAACACGTAACACATGCCTTAGAAGAAATGGAGTGTGTGATAGTACAAGACTTATTCTTAAACGAAACAGCTATGTACGCACACGTATTCTTACCAGGAGCAAGTTTCTTAGAAAAGTCAGGAACATTTACTAACGCAGAAAGAAGAATAAATCCAGTAAGGAGAGTTATGAGTCCTAAGAATGGATATGAAGATTGGGAAGTAACACAGTTACTAGCTAACGCACTTGGTTACAAAATGAACTATGCAAGTGCATCAGAAATACTTGATGAAATAGCAGAACTGACTCCAACCTTTAAAGGAGTAAGCTGGGCGAAGTTAAGAGAACTAGGCAGTATTCAATGGCCCTGTAATGACGAACATCCTACAGGCACTCCTATTATGCACGTTAATGAATTTGTGAGAGGCAAAGGTAAGTTCTGGCTTACAGAATATGTTCCAACTGACGAGCGAGTTAATCAACGTTTCCCGTTAATACTGACAACAGGACGTATACTAAGTCATTACAATGTAGGTGCTCAGACAAGAAGAACTAAAAATACTAGTTGGCACCAAGAAGACCTATTAGAAATACATCCACAAGATGCTGAGGCACGTGGACTCACAGATGGCGACAAGGTTAATATTAAAAGCCGTGCTGGACATACCTCATTGAACTGTCGTGTCACAGAACGTGTACAGCCAGGAGTAGTATATACAACATTCCATCATCCGTGGAGTGGAGCAAATGTTATTACAACAGATAATTCCGATTGGGCTACTAACTGTCCAGAGTTTAAAGTCACAGCAGTAGAAATTAGTCTAGCAGTTGACGACAGTGAGTGGCAGAAACAGTATGGGAAATTCAGTGATGCTCAAAAAACATTCGCACAAAAACAACACTAGATTACAGTTAGATTACAAAAATGCAATTAGAGCTTGCATTTTAATTTAAAAGACGTAAAATATAATTTTAAACATGTAAATAAAAGTGATGAGAGCACTCAAACAATATTTCAATAAAACAATAATCGCACTCTGTATTCTATTCTTTTTCGTACTATGGTATCAAATAATTTCTAAAATAATATGTAATTCATTCTGTGATCCAGAAGTAGAAACTAATGTAATTACTTTAAGTCAAGAAGAAATTATTGATCAACGTCTTAGAGAATACGAATTAAAAAGAGCAGAGAGAAAACTAGAGAGGAAAAGAAAACGTGAAAAAGCTCGTAATGATCGTGCTGTTAATGACAGTGTCAACCCTGGCACTAGCAGATAAGAAAGGTTACTTCTACGGAGTTAAGTTTGACCATAAAAATAGTATAGGCGGAACTGATGCTAATACCTACGGTATGGAGTTTGGCAAACATGTATACGATTGGTTAGACATAAAAGTCTCAACTAACTACACAGACAAAGAAGGTAGAAGTAAAGGCAATAGCTATCGTCTTGAAGCAGGCCCACAGTTCAAATACAAAATCAATGATACTTGGTCAAGCAGTTTGTTTCTAGCTACAGGACAAAAGTTTGTCAAAGATGATGATTATGGCTATTGGGTAGTGACCCCAGGAGTTAAATATAAAATTAATCAAGACTGGAGTCTAGGAACTAGTGTAAGATTCCGTAACAGTTATGATACTAGTCATAATCAAAGTGACAGAACTTACGCTGTTAAACTAGGATATAAACTTACTCCAGATGTTGAAGTAAGTACTCGCTATAGAATAAAACGTGGTGACAGCGAATATAATGCTATTGGCGTTGGTTTCAAGTTTAAATTTTAATATTATTGTATAATAGTGGGTATCAAGTACTAAATAATAATACAACGTTCATCCCACTGGGACGGAAGTAGGCATAAGCTGAAGGAACGCTTCTTTTTAAAAGGAGGTAGCTTTATGTATACTGAAGAATATACACCCACCATATTAGAAATTGCAACACTGTTAGATCTTGAGGTTAAAGAAGTAACTAACTTTCTTGAACTAATGCTAGACGGTTATGGTTTTACTGATGCCCTTAACGGTTGTCATTTAACTAGAGAAGAATGTGAACTAGTATTAGCAGAACTTAAGAAAAGAAAAAAATAATATGGTACAACTTAGAAAAGCACTTTTAGGAGTGCTTTTTTAACGCTTAGATAAATACCAATAAGCATAAGATCAAAAGTCTTATTTTACTAATTTCTCAAAAGGAAAATACGTTGAAACCATTAAATTGGCAACCAATGACAGAAGAAGATATGGATTGGTTAGAGTCGTTAACTAAACCTTCAAAAAAATCATTGACACCAGCTTACGCATAATATATAATATACTATATTAAGAATTAGTGAGAGGTCAAATGATATTACTAGCAGGATATGGATACGTAGGGCGAGCTATCCACGAAACATTCAAAGACGTTGCTGACATACATGTTGTAGATCCTAAACACAACAACAATAAAATGTCAGACTTTAATCCAGAAAAAGTTATAATAGCTGTATCAACACCCGAAGGAAAGAATGGCGAGTGTGATATGACTAATGTGTTTGATGTACTGAAAAAAGTTGACGCTGAAGTGCCAATATTAATTAAATCAACAATATCAATAGAAGGATGGCATAAGCTAAGAGAAAAGTTTCCTGATCATAGGATAACATTTTCGCCAGAGTTCCTGAGAGCAAAAACTGCTACAAAAGACTTCCAAGCTACAAATCATATCTACCTAGCAGGAGCATATGGACACGGTTGGATTCCTTTCTTTAAGAAGATATTCCCAACAGCACAATATTCGGTTCGTAAGACACCTGAAGAACTTATCGCTGGTAAGTATTTCCGTAATGCTTTCCTAGCAACCAAAGTTACATTCTTTAATCAACTATATGACTTCTGTGAGAAGTATGATCTTAAATGGGAACAGGTACGTGAAGTAGTCACTGATGATACTCGTATAGGTAGAGATCACACTGATGTAACACAACAAAGAGGCTTCGGCGGACACTGTTTGCCTAAAGATACAAACGCATTAGTTAAGACAGCTAAGAAGTTGAAAGTATCTTTGTCATTGATTGAACAAGCCATAGAGTACAACGAAAAAACACGCAAAGAATAGGCGATTTATTTGATGGCTATTAACTACCCAGATAAATATATGTATGAACTTTCGTAAAGTAAAATTAGATTTACAAACATGGTTAACTGAAAATCAGTTAGACCAATCAGGTATGCAGATATTAGAAGGGAAAAATCTTTCTCAAGATATACATATGCTATCTAGTTGGGTAAAAGACTGGGACTCAAAAACAACTTTAGTTTGTTATAGCAATGATTTAGATGAAGATGTATTAACAACCGGTATCACTACATTCAAAGATATACCTATCAAATACAATCGAGATTTTAATGAGTGCCGCTTGGTAGTTATTGGTAACCTTAAAGGTACCGTATAATATAATATTAAAACAAGGAGAAGTAAAATGAAACAGCTATTAGCAATGGTTGTAATGTTAACCCTTTCTTTTTCAATCTCTGCAGATGTTGTGTTTAAAAAAACAACAGATGGCACAGCATTTGAGATAACAAATCCAAAAGCATTTGGTGATACAAAGAAGAAGGATAATGTAAAGACAGCGGCAGAAATAGAGTTTTTAAAAACTGGCAAGAACATTTATGTTGGTGACCCTGTAGCTGAGAAGAGAGGTAAGAAAAGATTTGGATATTGGTCATGTACACAATGTCATGGTCCAACAGCTAAAGGTCAAGTTGGCCCTGGTTTAGTAGGCCCTACATTCAAGTATCCAAAAGATGCTACTAACAAAGGCATGTTTGAAACAGTATGGTACGGAACAAATGGTGGCATGGGTGGTAAAGGTTATGGAGTTATGACACCAGATGACGGTATGACTGTTGATGAATTACTTAAAACTATTGCTTGGATTAGGACTAACGGTAGTGAAGGTGTTACTGGAAACGAATAATGAAAATATTAAGATTTACTGCCTCTTGGTGTGAACCATGTAAGGCACTAGCAAAAAACATTGAACGTGTAGAAACAGAAAGAGAAATACAGGTCATTGATATCGATGAAGAACAAGACCTAGCACAGCACTTTATGGTAAGAAGTGTACCTACACTGATTAGAATTGATCAAGATAAAAAAGAAGTTGATAGAGTAGTAGGAGTTCAATCAACGGCTCAGCTGGACAAATTTATTAATAGCAATTAATGATTATCAGTATGTTTTTTAGATAATTATGTGCTACTATTAATATAAGTAATAGCAGTAACAAAACTGTGTTACTTGAAGCAAATCATCAAGTTGGACCTGTGGTAACACTCTCCAATGATTTGGTTAGCCGACATTTTATTAACTTTTTATAAAGGACTACTATTATGTGGACTAAACCTCAAGCAACTGAAATGCGTTTCGGTTTTGAAGTGACAATGTACGTAATGAACAAGTAATACTTGTTTATACATTGAAACATGAAAGGCACTCTTCGGAGTGCTTTTTTTTGCCAAAAAGATTGACACGTGTATACTAATAAACTATAGTTGTTAAATGCACTCGAAGAGTGATAAATAATAATACAAGACAAAAAAGTAAAGACCAAAAATTATTTACTTTAACATTTATTTTCTCCCAAAAGGACAATGTAAAATGGAAGACCATAAAAAAGACACAGAACAGAAAGAAGTGTCAACAGAGTCGCAAGAAGTCTGCGAAAACGCTAAAGATAGCAAATCAGCCTGTCTTAAAAGAATGATAGAAGCGTATTCAGACTGCGATTAAGATATATCCTCAATAATTGGATATATCACTAAACAGATATCCAAGGAGGAATATATGTTTAACACAATTAAAGTAACAATCTTCACAGCAATTTTATTAATTGCAACTTCATCTTTCGCTGAAAAATCACTTCAAGTATGTTTAGCTAACGAAGCAGGCGGAATCATTGCTCTAACTCATGAGCCATGTAGAGGCGAAAACGTCAACACAAAGTTATTCCCATTCCACGCATATGCTACAGAAGCATCAGGTACAATACACACAGGTTGTTATGATATTCCTAGCGTAGCGGATGCAAAACCATCACCAGGTACTAAGATAATTCCATTAGTAAACTTCGTTGATGTTGTTGATTTACAAGTTATTACGTTCAAAGCAGAATGGTTTACACCAGAAGCATGTCCAGAGATGATATAATATGAAACAATTTATAATTGCACTAGCACTATTATTCACGTCTATGTCTACTCTTGCAGACCAAAGAGATAGAGGAGCAGAATACGCATCTAAATATATGGTATTTTATCTATTTGAAAATGTGCGTGTTGTATTAGCAACTGACACACAATGCGACAATGGCATGAATGGCAAGAAAGCATCAGCACAGCGTATGGACGGAATGTATATACAAGGTTGTTGGTATTTAGAACCTGGCAACGAACTTCTAGTTCATATTGATTGGATCAAAGGTGACTTTAGTATTATACCATTGAAAGAATTTAAACCAAGCGACACAGCAGACGTACCTGTACCTAAACTTTAACAGACAAAAACCTTTGTATAAATATTTGTATGAGTAAACAATACAAAGAATGGTCAAAGAATAATACTACAGGTTGGATTGCTACTGAACCGACTAAATTAAAATTTTCTAGTGAACCTTGGGAAGGGCAATACGGATGGAATAATGTTGGGGAATATGTTCAGTTTCGTAACGGCAAATGGCATCTTGCTAAAGAGCCTGGTACTTAATTACTGCTCGTCTCCATCTTCTTTTTCTTGATCTTCAATAAATTGATCTAACATAGTAATTCTTTCTTGGTTCTCAATTTCATCTATACTCTTTAATACATCTGTAAGTAATGATCTAACTTGATCAAACTCATCATTGTGAATATAAAAGCGGACTACTTGAGCTAGCATCATACCGTTAAATTCATCTGTTGACACTCCGTAGTTTTCACAAAAGTCTACTGTTATTTCTTCTAGCTCATTTGTTGCTTCGTTAAACGCTTCATCGTCTAATTCTGACTTCATTTTAATCTCGCTTTCTTATGTTAGTGTTGCTGTAATTTATTATACGCTGTTTCTATATAATGCCAATACTTTTTGGATTCACTCATTGAATTTAAATCAATATTTAATCTTTCACAATACTGTTTAACATAGTGATAGTGTTCGTATATTCTAACTTTATTTATTGATGTTGCACCAAGCTCGTCAAAGATCCAAGCAGGTAATCTTTCTCTATGACGTTCGAGTTCTGTGACTAATTCTTGCTTATAATCGTTAGGTAAAAACTCAAGTCGTAAACATTCAATGGCATGTAATTGCTGTGGTGAAAATGTAAGTTGATTAAGATCAGCCCAGTCTATAAATCTAGCAAAGTTACCTATGTTCATTGATGATATCACTGGCAGTAGTTGTATGTGTTTGACGTGCTTCTTAACTATGTCTAAATTTTCTAAAAAGTTTACTTCATTGAAATTACCTCTAGGTATATGACAGTAGTCTGGTGTTGCATCTAAACTAATTTCAATAACTAACTTGTCGCCAAACATGTCTATACACTTAGATAAAAATTTATTATTAGGCGGATTAAGATTTGTAACTAGTCCTACTTTCCAAATCTTTTTAGGATTAACTGTTTGTAGAAACTCTAAGTTTTTAATTAACATAGTAGGCTCGCCACCTAATAGTTTAAGGAATATACTATTATCCTCACAACTGTCTATGTGTGTTTTAATTTGTTCTAGGTAAACTTGGTCTATAGTTGCAGGAGTAAAAGGTTGTAATCGATACTGTAAATTTTTAGATATTTTAGTAAACGCACCCTGCTCACGTATTGACTTATCCCAGGTCGAGCTACTTGCTGGATCGCAATAAGCACACTGTAAATTGCAAACGTTTGACAGTTTAAGTTCTATATGTTTCTTATCTTTAGCAATAACTGCAACCTGTCTAAACGATTGCTGGCCTTGCCTTTCATCTTTCCAACAGTATTCACAGTTAGCTATTTCTTCACCTTGATCTAATTGTTTACTTTCTTTATCCCATAACTTGATATGATGAACTATATCGTGTTCGTCTGTGATATCAGTCAACTCCGCACGACAGCAACTACTTGCTTTCATAACGTCAAGATGATATACCTGTTGATTTCCCTTAAGGATACACGATTTGTTTTTCATACTCGTACTTATTGATTATTGATCGAGGGGTGTAACTATTATTGGATCTAGATATATTGTTGTTGGATGTATTTCTGCCCAATACTGGGCACTAAGTAACCAAAAGAAGATAGCAACAATACCTGCTATCACTATCCACTTCCAGTTCATTCGGTTTCCTACTTGTCTGCTTCAGTTGGTGCTATTGATGATTTGCCAAACAAATTAACTGCTTGGTAACATAACCACTTCTTCCAACCTGACACTGGTGGTTCAGCATCATCCATTGCATGTTTGAATACTAGGTCAGCAACTTTCTTTGCTCTAAATGCTATCCAGTCTTCACCACCATGATAGCGAAAGTTTCTAATTTTAGCATATAGTACGTCGTGTATAACAGCGGCTCTAGCAACATCAAATGGAGCAATTAGCCACCACATAAATTTAGGTACTGATGCCATGTCTGTTTTTAGTCCTGCCGGTGCAGTAACTTTGCCACTGCGTTTATCTATTGGTGCTCCTACAGCTTTAAGGTCTTCCATTTGTTGATCTGTTAAGTGATCATCTTCATATACTAGTTTAGTATCTAGTACCCACTGTCTTGGCGGATGAAACTTAGCATCTAATAATCCGTTAAACTTACTCATTTTTTCTTGCTCCTATTTTTCTTTTTTGATCTATGTTCCATACAAAACGCAAACACAATTAAGAATGTTCCAAACAGTATTAATTCAAACATTATACCGCTACCCACACACCTAATGCAATTCCGCATACTACTCCAACAAGGAACACTGTTAGTGTATCAAAATCTAACCATAGCTTTACGCCTACTAGGCCTTTAAGTTCATTGTGACGCAAACTCTTAAGGTTTTCTTGCTGTATCTTTCTCATGTTTGGTGTTTGCATAATATATGTATTTATTTTGTTTTTACTATTTTTTCTGCCCACCAGTACTGTTTTAAGATTGCTTCATATTGTTCTGGATATAATTCTTTAGTTCTATCTAGTAGATATTTTAAATATCCTGCATCTTGATCATAAAAGAATTCAGTATTGTAACAGTTAAAACATAAATTATCAGCTATCCAAAAGCGACTACCTCCTGGATCCTGTTCAGCATATTCACGTTGTTTGTTAAACGCTGTTTTCATATTATGATCGTATTCAGTTAATAGCTGTTGTTCAAAACGATCACTAAAGAAATGTTTTCTATTGTGTTCGCATATCTCTAAACATTTATCATATACTTCTTGAAATTGTTCTTGATCTAAACTGTTGAGTTTTGTAATTTGTTCAACTACTAACTTCATTCTTTCATCATGATCAGTAACTGAGTCGTAACTTTCGTCCCATACATGATCAAATGTATGAAAGCCATAATATTGTAACAACTTTAGTGTTCCTGGTGCTGAGAGAGTTAAGAAAGGTTGTCCAGCTACAATAGGTTGAAATGTTTTTTCTGTTAGATGTATTTTCTCTGTTTCATATAAGGTTTCGGCAACTATTTGTATAGCTGTTTGATCATAATCAGCTTGATGTATGTGAGCACTTGAGTTACTATCAATAATTATTTTCCCCTCATCGTCTTTATTTGCAATCTCATCAATGTTAGTCATCAGATCGCCTGTTTCGGGTATAACAGTACTAACATCTTCAGACAGTGGGAAATAATCTGCTATATCAATGTCTGTGTATTCTCTATAATAGTATCCGTCATCTAACTCAAAGAAGTTATGTTTAAAACTATCATTTAAATTGTTATCAATGATTTGTTCTAAGAAACGTAGTCTATATTCTCTTGATCCAGACCAAGCCCTTGCATATAATAAAAACCTTTTTTTATTCTTAGCTCTACTAGAATTAGGCTGACACCCTGGACTGTGTTTCCAGTGCCTATACCAATCACGACTTATTAGTGCATGCCAGAATACATATACAGGAACAAATTCATCTTCAAGTTCCTTAACGTCTTGACTGTTTAACTCGCTGTGTACAATAATAGGTTTAAATATTCCAGGTAACATCATTCGACTAACAAATGTCTTGCTTGTTGTAATTGCGTTGAAGTACTCGCTTGGACTAATAAATGATTCTTTTTCGTTCTCCCATTTAATCTGATCTTCTTCTAACTTCCAATAATTTTTGTGCTCAGCGTCTCTAAAAGATAAATCATTGATTGTAGGAAATGTAAAATTCTTGTGATCGTGTTCTTTCTTCCATTTGTAGATACTATCTAGTATAATAGGTTCTTGGTCATTCATTAACACACAACTATCTGATATAAGTTCTCTCAGAAGAAACTGCTTTTCATTATTGTTGTTGACCCAGTTTTGGAGATTTTTATAACCCCTGGTACCGTACGGATGATAAGTAATCATGCTGAAGTGTTTATCTTTAAGATAAGCTTCATGCGTCCATTGATAAAAGTTATTTGCGGAGAACATTTAATGTTAAGTACCAAAATTAGTTTTATAGGCCTTGGCAAACTAGGCTTAGATTGTGCAGAAGTTTTTGCTACAAAATACCCTGTTGTTGGCTATGATATTTACCCAAGAACGTCAGACACCGTTAAAGTTTCAACAATTAAAGATACTGTAGAACACGGTGAGTATATCTTTATTGCAGTACCAACACCACACGAAGAGGGCTACGATGGATCAGTCCCTAGTTCGCACATGGAGCCAAAAGACTTTGGTCATGACCATGTATTAGAATCAATAAAAGAAATTAACGAACATGCACAAGAACCAAAAAAGATTGTGCTTATTTCAACAGTATTACCTGGAACAACACGTAAACATTTTAGAACACTATTAGATGATCAACACCAATTAATTTATAATCCATACTTGATTGCTATGGGTTCAGTTAAATGGGATATGGTAAATCCTGAAATGATTATTATGGGTACGGAGAACGGTTCAACAGAGGAAATACAGCCATTGATTGATATATACAAATCATTAATGGAAAACAATCCTCGTTACGAGTATGGCACCTGGGACGAAGCAGAAGCTATTAAAATCTTCTATAATACTTTCATCTCCGCGAAAGTAGGGTTAGCAAACATGATCCAAGACTTTGCTCTCAGGATTGGCCATATTGATGTTGATGTGGTTACAGGTGCACTTGCTAGGTCCGACATGCGTATTATGGGACCAAAGTATATGACAGCAGGCATGGGAGATGCTGGTGCTTGTCATCCAAGAGATAATATTGCACTACGTTGGTTAGCAGAAAAGTATGACATAGGCTATGACTTGTTTGATACTATCATGCACGCTAGAGAGATACAGGCTAAGAATTTAGCTGAATATCTGGTACAAGCACATAAACAAAATGTTATGGAAGGTCCTATTGTTATTAACGGTAAAGCATATAAACCAGATGTTGAATACTGCATTGGTTCATACTCTACACTGATAGGACATTACATCAAAGAACTTGGGCATGAAGTGGTATACGTTGATCCTATAGCAGATGATCAAACCGAATGTGTTGACATTGTTATGGAAAAGGCTATAGTATTAAATGCACATGATAGACAAATTACATATGGTTATACTGGCGAACAAGAACAGCAACAATTCTACTTTGATATTGCTCCAGGGTCAGTAGTAGTTGATCCTTGGCGTAAACTAACAAACACAGACACTTACGAAGTACTACATTATGGAAATACACGATAACGGCATATGGTTTACAGGACGCATTGATCCTGAGTTTGGTGACTTTAAAAACTTAACCTATACAAATAAACCATTTAACGATAATCAAACGCTGAATAATTGGCGTCGGATAGGACATCATTATGACAAGTATACCGGCGAGCTTATAGACTTTAAAAACTTACCTGATTGGGTAATGCCAATTGCTGAGTCAACAGGCATGAGCATGATTGGTGCTAGTTTGTATAAAATGACACCTGGTTGTATACTACCAACACATTCAGACACTTATCAATTATATAAACAGTTTCATAACATTAAACACAATCGTATTAGAAGGATTGTGGTGTTTCTTGAGGACTGGCAAAGTGGACATTATTTGGAAGTAAATAGCAATGCGTTAACTGATTGGAAAGCAGGCGACTGGGTAGGATGGAACTATGATTGTCCACATTTGGCCGCAAATATAGGTAGCACTGATAGATATACAATGCAGATAACTGGTGTATATGAACCAGAATAGAAAACATTTCTTAGATACTTTAGTTAAAGATCATAAAATGTCAACTATTGCCGAAGTAGGGGTAAGAGATGGAAGAACTAGTTTTTATTTGCTAGATCAAAACCCTAACTTGGTAGTATGGGCAATTGACAAGTCAACAGATAAGTTTTATAATAACAACGTAGCTGAAAAATATGGCCTAAGACTAAAACCATTATGTGGTTACTCTAGCACAGTTCATGATCAAATTGACGACAGCAGTTTAGATCTTGTGTTTATAGACGCTAGTCATAGTTATGAATTTGTTATTCAGGACATTATAAACTACAGTAAAAAGCTTCAACCAGGAGGATGGCTGACAGGACATGATATAGATAGACCCGGAGTCAAACAAGCAGTAGATGAATTAATAAAAGATTATGAAATAGGGCCAAACAATGTTTGGTATACTCAAGTATGAAAATTAATACAAGTAACGAATATAGTAAATTAAGATCAGTTGTAGTTGGCACAGCTATAAATGCTAACTGGCCAAGTCAAGATGAACAGTTTCGTAAAATGGAAGAAACTACTAGATGGAAACATACTCCTGTACCTAGTGGTCCTGTTGAACAATCAATCATTGAACACACTGAAGAAGAACTAGAAAACTTATGTAACACTTTTGTTCAACAAGGTATTGAAGTACACAGACCTAGTCCAATGGATTATCAAGCAATTGATGGTATGTATGGTTACTGCCCAAGAGATAGACTGCTAGTAATTGATGATAAAATTATTGACTGTAACATGCGTTTTCCTTGTAGACAGAGAGAAATAGAAACATATGGTTACTTACCAGGTGAAAACTTTGTTACTATAGATGATCCTGATGTAGTATTTGACGCCGCTAATGTATTAAGACATAATGATGATTTATTATATCTTGTAAGTGATTCAGGTAATCTTAAAGGTGCTGAATGGCTACAGAAGCAGTTTCCAGATAAAAAGGTACATGTGTTAGATAACATATATCAAGGTGTACATATAGACAGCACTATTACAATGTTAAATGAAAACACTGTGGTCTTAAATGCAAACAGAATTACAGCTGATAAACTTCCCAAGCTATTTCATGATTATAATATAATATGGGTTACAGAAAATCATATTGTGCCCACAGGCTTTTATAAATATCCGTATGCTAGTAAGTGGATGGCACTGAATATGTTTTCAATTGATCGTAATACTGTAGTAGTAGACAGAGACCAGCACAAAATAATTCAGAAGTTAGAAAAACGTAACTTCACAGTAATACCACACAAGCTAACACATTCAAGAACACTAGGCGGTGGGTTTCACTGCTGTACATTAGATTTATGGAGAGAAGACAATGCTTGATCAACTTGAGATAGTTAAATTAGTTGAAACAGAAATTTCTAAGAAGGTAGAAGCAGAAATGAAATCCTTGTTAGAAGATGACGCCTGGAAAGAAGTTGTTGAACAAGCAGTTGTTAAGTATGCCCAGGACCGTGTTAATGCAAAGTTCAATAGCAGTGAGTGGGCTCCGCAGTTAGTAGATGCTGTTGAAAACTCAGTTAAACGTATGTTTGACACAGGACAAATCAAAGAGTTAAGCTCTATAGTAGATGAATCAAAAATATTCTCAATAGTTGATTCAAAGATTGAACCTATAATAGAACGTAGATTCAATGATCCAGACTGGAGTTCTCGTACACAAGCAGTTTCAAATCAAATTGCTGTTAGTAAAATAGAACGTAATTTTAAAGACTTAGATGTCAAACAAGAAATTCAAAAAAATGTTCAAAGTGCTGTAGGAAACCTTAAACGTGGTATCAACGATACTAGTCTAACACCACAGATAACAATTACAGACAGCTATGTAGTAAATGAAAATGAGTTAATCACTAGACAGCTAAAAACAACTGAAGAAGCACACTTTGACAGTGATGTTACAGTCAACGGAACTCTTATACTGAAAGGTCGAGTTAACACAGATAACGAAAGCTGGATAGAACTAAAAGATACAATCACTGCTAATGTTCTTGACAAAATACAATCGCAAACAACAGAACAATTAACTGAAGATATCTTAACATTAGCAAAGACACAGGGCATTGGGTTTGATAATGTGCTAGTCAATGGTAATAAACTTATTGACGGTGATCAACTAACACCTACAGTAACACGAACTACTATCACAGAAGTTGGTGGCTTAACTGAGTTAGAAGTAAAAGGATTTACTACGCTGAATAATGAAACCTTAAATGTATTAAATACCAGAGTAGGTATCAACACAGATAAACCTACTATGGCGTTAGAGCTATGGGATCAAGAAGTAAGTATGTCAATGGGTAAAGTAAATAAAGACACTGGCTTTGTTGGACTTGCTGGCAAAGGTGATTTACATATTGGTATTAATCAACAAGGTGATATTAGGATCAATGAAGACGGTCTTGTGAGAATAAACAAATTAAGGATAGGACGCAACAATGTATTCTGGGCAGATCGAGTACCTGGCCACCAAGGACTTAAAGGCGACATTGTGTTTAACAGTGGTAGCAACGATGCAACAGGTTGGCGTTGTACTGGTGGGTTTAACTGGAATCAGTTTTAATGGAAGTAGCATGGGCATTACCTCAAGGTTATACACCTACTGAGGAACTAGACGCAGACAAACTCAAAGAGCTAGCACCTATTTGGGCACCGTACGAAGTATGGCCTAGAGTATGGCACGACAATGTCGTCAGCAACGATTTTGATGTGGTTAGAAACTTATTAGCACACGGGTTTGATAAGCAATGTAATCTTTGGACCAATGATGACTTTTATCTTAAATTAAATCGACCAGACACTGTTAACACATATACCTGGTCTGTTTCAGTTGAAATAGATCGCAAAGAAGAGTTATTGGCTCTACAACTAGCATCAACAAGGTATGATATTGTTCTATGTGTAGGTTGGGACTTACATTCTACAGCAGAATATAAACCTAATACCATTGAAAAACATATGAGACAAAACTACTTAAATTATCTAACAGCAATAGTTAAACAAAGCGAAACACAGTTTGTGTTTATAGACGTTAACGGTGACAATCAGCATCCAGGACTAGTTGAACAGGATAACTTTTCAATGGATACATTAGAGAACACATTAGAGTTACTTAAAACATTATGAACTACGCTATAAGACTTGTAGTACTATTAGTATCAGCAATGCTGGCAACAGTGATATTACCTTTCTTTATTGAAATGCACTGGTGGTATGTACCTATTGTTATTGTAGCATATCTGGCATTTAAGGGAGTAGGTTCAGAAGTAGGTGCTCATAGACTATGGAGTCATAAGAGTTTCGAAACAACGCCCGGTCGTAAAAAGATAATAATGATACTGCAACTAATAGCCGGAGAAGGATCATGTCTAAGTTTTGTAGGCATACACAGATTACATCATCAAAATTCAGATAATGATAAAGATCCACACTCGCCGCACCATAATGGTATACTGCGTACAATGTTTTATCTACATCGAGTCTATGGCTTTAATTCAAGACTAGTATCAGACGTACTCAGAGAACCGTTTATGCTTAAACTTCACAAGTATTATTTTCAAATACACCTAGCCATAATACTTGCATTAATATTAACATCATCATATACTTTACTTTGGTTTTACTCAATAAACATTGTAGCAACTTGGGTAATTAATAACTTGGTAAATGTTGTTTGTCATATGTATGGTAAACAGCCTTATCCGTATAAAGAAGATCAATCACGGAACTGCTGGTGGGTTGAGCCTATACTGTTAGGAGTTGGGCAACACAATAATCATCACAGTGAACCTGGTGCATCAAGTAATGGCCCTTATGATTTTTGGGGTTGGATAATTGAAAGGATTAGAACAGATGGCCGCTAAAAATGATATTACAGGTGACGAAATAAAGTCAAAAGCTTCTACTAAAGCATACGAAGATAACTATGATCGTATCTTTGGTAAAAAGAAAAAAGAAAAAACTCTTAAAGATTCAATCAACCACAAACCAGCCCAGGATCAATTTAAAACAAAAGATTGACCAATAAATCCATTTTTGCTATAATGCTTGTATGGATAAAATAAAACGTATAGGCTTTGCATGTAAGTGGATTGACCATGAAGGTCAAGTAGATGGCATCAAACCCAAAGATGATGCTAAACAGTACAACACACGCTCAACAACAGTGCGTTGGCTAAACAATCAAACTAAAGAAGTAGCAGAACAAAGACTATGGGACCTTATGGTCCATAACATAGAATCATCCCGTAAACTTGTTGAACGCATAGGAGCATTAGATGAACATCTCAGAATGGTTAGATTATCAAGTGACATTTTACCTGTTTATACTCAGCATGAGTGGAGTTACTTTTGGCGCCGCAGTGACGTTGTTGCTTACGCAGAACGAGCGTTTGGTGAGGTGGGTGAGCTTGCTCGTAGCCGCGGTGTCCGTCTTTCTTTTCATCCAGGCCAGTTCACAGTTTTGGCTAGTGCTAACCCAGGGATTGTCGAACGTAGCATTGAAGAATTCGAATATCATAATGATATGATTCGTTGGATGGGCTATGGTAAAACATTCCAAGACTTCAAGTGCAACGTACACATATCAGGTAAGCAAGGTCCAGAAGGTATTATCAAAGTGTTACCAAGACTAAGCCCTGAAGCACGCAATACCTTAACAATAGAAAATGACGAGATATCATGGGGACTAGATGCTAGTTTAGAACTAGTGGATCATTGTGCTCTAGTGTTAGACATACATCATCACTTTATCAAAACAGGAGAATATATTAATGTTGACGACGATAGGTTTAGTAGAGTTCTTGATAGTTGGAGGGGTGTGCGTCCAACAATACATTATTCAGTATCAAGAGAAGACGTTTTACCCGAACATGATAGTCTTGTTAAACCGGATCTAGATATATTGTTAGAGTCTGGTTACAAGAAACAGAAGCTAAGAGCTCATTCAAACTTTTACTGGAACAAGCCAGTAACTGATTGGGCCTTGACATTCTTATCTAAATCAGATATAATGTGTGAGTCAAAGGCAAAAAATCTAGCAAGTTTTCAAGTTGCTGATAGAGCTAAGGAGTTAAACTTACTATGAACAAAGATATTTTATATTGGGTAATCTGTTTAATATTAACAGGGATATTTTTTAATCTATTAACAGGTTGTGCAAACACACAATTAGCTGAACAAAATAGATTAGAAACTGAATATAGAAAACAAACAGCTGAATATGTAGAAAGTCAGAAAGCAAGAAAAGATAGTAAAGCAAAAAACATATCAGGTCCTATTGAGATGCCACAGGAGTGGTTAGATCAGTGGCCGGCACAAGGAGAAGCAGAATAATGAAAGCACAAGCAGTGGGAGACAGAATAGTAGTTAAACCTATAGACCTTGAGGATAAAACAGAGTCGGGTATTATTTTATATAGACCTGATAATAATGATCCAGATCAAGGAGAAGTAGTAGCAGTAGGTGACGGTACTAAAACTAGTAAAGGAAACTGGATACCAAGCTCATTAAAACTTGGCGATAGAATAGTTTACAATAAAGGAACAGGAACAAAACTCAAGTTAGACGGAGAGGACATTGTTGTTCTTAAAGAAGAAGAAATACTAGGGCTAGTAGAATGACAAAGAAAAAAGGTGAAGTTAAAATTTCAGTAAAAGGTAATCCTTACAGCCAAAATAACCAATCGTGGAACTTTGGTGTTTACAAGACTGATAATATGAATGTTGACCTTGGATTACAACAAATACTGGAGTTATTAAAACGTTTAGGAAAAGGTTGACCAAAAAATCCATTTTTGCTATAATACTTGTATGAATAAATTAATTATATCTTTAACAGCAGTTTTAGTAACAGGTTGTGCTACTTATAGTGCACCGCCTGAAGCAGTAGCAGTTATGCCCAACGATTGTGCTAATCAACCAGCTATTGAAGCTTATTTGTTAGAACAAGTTGATATTGATAAACCTGGATTAATGTCGGAGGAAGACTATGAAGCTCACCAAAGTTATTACAAACGTACTCTTTGGCAGTTGCGTTATAATTGCAACCCAGCAAGCTAACGCAGAAAGACCCGCAAGATATACTAGAGATGCTGGACCAACCGTTACGTTTAGTGAATGGGAAGGAACACAGTATGAACCAGTCAAAGTCCAAAATCTTAAACCTTTTGCATTAGATGAGATGTTAGACACATATCAACTTGATTGTTCTCGTAAAGAAGAGCAAGTAAAGTTTTTGCAAAGTTTTAGGCAAAGCAAAATACAACTAATAACTGCTAGACTTCAGTCTACGTTTACACCGTCAATAGTTAAAGCTACTGATCCAGTAAAGTATGATACGATTAATAAAATAGGTAAAGGAGACGTTAATTGGATAATAGATCAAAAATTACACAAATTAAAAAACAACTGTTAATAATAGGTCTGATTGCTCCTGGTATCGCTTTTAGTGAATGTAGTATTGAAAGCAAGATACAAGCTAAGACACCTGAACCTATAAACATTGAACAAACAAGGAAATATAAAACTGCACTGGTTCCAACTGAACAAGGTACTAAAAGTTGTTTTGTAAGTTTTGAAGTATTGTATGCAGACACTTGGTACCCAGTATATGGAGAACAGGAGTGGGACGGTACTATATCGGCAACAACAGCATGTGGAATGGCAAAACAACATGCACTTAAAGGATTCGTACATCAACACGGTGAGCAGGTAGTAAGTGCTAATCAAGAGATGACCTGTGCTGATGGTGAAGAAACAAAATACTATAAGTTGAAACATATTGGTTCAGTAATGCCAATCAGTAAACTTAAAGGTGATCCAGAACATGCAAGACCATTTATGTATCGTGGTGCATCATGTTGGTGGGTTAAAGACGTTGAATGGGATAAAGATAAACTTCATTCGTTCAATGGTATTGCATGTCAGGTTGAAGGAGAACAACATGTTTTGGTTGACAAATTTTAATTTTGGTGTTATAATGACACAGTATTTTAAAAAAATAAGGAAGGTACAATTATGAATATTAAGCAATTAATTGGTGCAGTGAGTGTGTTAGCCTTAGTAGGTTGTGCTAGTAACTCTCCTGTAACTAAACAAGAAGTGGCAGTACAGCAGTCGATTGACAGCTTACCATCATGGTACGTTGATTTACCTAAGGCAGAAGATGATGATGCAGTATTATATGTCGCTGGTACAGGTAAGAGTGCAATGCTAATGTTAGCAAAAGATAAAGCTATTTTAGATGTTGAAAAACAACTAGCTAATAAAATATCAGCTAAAGTTAGCTCACGTTTCAAACAGTATATCAGAGAAGTTGGTGCTGGTACACCTTTAACTATTCAAGACAATGAACAAGTTGTTAAGAAACTAGTTACAGAGGCTAATGTTGCAGGTTACATCAATGAAGAGTCAGAAATAATGCGTGAAGGCAACATGTATCGTGTCTACATCTTAGCAAAGTATCCAATTGAAGATAATACACTAAGAGCTATTGCACAAACTGAAAAATTGATCAACAAGTTCAAAGGCGACAAAGATAAAGCGTTTAAAGAACTTGATAGAGAGATTGATGCTAACAGAGAAGGCGGACAAGCAACTTACAAGACACCAGTTGCAGAAGATGTTAACTTTGTTGAAGCGGGTGTAGTAGAACAATCAGTAATATTTGATGATGGTATTACAGAAACCATCACAGACGGTGTACCATATGATCCTACTCAATCCACAGAGTAAGGTCGCTCCTTGATAAAAGAACCCCTTTCGAGGGGTTTCTTTTTGGTTATTAACGACTTAATTTATATTGTGTAGGACAGTAAGCTCTGGTAACAGATTTTGGTCTAAGTTTTTTATGTTTGATTGACTTTTGTTTAACTCTTTTTCGCCATAGTCGATAGCTTGATCGTTTAAGATTCTTTTGCATTAACCTCATTACTTGGCTTTCATTGATACCAAAAGTATCTAATATACTTTCAAAGGTAGTACGATCTTCCCAGGCCATTTCTATAATACGAGACGTTTCTTCTTCAGTGAACTTTATATTAAGTTTAGGCATAGTCTTGCTGTAGGGCTTTAAAATAGGTCTTAGGAGTATGTATTACTATGAAAATGCAAACGCTAGTTTGCCTTGTATTCTTGATGAATAGTAACTCTTACCACCGTCTACTTTAATTTGTCCTTCAAAGTTTGGTGGGTAAACAGCACGAAAGTCAGACAGTACAGCATCGTCACCTTTCTTAGCCATTTTAGTATATACTTGAATTATACTTGATTGATTTAATAGTGCTAGTGCACCTGTAGTAAATTCTGGATTCAGATTGATTTCTTTAGCAACTGTTTTAGCAACTGCGGCCATGATAGCATAACCTGTGTTAAAACCTTTGACATCATTGTTTACTCTAAAGTTAGCTAGTAGATCTAAACTTGCTTGACTAACATCATTAAAGTCTGTTTTACCAGCTTTAACATATTCAGCAACTTCTTGGCTTATTGCTGGAGTAATGTTATTCATTCCTAACATTTCTGCAATTTTAAATGGTCCTTCTTTAGCTGTGTTTTCACCTATCAGTTTAACGACATCAATAGTAAACTTAGCTGAGTTAATTAAGTCAGTGTTGCCTTCTTGCTCTGCTTTTTTATAAGCATCATATAAATTCTTTGCTGATGCTTTTGCACCTGCACCACCTTTTGAACTAATACCAATTTCTTGTCCGTTTGGTGCAATTAAAAATGAATCACATAGTGCGGCATTCATTGACATAGGCCACATCATTTTACAGTTCTTCCAGTTAGCACCATCAGCTAGTAATTTACGAGCGTCTTCTGCTTGTCCTTTGATAACACCACCAGCTAGTGCAAGTGGTTGCATAATTTCACCAAAGTAATCACGTACGGCTTCCATTTGATTGGCCATCCCTGGGAAAGTAATATCTCCTCTACCTTGTGCTAGTTTAGTTAAGTTTTGTGAAAATATGTCTTGAACATCATCTGGTGAGTTTCTTTTAACTGTATTAACAACTTGGTCAGTTGACATAAACTCATTTTCAGTTTTAATTAAATGTTGTGGATCATAACCAGCTTGAAGTTTTGTAGCACCTGTAGTAGCTAGACTCCAACCTTGTGGGATTGCTTTGTTATCCCAAACACCTAACATGTTTGCTTTAGTTTTTTGTAAGTAACGACCCCAATAAATTAACTTATCACCATCATTTAATATAGCAACTGCAAAAGCACTAGCACCACTTGGTTGATTAACCCACTCAATCGTACAATGATTATTTTCTTCAAACTGTTTGATTGCGTTTGCTAGCGACTCCTTGTCTTCAAAACGTTCCATCTGTGGATCAGGATATGCTTCAACTGATTGGAAGTTAGCTTTTCGTCCGTCGGTATGAACAAATGGATCTCCGGCATTACGCCCAAATATTCCTTTTGCTTCTGTTATGATATGTTTTATTTTCATAGTATCGTTGTAGTAATAAGTATTATTTATCATGTTAACATTTAATTTAAAATATTTACTGATTGAATATAATAATAAGTTTACACTAAGGTATCGACTTAGAGACAATGCTTTTGTGCCACGTTGGGTTGGTCGTGTACTACTAGCACAACGAAAGTATTCAATTGATAATCCAGATCGCTTTTATGGCTTTGGATCTATAGAACAACAGCAACAAGAAAGTGTCAAGTGGATAAATCAATGTATTGATACTATTAATAACTATGATAATATTATAGATAGAAAGCTAACGTCAGTAGCAGACCAAGACACACTAAACTATCTACATAATATATTTGAACGTTATCACGGTATGCTCCAAACACAAACGCATGACTTTTGGAATCAAGCACCTGACACTGTAAGGACTGCTCTGGCAAATTTAAATGTTCTAGTACATAGATGCGAAAGTGTTGCTCGAGGAGCAAAGCCAAGACATGTAGTAACCTACTATGGATTACCTAAAACAGAAACACTAACTAAAGATGACTACAGTTTATTTGAACCGCAGGCTGAGGTTGGAACTGTATATTTAAACTATGTTGAAATAGGAAAGACACTAGAAGACCTAGCAATCGACGATGATAAGTATATCGGTGACGATGCGTTTAAGCCCTGGAACCACTATTCAGCAGACTTTACTGTTAAGTTTTGGCAAGACGATAGTTTGCTAATTACTAAACTTAATGCTAAAATAAAGCAATACTATCAAGACAATCAAGAGTTTTTTGAAAGTCGTGGATATAAGTGGGGAGACTACAGATTAGCAAGAGGCGGACTGCCCTTAGCAGATCTAGTAGATGCTCCTAAAGATTTATTAGAACAATTAGAAAACAACCAACAAGTTAGTCAAGTAACATTTGAATAAGGATAAAACATGCCAAATTTAGTACCAATAGTTATTGAAAAAACACCGCAGGGCGAAAGAAGTTATGACATCTACTCAAGACTGTTAAAAGATCGTATCATAATGTTAGACAATGAGGTACGTCAAGAAACAGCCAGTGCCATTGTTGCTCAGTTACTATTCTTAGAAGCAGAGGATCCAGAAGCTGATATCTTATTTTATGTTAACTCACCTGGCGGATCAGTAACAGCAGGATTATCAATATATGATACTATGCAGTACATCAAACCAGATGTATCAACTATTGTACTAGGACAAGCATGTTCAATGGGTTCATTTTTAGCACAAGCTGGTGCAAAAGGTAAACGTATGGTGCTACCAGAAGCAAGAACAATGATACACAGAGTATCATCAGGTACTCCAGGTACTAGTGGTAGTGTTCATGTACAAGAACTAGAGTTTGAAGATGCTAGACGTTCATTTGAAGAAAGTCAAAGAATAAATAAAAGGCTTACAGAGTTATATGTCAAGCACAATACTAGTGGTAAAACATATGAGGAATTATTTGAAGCTATGAAATTTGATACATTCTTATCAGCTGAAGAAGCAGTTCAATATGGTCTTGCAGACAAGGTTATTGAAAATAGACCGTGAAAATAACACCTGAGGTATTTTGCAACTCTCCGTGGTACGAATTACATATATTCTGGAACGGAGATCTTGCATTCTGTTGTCACCAACTGACACCTCCCTACGACATTGAGCAAAAGCCCAATCCCTATAACATAAAAACAATGAGTATCAAAGAGTGGTATAACTCTGAACCTATGCAACAAGCACGTATGCGAATGTTTGAAGACAAGCAATGGAGTAAGTGTGGTGAATGCTGGTTAGAAGAAAAACTAGGCGGTGCATCAAGTAGAAGGCATAGATCCAATCAAAAGTCAGTTATATTTAGACAAAACATACAACAAAGTCTAGAACAAAGTCCTAGTTATCCTTTAATTGAGTCAAGCTACAATAATAATGGACTAACAACAAGTCCGCCTGTTGATCTACATATTGATCTAGGCAATCATTGTAATCTAGCTTGTAAGATGTGTTGGCCCGGTGCTAGTACCACAATAGCAACTAAAATGAAAAAACTTGATATCATGCCTGTTGATCAATATTTAAAATACGATTGGACTAAAGATCAGGACGTATGGGATCGCTTTCTTAATGAGTTAGTTGAAATACCAAACGTGAAGCATATTCATATTATGGGCGGAGAACCAACAATACACCCAAGATTTAAACAGTTATTAGACTATCTAATAGCTAATCATAATGTTCAAGATTATGGATTTAGTTTTGTGACCAACGGAACTAAGTTTGATCAATCAATTATTGATAGACTGAAAAAGTTTGCCAGGGCAAGTGTAGAAATTAGCGTAGAAACTGCTGAAGATAGTAATCATTATATTAGACAAGGTTCAGTGACTAACGAAGTTATAAAAAATATTAAGAAATATAATACTAATCGAGCTGACAACTTTTTCGTTACACTTCGACCTTGTGTATCAGCATTAAGTTTACGTGACTACTGGACTTTACTGAAACTAGCACTAGATGAAGAACTTATGGTAAAATCACGTACAGTCAACGAGCCACCTCACTTAAGACCTCATGTCATACCAAAAGCTATCAGAGAAACATATCGACAGCCGTATTTAAATTTGTTGGAGGAATATGATTTAGATCTAAACTATGATCATCTTGATATTAACGAAAGTCATTATGAGAATCAAAGAAATATTGTTGTTGATATGATCAAACAAGCACTCACACATATAGACATGCCAGACCATATTGATCAAAAACTTCAACTTACTGAAATGGTTAAGCAAATGAAAATATGGGATAAAGAATACGATCTGGATGCTAGAACGCTTTATCCAGAACTAGCGGAGATACTTGATCATAATGGATACTAAGATAGCAATAACTCTTGAAGCAATGACCTGCGATGGTAAACAACCTGTTATCCAATGGCAAGGTGAACACACACAACATCAACAAACACTGTGGCGAGAAACTACTGTAGAGTTTGAATATGATCTGGAACAAGGCGAACACTTTGTACAGTTTGAATTCATAAACAAAACAAATCAAGATACCACTGCTGATGAAGACCTAGCAGTTATAATCAAAGATATACAAGTAAATGGTATATCGGATCCAAAAATAAACCTAGTAGCAACTTACTATCCTAACTATCCTGAACCTTGGTTCAGTCAACAAGATCCAAAACCTAGTAGTATTCTTCCTGGACATCAATATCTTGGTTGGAATGGCATATGGCGTTTAGAATATGATGTTCCAACATTTGCCTGGATACACAAAATTAAGGGACTTGGCTGGCAATACTAATTCTACCAAAACTATAGACCATTTAATGGATTGAGTGCATAATACTTGTTATGTTGTAAAAGCAACATGATCATGTTAAAAACTAAATGGAGATAGCAACAATGGCTAGAACTAAAAAAGCAGTAGCAAACTTAAACAAAATTAAAAACCAAAAAGCGTTTTTAGAAACATACCTACGTGGTACAGGTCGTACATTATCAAATGCACAAGCTGTAGCAAACTATGGTATTCAACAACTACCAGCAAGAATGTCAGAATTAAGATCAGCAGGTATGGTAGTTAAGACCGTGACTAACACATCAGGCAACACAGCATATAAAGTGGTTGCAAGAGATGTTACTGGTTCAAGAGCAAAAATCTTTGCTTAAGAATACAAGTTTCAAGTAGTTCAAAAAAGCATCTTTAGGGGTGCTTTTTTATTGACCATAAAATCAGTTTCTTGTATAATTGCTTATAAGTAATTACACTACTAGGAGAAATACTATGGAATACTTGCTTTTAATGATTTTAGGTATGGCAATTGGTCTTTACTTTGTAACTCTTTATCGACAACAACAAGAAAAACTACTCGATCAGTATGTTGATCAGGCACTAGATCTATATAAAAAACTTACAATACCACTAAGAGTTGACAAAGTCGATTCGACTTACTATTGTTATAATAATGATACCAATGACTTTTGCTGTCAAGGAAAAGATCTAGCAGAGATTAAAGAAAAATTTCAAGACCGTTTTCCAAATCACGGAAGTTATATTTTACATGAGTACTTGCATATGTTTCCAGAAGCGGCTGATATGATTGTTGATGATCCAACAGACCGAGAGTTAAAAGATAAAATTAAGGAAATACAAAAACGTGACGCAGAGTAGTTTAAAAATTGTAGTAGCTACCGGCGGGTTTGATCCTATACACTCAGGACATATTGCATACCTAGAAGAAGCAAGTAAACTAGGTGATATACTAATAGTTGGCGTAAACTCAGACAGTTGGCTGACTAGAAAGAAAGGTTATCCTTTTATGCCTAGCACTGAACGTGTGGCTATTGTCAAAGCATTAAGTTGTGTTGATCACGTAGTTTTGTTTGATGACTCAGACGGATCTGCTATTGAAGCAATACACAATGCAAGACTGTTGTATCCAGATTCAAACATAGTATTTTCCAATGGTGGTGATAGAACTATACACAATATACCAGAACAAGAAGCCTTTAAGGATGATGATTCAGTAGAGTTTGCGTTTGGTGTAGGTGGTGATTTTAAAATGAATTCTTCATCCTGGATTCTACAAGAATGGAAAGCACCAAAGAACAAACGCCAATGGGGATATTATCGTGTGTTACACGAAGTACCTGGTATGAAAGTAAAAGAACTAACTGTCGACCCTGGTAAAAGTTTATCAATGCAAAAACATCAGTATCGTGCAGAGTTTTGGATTGTCAGTGAAGGTGTTGCTAGTTTGAAACGATTGGGGCAAGAGGGAGTAACAGTGTTGCAACCGCATCATCAAAATACAATATATCCTGAGCAGTGGCATCAGTTAATTAATCAAACAACTGAACCTGTTAGAATTGTAGAAATACAATACGGAGAAAAATGTGACGAAGAGGATATAGTACGTAAATGACTATTCAGCATTCAGTAGACCAAATTCTGCAATCAAACATGCCGTGGAAGACTCTAAGTCTGACTCAAACAGAATATGATATATTTAAAAAGTCATATACTCTTATGGCATTGAAAGGGCTGAGTTACGGACAAGCATTTTGTAAATATTTTGATGTCTATGATTATGCGATTAGATATGATAGAAATAGTAAACGTGTAGACAAGATTATACGTCACAGTTATTTAAAACGGCAACAAGTTGTTCAGGAGTTGTACAAAGAGGATAAGTAAGAACGTTGATTAATTATTAGTGGGGGAAGTACCGTGTTTAAGTCTTTATTAACTGGAGCTCAAGTAATTGAGCATGATGGAATGTTCAAAGTATTATATAAAGGCTATACGATATTTCGTAGCTTAGGCAAAAATGAATCAATAATGTTATCTTTAAGTAAAGAACAATGCAACCAACTACTTGAGGAAACATCAGTAACTTATAAAAAACAAGCATGACACACATTCAAACAAAAGCAATATGGTGGGCTAAATGGATATCAACCTGGATGGCAATAGGTTGTGCATTTTGTGCCGCAATGGATTGGTACCCATACAATGTATGGTTAGGATGCCTAGCAGGAGTTGGGTGGACTTGGGTAGCCTGGATGTGGAAAGAAAACAGTCTGCTACTAATCAATGTAGCAATGTTTTTAGTATACGGCTTTGGTGTTGTAAGACACTTGTTTGGCTAATGGAGAAATTCTTACATTGGATTTTTGGTGTATTACTAATATCTGCACAAATAGCTGTCCTTGTCCTAATCTGGTACTTATTCTTTTAAAATAACTCTCTCTTTTTGGTAATTTTGGTTGACCAATAATTCGTAATTTGCTATACTTACTTGTAAGTTAATTAATTAGGAGTGATTATAATGTCAACATTTAAAAAAGAAAAATTTAATTTCTCAGGTGGTTACTTAACATATCATGCAGATCCTAAAAAGCCTGGTGTATTTGTAGCACGTTTCAAGTATAATCGTGGCCCTTTATCAATGGCTAAATTCAGAAACTTTTTAATTAAAAACTTTACAGTTGAAGAATACTTCAAAGCTGAAAAAGCTACTTCACCACTTCAAGCAGTAATGGATAAAGGATTAACTTGGTAATGAATATTTCAAAAATGAATAAACTTGAAGTGTTTATATGGCTAGTTGTAATTCTTTCACTTGGTAATTGGTTTGTAACATATGAAGCTGAACAAAAGATAATGAGAGAAGCTAGTAACAAAATATCAACGGCCGCAGAGCAAGTACGATCAACACAAATTGCTAACTCAAACAAAGTAGCAAAAGTTTTGATTGCTAATGCTACAAGTGAACAGAAAGCATGTTTAAATTTACCAGGCATTATTAAGCTTTTCGATCAACCATACAAAAGAGCAGAAGCATGTCATCTAGGTGAATTACCTAAAGTTGAAGGCTTATGGCATATTAAACAAAGACTAAAATAATTGGTATTTTTGGTTGACCATAAAATCCATTTTTGCTATAATAGTATTAAGAAATAAGGAAACAGACATTTTTAATTTTTAGGGGTAGAGATTATGAATAGTAGACAATTTGATGCATTAGAAGCTGGT
>Ga0228670_1000325_pt1 | contig 28115 bp, 18 predicted proteins | sample 85DmetaG_FD_182785 | JGI IMG/M metagenome (GOLD analysis project Ga0228670, IMG submission 182785) | Seawater microbial communities from Monterey Bay, California, United States - 85D | ecosystem: Environmental > Aquatic > Marine > Coastal | place: USA: California | collected 2016-10-13
ATTTGTATACATCATTGAGAAGCCTGATATTTCATGTGGAAATTCGTCTATTAATTCTGTTGAATTCAATTGGTCCGACTTAACTGGCGTTTCAAGCTACACCGTTTCATATTCGATAAATAGCACTGGCTTTATAACGGAAGCTCCTTCAAACATCCCAAGCTTCTCATTATCCAACTTAAATCCATCAGATACGGTTGACATAATTGTAAGCACGAGCGGTTCTACGTTTTGCTATGCAAATGCAAATGCACAATGTTTTGTCGACGATTGCTTTCCTCCTATTATAACCAACCAACCTACCTCAAATCAAAGCTGTAAAGGTGAAGAGGTTAATTTAGAAATACTTACAGACGGAGTGTACAGTTATAGTTGGGAAGTCAGTTCTGATGCAAATTTTAATTTTAATGCAATACCTAATGATGCAAATTACATAGGAACAAGCTCTAACAAACTAACTATCCTGAACAATACAAATTTAAATGGTTCTTTTTATAGGGCTATTATACATGAACCTTACGGGTTGTGTCCTTTGATTTCCGATACAATCGCTTTAACTGTTGTTCAAAATCCAACAATCAATAATCCTTTTTCTATTTGCCAAGGAGAAACAGTTCAATTAAGCTCTTCAACAGAGGCTTCGACTTTAACCCCTTGGTTAAATAATAACAACAACTCAATTACAATAAATAATTTGGGAGTTGTTTTAGCAGAAACTGAAGGTATAAATACTATAACGTTTACAGACATCAATGGATGCACTACAAACACTACAATAACTGTATTTCCAGATGAGACACCTGAAATAACCTGTAAAGAATCAACAACTAAATCTGTTGTTTTTGAATGGAATGCACCCTTGTCTTCTAGCAGCTTTGATATTTCCTACACCGTAAACAATAGCTATGAATCAAATCCATTCAATCAAAACATTAATACCTACTTAGTAGAAAATTTAACAGTTGACGATACTGTTGAAATTACTATTCAATCAAATGGTTCAGGTTGCTACACTCCATCAATCGGTTATTGTTTCACAAAAAGCTGTACACCTTCAGAAGCATTATTTTCAATAGAACCAAACACAATAAAAAGCTCTAACCCTATTAATCAGTTTAAGAATAATTCAACAAATGCAACATCCTACTTTTGGGATTTTGGAGATGGTAACTCTTCCAATTCCCCCAACCCTACTCACGAATTCCTTATCGACTCTGAAATAGAAGATTATGATATAACTTTAATTGCTTTTAATACAGACAACTGCAACGATACAACAAGGAAAACATTACTTATCGAACAAGAACTTATTTATTACATACCTAACTCTTTCTCTCCAAATCAAGATAATCTAAACAATGAATTCAAGCCCATTTTTTACTCTGGACACAATCCATACAGTTTTAAAATGATTATAATGAATCGATGGGGAGAAGTTGTATTTGAAACAAATAATTTAAAATCTGGATGGAAAGGCGACTTTATGAATTCAGGTAATTTAGCTCAAAGCGGTATCTATCTTTGGAAAATTAACATTAAAGAAAAAGGAACAGAAAAAGAAGTTGAAATTAAAGGAAATGTATTACTAGTAAGGTAATAATAAAATCTATAAAAGTATTAAAACTAAAAAAGCTCCCAATTGGGAGCTTTTAAATATTAAAATACAGAATTTACTATTTTTTAATAGTACGTCCGTAACGAGTTTTGAATTTATCAATACGACCAGCAGTATCCACAAACTGAACAACACCTGTAAAGAATGGGTGAGACTTGTGAGAAATATCAAGTTTAAATAATGGGTACTCTACCCCATCTTCCCAAACAATAGTTTCTGATGTTGATGCACATGATGGGCAAACAAAAGAATAGTCATTTGACATATCTTTAAATACAACTAATCTGTAGTCTTCTGGATGTATATCTTTTCTCATTTTCTAAAAATATTATATGCTTTTATTATCTCCTATTACATAGGGAATGCAAATTTAATAAAACTTTTTAAAATAACTTTCTTTTTATTGAAATAAAATAAATATTCACAAGATAACGTTAAATTTGAGGAGAATTTAAGTTCAAATGAAAACATATCTATTCTATATATCGTGCATTATACTTCTTTTTGCATTTAGCTTAAATAGTTGTAAGAAAAAAGTAAATTTTGGGCAAGGGAACATCACCTTATCTAGAGATACTCTTGTATTTGACACTGTTTTTACAACAATAGGCTCAGCTACTAAACAATTTAAAATATACAACAGACAAAGTAACTCCTTACGAATAGAGGAAATAGAATTAGAAGGCGGAGAAGACTCACCGTTTCGATTGAATATTGATGGAAGTCCAGGTTATCTTTTTAAAGACCTTTCAATCCTTTCCAACGATAGTCTTTTTGCTTTTATAGACGTTCAGCTGGAAGTCAACAACCAAACAAATCCAATGGTTATTGAAGATAGAATACGATTCAAAACAAATGGAATTAACCAATATATGACTCTAGCAGTTTGGGGGCAAGACATCTATTACCATTATTCAGACATAGTAAACGGGACTACTCTTGACTTAAATGAAGGGATTTGGCCAAACGACAAACCTCACCTCATCTATGGTGCTGCATTTGTAGATGAAGACAAGACTTTAGAAATTCAGGCAGGAACAAAAGTTTACCTTCACAAAAACGCCCGTCTATTTGTATATAAAGGTACCTTGAACATAAATGGTACACTTGGAAATGAGGTTGAATTTAGAGGAGACAGATTAGAATCAGAATACGAAAACATAAGAGGACAGTATTATGGTATTTACTTTGATTCAGCAAAAGCATCCTCCATAAACTACTTAAACATTAAAAACGGTACTACAGGAATTCATCTTTTTGGTAATAATGATGCAAATTCAGAATCAGACTATACTTTAACTTTAAAGAATTCTAAAATTTACAACAATGAGAATAACGGAATTTTAATCTACCAAGGTGCAAAAATAAAAGCTGAAAACACTTTAATACACAACAATGCTGGATTTGGTTTTTTACTTCTTCACTCAGGCGGATTTAATTTTAATCATTGTAATATTTTAGGATATAATGGCGACTCTCAAAGTCAAGCATTTGTTATAATAAACTATTTTGATAATTCAGTATCCCCTCTTTATGGTTCAATAAGCGAAGGAACAGTTACAAACTCTATTATATATGGAAATCAAGAAGAGGAATTTGCTTACAGTATCATTACAGATCAAAATCCAGTTAACATTAACCTTAATTTTCAAAGAAATATAATCAAAAAAGATAGTACTATTAATGAAGTGTTTTTTTCTAATGGAAATATCATTCACCAATCACCTATTTTTACTGATGTTTCAGCCTATAATTTTGAATTACAAGAAAACTCTCCTGGAAAAAACAATGCCGATAACTTGTTTCCTACCTCAAATGGATTAAATATCTTAGGAGAAAGTATCTCACCAGCAAACATTGGGGCTTACTAATTTTTTGTAACTTTATGAGAATAGCCTTTAGGGCACATAATATTTTCAAAAAACATGATTAAAAAGCTAGACTTACTTAAAATACGGAAAGAACTTCACCAAATTGCAGAAATATCTGAAAAAGAAAAGAATACTGCTCAATACATATTAAATATTCTAAAAAAGTTTCCTTTTACAGAAATTAAAACACAAGTTGGAGGAAACGGTATTCTAGCAATAATAAATGGTAATAAAGAGCATCCTTCCACCCTTTTTAGAGCAGAACTAGATGCACTTCCTATTACTGAAATAAATACTTTTGAACACAAAACACTTACTCCGAATGTTTCTCATAAATGTGGTCACGATGGACACATGACTATTTTACTTGGTTTAATCGAAGAAATATTCAAGGAGAACACAACAACTGGAACTACTTATTTTTTATTTCAGCCAGCTGAAGAAAATGGAGTTGGGGCAAAAGCGGTTTTAAATGACTTAAACAAATTCAACATAAAACCAGATTATGCTTTTGCACTTCATAACATCCCAGGCTTCAATTCAAATGAAGTTTTTTGTAAAGCACAAGAAATTACCCCTGCTGTAGTATCAATAAAAGTTTCTATCAAAGGTAAAACAGCTCATGCCGCAGAACCTGAAAATGGAACAAACCCAAGTTTAGCTATTAGCGACTTTATCAGATTTTGTGATGATTTACAACTAAACGACAAAAGTTCGGATGATTTTTTAGTGTTAACTCCTATACACATTAACATGGGAGAGATTGCTTACGGGATTTCTGCAGGAGAAGGAGAAGTTCATTACACCATTAGGTGTTGGAACAACCAAAAAATAAAAGAAACTAAAAATAAAATTGAAACCTTTTTAGCTAAATTATCGATTGATCAAAAAATATCGATCTCTTTTAACTATTTAGAAGAATTTCATTCTAACCAAAACAATTCAGAATGTGTTGAATTTATAAAACAAGCTTCTGAAATAAACAATATCAAATATAACAACATGAGCTCTCCTTTTAAATGGGGAGAAGATTTTGGGATATTTACAGATAAGTTTAAAGGAGCTCTTTTTGGTTTAGGTGCTGGAATGGAAACCCCTTCCCTACACAACCCTGATTATGATTTTCCTGATCATTTAACAGAAAGTGGAATTCAGATGTTTAAATCAATTTGGGAAATAATTCAAAAAAAGAAAAATTAATGCTACACTCTTCATATATCGAGCTTAACAAAACTGCTTTAACAAACAACATTAACTTTATAAAAACACTATTACCATCAACTACTCAGCTATCTGCAGTTGTAAAAGGTAATGCTTATGGACATGGAATAGAAAATTAAATCCCTATCGCTGAAGACGCTGGAGTCAATCACTTTTCAGTCTATAAAATGGATGAAGCGCAACGAGTTTTCAGAACATTGAAAAAAAAGGCTACTATTTTAATCATGGGATTCATTGATTTAAATGAATTATTATGGGTTATTGAAAATGAAGTCGAGTTTTTTGTTTACGATGATAAAAGGCTATTAAAAGCAATTGAAATAGCAAAAAAGTTAAACAAAAAAGCTATTATTCATATAGAGATAGAAACAGGACTGAATAGAACTGGTTACCTACCTAAAAACATTCCAAACTTAAGTAAGATCGTTAAAGAAAACTCCAATTACTTAAATGTAAAAGGAATTTGTAGTCATTTAGCAGGAGCTGAAAGCATCTCTAATTACGTTAGAATTAAAAGTCAAATTTCTTCTTTCAATAAAAGTGTAAAATCATTTGAAAAGAAAGGTGTCATCTTCGAGCAGAAACACTTAGCTTGTTCCGCTGCACTTATCAACTACCCTAAAACAAAACTAGATCTAGTTAGAGTAGGTATCATGCAATACGGATTATGGTCTAGTAAGGAAACGTTTATGTATTATTTAGCAAAAAACAAAGATGCATTAGATCCTTTAAAAAGAGTTATTTCCTGGAAAAGTAAAATAGAAAATATAAAAGAAGTTAAATCTGGAGAGTTTGTTGGTTATGGAACAACTTTTATGACTGAAGGAGACATGAAAATAGCATTGATTCCAGTTGGATATTCTGATGGGTATAGTAGGTCTTTAAGTAATCAAGGGAGAGTTCTAGTCAATGGAATTAGAGCGAGTGTTGTAGGGATTATCAACATGAATAGTATCATGATTGATATAACCTTAATACCTGATGTTAAAATCGGAGACGAAGTAGTATTAATAGGTAATCAAAATGATATGGATGTTTCTATTGCTTCCTTTAGTGAGTTAAGTAATTTATTAAACTACGAATTACTAACAAGGATTCCTTCTGAAATACCAAGGTATATCACTGAATAGGAACCTAATTTTTAAACAAAAATTGGATATAAAAAAAGGGAAGCATATAGCTTCCCTTTTCTAATTTTATGTTGTTCTGCTAATTAAGCTTGAACATTCATGTTATCTAAAACATTCATTACATCTTTCACTGCAATTGCAGATTCTTTCAATAATGCTTTTTCATCGTCATTTAATTGTAATTCGATGATTTTCTCTATTCCATTTTTACCCAAAACAACAGGAACTCCTAAATAGATGTCTTTAAGACCATATTCACCAGTTAACCATGCGCATACAGGGAAAATTCTTTTTTGGTCACGAACGATAGCTTCTACCATTTGAGCTGCAGCAGCACCTGGTGCATACCATGCAGAAGTACCTAGTAACTTAACGATTTCACCACCACCAAACTTCGTTCTTTCAATGATTTCATTTAACTTTTCTTCAGAAATTAATTCTGTAACTGGAATACCACCTACTGTTGTGTATCTTGGTAATGGAACCATAGTATCACCATGTCCACCCATTAATACAGCTTGAATATCTTTAGGAGAAACATTTAATTCTTCAGCTAAAAATGCTCTATAACGTGCAGTATCTAAAACACCTGCCATTCCAAAAATTTGTTTAGAATCAATTTTAGCAGCTAAAAATGCACAATAAGTCATTACATCTAATGGATTAGATACAATAATGATTTTTGCATTTGGAGAGTGTTTTACTATATTTTCAGTAACTGATTTTACAATTCCTGCATTAGTAGCGATAAGGTCATCACGAGACATTCCTGGTTTACGAGGAAGACCTGAGGTAATTACTACCACATCTGAATCAGCAGTTTTAGTGTAGTCATTAGTAGAACCAATCGTTCTTGAATCGTAAAGATTAATTGGAGAAGTTTGCCACATATCTAAAGCTTTTCCTTCTGCAAAACCTTCTTTGATATCAAGCAAAACGATTTCGTTTGCTATTTCTCTTTTAGCTAATACGTCAGCACAAGTTGCCCCAACATTACCAGCTCCTACAACAGTTACTTTCATTTCTTTGATTATTGTATGAATTATCTATTTTATTATCACTAACAAAGTTAAGCAATTTGTAAAGAAAATATATTATTTTGGCATTAAAATGATATATATTTTAAAATATCTAAGAAAAATAAAGCAACCCTTTGCACTTCGAAGCGTTATTAAGTTGAGTATATCGTGAAAAAAAAAGAAGAACTAAATATAATTATATCTAAATGCCTTCGTGAAAACCGAAAAGCACAAGAAGATTTATTTAAACTCTTTTACGGAAAAATGTTAGGTGTATCAATGAGGTATACCAAAGATGAAGATACTGCTCAAGAAGTTGTTCAAGAAAGTTTCATCAAATGTTTTGATAAACTGAGCACTTTTGATACTGATGGCTATTTTGAAGGTTGGCTGAAAAGAATCGTAATTAATACAGCAATTGATAACATTAGAAAATCGAAAAAGTCTCCATACGTAAATGATTTAAACGAAGACTATACACTATCTAATGATGAGGATGATGAGGATGACTTTGAAATAACCGAGATGAAAACAGATTTAATTATGAACGCTATTCAAAATTTGTCTCCTGCTTATCAGGCTGTTTTCAACCTATATGTTATTGAAGAATATACTCATAAGGAGATTTCTAAAATGCTTAATATTAGCGAAGGAACTTCAAAGTCAAATCTATCAAAAGCAAAAGCGAACCTTAAAAAGATACTAAAAATCGAATTACTGAATTTAGAGATATAATTGAATATGAAAAAATCATTTGACGAGGAAATTAAAAATAGGCTGAAAGACATAGAGATGCCTTATGACGCTTCTGCTTGGAAAACGATGAGTGATAACCTTGATAAAAAAAGAGGGAAACCTTCATCGAATAAATATAAATGGTTAATACCTGTTATTAGCTTAATAACTATTTCTAGTTTAAGTATATACCTATATACAAATAACAATCTACCTACAAATGAAAATAAAATCATAAAAACTTCTGAACTAAAAATTTCTAAATCAGAAGAAAACACAATTAAAAAAAGTAATATTAAGTCGCCAAATACAAACATTCCAAAAACAGAACCTTCTATCAATAAAACAAATAAAACGGAGAATAAAATTAACAAGGCAGAAAAAACAGATTCTCTTCCTTCTGAAATGGAGACAAGAAATGAAAAATCTACAAAAGAATTAATCGTAACTTCGGTAATTAATGAAAATAAATCTACATTAATAAATAATATTGAGATAAAGCAAGAAAACTTTATCCCATTAGAATTACCTTCTAATATTTGTCAAGGAGAAACAATTAAATTAAAAAATGTAAACAGCATACCCATATATGTTATTCAACCAGACGGTCGTCAAATTGAGGTAAAGAGTAAAACAAAAACATTCTACACTCCTCCATTATCCGGCGAATACAAAACATCAACAATCATAGATGGAAACAGTAAAAATATTTCACTATTCAATGTTCAATCAAAAGAAGAAATAGAAATTGAATTGGAGGACGATAACCTCTATAAAAATGGAATACCTCATCGACTTTTGACAACCAATTCTTCATCAAGTGATTTAAAATGGTTTTTAAATCATGAAGAAATAGTTAACGACTCGAAATCAATAGAACTAAATTTATTCTTTAAAGGTATTTATACTATAAAATTAAACTCAAAAATAGATAACTGTACCAGTTCTTCTTCCAAAAACATAATAATTGAAAAAGATTATAATCTATTAGCTGTTGATGCTTTTAGCCCATTAGAATCTAACATGAAAACTAATACGTTCATTCCTTATGCATTAAAAGAAAGGAACGTTAATTTTAATTTCATTATAATTGATCCTAAAGATGGGTTTATTGTTTATCAAACCAATGATAAATTAAAGCCTTGGGATGGAATTGATCAAAGAACTGGACAACTGGTTCCAAAAAACTCTAACTGGATTTGGAAAGTAACCATAGAAAAACCTTTGAAAGGTGAAAAACCGAACTATAAAGGAATAATAGTTAGGATTTAATTTTATAATCTAGTCAAAAAAGACTTTATCAAAGATTGAACATCTTTAATATTTAATGAATGAGTTTGATTTTGAAGAGGAACAAGCTCTTTATTAGTTATATTCTCAATGAAAAGTTTTAAATTTTCTTTAGGACAAATTGGATCTTTTGTCCCATAAACAATTTTAAAATTAGCATTCGATTTATTTTCAGATAGAAGTCTTTTAAAAGAAGAAAAATTTGGAGGAATTTTACCTCCTGAAGGCAACATTACAGGTCCTAAAACTGGAGATAAAAGAAAAACATCTTTTAAATTAACATACGAATCTTTTAGTACTTCATTTAACACTAAATAAGCTCCAAACGAAACTGCTATAATTGAAAATTCAACATTGTTAAAACAGGATAATTTATCTTCTATAACCTTAAGTTTATCTTTAAAATTTAAGCTATTGAAACTTTCATTTAATTCAATGAAATCATCAAAAAAACCATTATCCTTCATGTATTTACCCAGTCCACTATGAATAGAACCATTTAGGCCAGTAACATATAATAACTTTGACATAATATACCTTATTACTCTTTTATTATAATTTCAACTCTCCTATTCATTTGTTCTTCATAAGAAAATTTCGGATTTGGATAAATAGGCTCTTTATTTCCTTTTCCTTGGGTTGTCATTCTATGTTTATCTATCCCATTTTCAACTAAATAGTTATATACTCTTTTCGCTCTAGCTTCTGATAAAACCTGCCCCACTAATGAAAATCCTTTTTGTGAGAATACGTGTCCTACTATTTCAATTTTAACCTCAGAGTTCAACACCATAAAATCTTTTAATCGTTTTAGCTTGGTATAAGAAGAGGGCATAAACTCACTTGTGCCTGGGTGAAACTCAACCTCTTCCAACTGAAGACTTTTCCCTTGATCAAGTCTTTCTAGCCAAAACACAACATTCAAATCTTCATTTGAAGGCATGCGAACTTCCTTATCTTCAAAAAAGTAACCTTTTGCATCACAATGAATAACAACATTAGACATACGTTGAACGACATAATAAAAATCACTTCCTACATACATTCCAGTAACTGTATTAGAACCTTCAATTACTAAAGTTGAAATAACGGGTAAACCAGTTGCAACATCCCTTACAGAAACATGAACGCTAGGTGTGAAATCATCTTCTCTAAAATCAACTATTTTTGATTTATTTTTTAATTTTAATGATTGCTTATTCTTTGGTTCAAATTCAAAATTCAAATGTATAATTTCTCTACTCTTTTCATTTGTAACAAAAAGAATAGCAACCTTATCTCCTTCAAGAAGCTCTAAACTATACAGCTCATTGTCTTTTGGCTGTTTATTCAAGCCTACAGTTGATTTAGAAATATCTTTTGACAATCTCTTGATTTCAGCAGAACCATTATGGATATCTTCGCATAAATCTCCTTTTTCATTCTGAAAAATAACCATCTGTAAACCACCATGAGCAATATCAGCTTGAAGGTTTAAAAACCCATCAAAAGGTGCGATGAACGAAAACCAAAGTGAATTATTATCCTTTACTTCGGAAAGTGAATTGTATTCAATAATATCGTCATAAAGCCCTCCATCTCCAGTAAATTGGATTGAATAATCACCAGGCTCTAAAATGTTTGTTGCTCCTTCACAATCCGATATAATTTCGGAAACAATACCATTACTTTGAGAATAACCAAAAGTAGCTAAACCAAAGAAAACAAGTATTATTAACCAAAATTTCACCATATACTAATACAAAAAAACGGTGACAGGTTTAGCTGAGGATTTTAATACTTTGATTTCATTAAAAACAACTTACAATCAACAAAATACAAAAAATAAATTTAATAACTCATCAAACTTGTCAAGCTATTCTTAACCTTTTCTGAATTCGTCAATAAAGTGTGTTCTAAAGTTGAATTTAATGGAATAGCTGGTGTATCTAAAGACCCTACAATTTCAATTCTTGCATCTAAAAACTCAAAGTTATCTCGTTGAATTCGTCCAGCTAGCCCTAAAGTAAAAGAAGCTTCCACAGACTCTTCTGTAACCAAAAGAACTTTACCATGTTTTTTAACGTAACTGTTAATCATATCAAAGTCTAGAGGGTTTAATGTTCTTAAGTCCAATATTTCAACTTTATCTTTAATCTCTTTAGAAGCTTCGATAGACCAATAAACTCCCCTACCATAAGTAATTATCAAGACTGAATCTTTTCCCTTTATGGTAGAACCATCAACCGATTGAGCTATTCTTCCTTTTCCTAATGGAATCACGTAATCTTCAGCCGGTTCGATTGACATTGCTCCTTCAGTACCAGGTATCTTTGACCAATACAATCCTTTATGTTCAAGCATCACAACAGGATTAGGATCATGATAAGCTGCTTTCATTAAACCTTTTAAATCAGCTCCATTTGAAGGATAAACAACTTTAATTCCTCTAATATTTGTAAGAATAGACTCTACACTTGAAGAGTGGTAAGGCCCACCTGAACCGTAAGCTCCGATAGGAACTCTTATCACACAGCTTACCGGCCATTTTCCATTAGATAAATAATACGATCTACTAACTTCAGTAAAAAGTTGATTTAACCCAGGCCATATATAATCAGCAAACTGTACTTCCACAATTGGCTTTAAACCAACAGCAGACATTCCAACTGTACTTCCAATAATGAATGCTTCTTGAATAGCAGTATTAAAAACCCTATCGTCACCAAAAGTTTGAGCGAGAGTAGCAGCCTCCCTAAAAACACCACCTATTCTAGCTCCGACATCTTGACCATATAATAATGCTTCTGGGTGTTTCTCTAATAATTCTCTTACAGCAAATAACGCACTATCCACCATAACTGTTTTTTTCTTACCAGAAGGTTCTCTTTCTCCTTGTTCAATTGTAATAGGAGTTGGTGCAAATATATGATCAAAAATAGAATCTGGAGAAGGGTCTTCAGCAGCTAAAGCTTTTTCATAAGAAGAATTCACCTCTTCACTTACTATTTTTTCAATTTCTGAAATAGCAACCTCTTCAATTCCATTTTTCTTTAATAAATCTTTAATTTTTGGATAAGGATCATCTTTAGCAGCCTCTTCTAAATCATCTCGATACCATTCTTTTCTTACTCCAGAAGTATGGTGCCCTAGTAATGGAACCTTTGCATGCAAAATAAAAGGTCTTCTCTCACTCCTCACTTTTTCAAAAACCTCTTGTACTGTATTGTAAGATAATTCAAAATCAGAACCATCGATAGACCTAACTTCTAAACCATTAAACCCTTTCGCGTATTCTGAAATATCTTGAGCTCTTGTCTCTGAAGCAACAGCAGAAATATCCCAACCGTTATCTTGTACTAAAAAAACTATTGGTAATTGTTTTAATGCAGCCATTTGAAAAGCCTCAGAAACTTCACCTTCTGTACAAGAAGCATCTCCTAACGAACAAACAACTACTGAAGATTTTTCATCCGCTCCAATTATCCCTGTTTTGGATTTATAATCAATACCTAATGCAATACCAGTTGTTGGAATAGCTTGCATACCAGTTGCAGAAGATTGGTGTATAATCCTTGGCATACCTTCCCTATCTAATGAAGGGTGAGAATAATACGTTCTTCCACCTGAAAAAGGGTCATCTTTCTTTGCAAAAACTTGTAACATCAATTCATAAGGAGTAATTCCCATTCCTAAAAGAACACTATCATCTCTATAATATGGGGAAACCCAGTCTTGAGGTTTTAGCTGAAGTCCTAAAGCTAACTGAATTGCTTCATGTCCTCTAGAAGTTGCATGGACGTATTTAGAAGTTACTTCTTTATTATCTTCATACTTTTCAGCTAATGTTTTAGCGGTACACATTAATTTAAAAGCTTTCAATAAAACATCTTTATCCATAATCGCTTTTCTCTTTTGTGTTTTTAAAACTTTCTCAGTCATCTTAAAATACTACTTATGTTTTTTCAAATATAATGATTTAGATAAGGATAAGAAGGTAGATTAACTAACAATCCTGTTAAAAACAAAAAAATATATTAAATTTTAACACACATAACTATATTTGTATAAAACTACACTGAAATGAAACATATTATAGAGGCAGTCGAAAAATTTCATGATGCTTTTAGCATTAAAAATAATTACGAACCAACAACTGAAATCTCATCTCAAGATATCGAATTAAGGCATCGTTTAATGGAAGAAGAAAACAATGAATATTTGGAAGCTGCAAAAAAAGGAGATCTTGTCGAGGTTGCTGATGCTCTTGGAGATCAACTCTATATTTTATGCGGAACAATCCTTAAACACGGGATGCAACACAAAATAGAAGAAGTCTTTGCAGAAATTCAAAAATCAAACATGAGTAAATTGGATGAAAACGGGAAGGCAATCTACAGAGAAGATGGAAAGATTTTAAAATCTGATCTCTACTTTAAACCAAACATCAAAAAGATTTTAGAATAAAATCCAGTTCTACCATAGAATAAACACAAAACTTATGAAATACTACTCCAATTTGGTTTAGAAAGCATAATATTTTTTAACTCAACATTTATTTTTTGATGGGATGGGTTTGCTAAAAACTCATCCTCGTTCAAAATTTTTCTTGCATAATCTCTTGCTAAAACAACAATTTGACTATCTCTTGAAAGATCTGAAATCTTTAAATCCAAAACACCACTTTGTTGAGTACCCATAATATCACCTGGTCCTCTAAGCTGTAAATCTACTTCTGATATTTCGAAACCATCATTGGTCTTCACCATCGTAGCCATTCTTTTCTTAGACTCTTTTGATAACTTATCTCCAGTCATTAAAATACAATAGGATTTTTCAGCCCCCCTTCCTACTCTACCTCTTAATTGGTGTAATTGAGACAATCCAAATCGCTCTGCACTTTCTATAATCATTACCGATGCGTTGGGAACATTTACCCCAACCTCTATTACAGTAGTAGCAACCATGATTTGTGTTTCTCCTTTGATGAAGCGTTGCATTTCAAATTCTTTATCTGCTGCTTTCATCTGCCCATGAACAATACTAACACAATATTCTGGTAAAGGAAAATATGCGGCAATCGCCTCATATCCACCCATTAAATTTTTATAATCTAACTTTTCAGATTCTTTTATTAAAGGGTAAACGATGTATACCTGTCTTCCTTTTTGAATTTCACTTTTAATAAACCCAAAAACAGAAAGTCGATTTGCTTCAAATTTATGATGAGTTGTAATTGGTTTTCTTCCTGGAGGTAATTCATCGATTACAGAAACATCTAAATCTCCATAAAAAGTCATCGCTAAAGTTCTAGGAATCGGTGTTGCTGTCATTATTAGGACGTGAGGAGGAATTCTATTTTTCTTCCATAACTTAGCTCTTTGCGCAACCCCAAATCGATGCTGTTCGTCAATAACAACAAAACCTAAGTTTTTAAATTTGACCTTATCTTCAATTAGTGCATGCGTACCAATTAGAATATCTATTTCTCCAGACTCTAAGCCTTCATGTAAAGCAATTCTCGCTTTCTTTCTAACGGATCCTGTTAATAGCTCTACTCTAACATCTATACCAGCAAGTAATTCTTTAATTGTAATGTAATGTTGATTCGCTAAAATTTCTGTTGGAGCCATTAATGCAGACTGAAACCCATTTCCTATTCCAATTAACATGGAAAGTAACGCAACTAAGGTTTTACCACTCCCTACATCCCCTTGTACCAATCGGTTCATGTGAGAACCTGTCAATAAATCTCTTCTTATTTCTTTCAGAACTCTTTTTTGAGCTCCTGTTAATTCAAAAGGTAAATACTTATTATAAAAATCATTGAACACTTCTCCAACTTCAGGAAACACAAAACCATTTTTCTTTTTTAAACTAATTTGCTTTCGCATTAACAATTCTAACTGCAAGAAAAAAAGTTCTTCAAATTTAAGCCTAAATTGTGCTTTTTGAATTAATTGTTCATTATTTGGAAAATGAATTTGAGCTAAAGCTGCTTCTTTGGAAATAAGGTTTAACTCTGAGATAATTTCATTTGGAAAAGGATCCGTAGTTTTATTTTTTATTTGCTCAACAAGGTTAAACATCACCTTGCTTATTCCTTTAGAAGTCAAACCATTTAAAGATAACTTTTCTGTAGTTGAATAAACTGCTTGTAGCCCTGTATCAAATTTTACATTCTCATATTCAACAATTTCAGGATGAGGAATATTGAACACATTACCATACAATTTAGCTTTACCGTAGACTTGAAATAATGTATTTAATTTTAATAATGGCTTAATCCATTTCACACCTTGAAACCAAACGAGTTCAATCACTCCACTTTCATCTTCAAAACGAGCTACTAAACGTGTTTTTTTTCCCATTTTAACCTCAGAAACATGTTTAATATACCCTTTCAATTGAACAGGTAAATCTATGTAAGGTAAATCTGAAATTTTGTGGTATTTGGTTCGATCAATGTAACGAAAAGGAAAGTGGTATAAAAGATCTTGAAAAGTTCTTACCCCGATTTCTTTCACTAATAATTCTGCTCTCTTCGGTCCTACCCCTTTAAGGTATTCAATTGGAGTTTTTAGAAAATCAGACATCATAGGGTAAAAATAAAAAAACCTTCGCTATTAACGAAGGTTTCAAAAGTCAATTATAAATATTATTTCTTATTAAATCTATCTATTCCTGTCTCTAAAAATGATTTGTATTCTTTTATATCTGGAGTATAACCAATTGGGTCAGTTAAATCACTCCCTTTAGAGTCTGTAATAATATAAAGAGGCTGTGAAAATTTTTGATATTTTATTATTTGAAGTTCAGCCCATTTATTTCCAACAGTTTTTATCTTACCTTTTATTACATCTGAATACCTAACTTCACTTTCAGGTAAAGGTGTTCTATCGTCACAATATAAGGAAGCTATAACTAACTCTTTTTGTAAAATTGGACGGACTTCATCACTTGTCCAAACTGAAGACTCCGTTTTACGACAGTTTTGACAAGCATGACCTGTGAAGTCAAGCAAGATTGGAAGATTTCTTTTGGCAGCATATTCTTTTGCTAAATCTAAATCATGAAAAACATATATAGATCCATCTCCCACAGGATGCATTTTACTGAAATACGAAACTGAAATAGAATCTTTAACTATTCCATTATCTAATCCACCATTAATAAATCTAAAATTATCTTCTGAATGTGTTCTTGGTGGAGCAATACCGTCAATCAGTCTCAAAGGAGCTCCAAACATACCAGGCAATAAATAAGTTGCCATAACTAGAGCTACTAAAGCAAACATAAATCTAGGAACCCCTAATTTTTCTACTGGTGAATCATGAGAAAATCTTATTTTCCCTAATAAATAAATTCCCATTATTAAAAATAAAACAAACCAGATACCAATAAACCATTCTCTTGTTAAGATATCCCAATGATATGCTAAATCGACAGCGGATAAGAATTTTAAAGCTAATGCCAATTCAATCAATCCTAAAACAACTTTAACACTGTTTAACCATCCTCCAGATTGAGGTAAAGAATTTAACCAGCTAGGAAAAATAGCAAAAAGCGTAAAAGGTATTGCTAATGCTAATGAAAAACCTGACATTCCTATTGCCGGAGTAATCAAAGAACCTGAAGTTGAAGCCTCTACTAACAAACTCCCAATGATAGGACCTGTACAAGAAAAAGATACTAACCCAAGTGTAAACGCCATAAAAAAGATTCCCATGAAACCTCCTCTATCAGCTTGTTTATCCATTTTATTAATCCATGAATTAGGAAGTTGAATTTCGAAAGCACCTAAGAATGAAAAAGCGAAAATCACAAAAACTAAAAAGAAAATAATATTCATCCACATATTGGTAGATAAATCATTCAAACCTAAAGGACCAGCAATTGCTGTAAAAATCAAACCAAATGATACATAAATCAAAATAATTGAAGTTCCATAAACTAGAGCTTTAAAAATTCCTTCCTTCCTAGATTTAGATTGTTTTGTAAAGAAAGTTACTGTCATTGGGATCATAGGAAACATACAAGGTGTTAGTAGGGCTACTAAACCGGCAATGAAACCAGCAATAAAAATAATAAGATTGGAGTCTTTTTTCTCTTTGTTATTTTTACTTGGAACAAATTTCTCAGAAGGTTCAACATGAACTTCTTTTATTTCTTTTTTCTCTATCTCTTTTTTTACTTCTTCAGGAGTCTCTACTAATAAGGCTTCCTCTTGTTTCTTTTTGTTATCTTCTTTTTCAATTTTAGTAGTTAAAGGTGCTACCTCTTCTTTTATCAACTTAAAACCTGATATAGCTACTGAAGCTTCTTGATCAGGAGGGAATAAACAACCATTTTCATCGCAAATTTGAAACGAGTAATCAAAAGCAACATTAAACTTTTCTTTCGTTAACACCTCAATTTTTTGTTTAAACGATGCTTCGTTTTCAAAATAAAGAGAAGTACCAAGGTCATCTTTATGAATCATTGGTTTCCTTCCATCTTTCAAACTTCCAATTAATTTATAGTTATTCGATTCTTTAAAAACAAAATTTGTAGCATAGCCTGTAAAGTCTGCTTCATTCGGATCATGATCAACAGAAAAAATATGCCAACCATCGATCAATTTAGCCTTTGCAACAATATTCGCATGAGAATCATCTATTTTTTCAAGAGAAAAAGACCATTGGATTTTATTTTGCCACCCATCTGGTTGAGCAAAAGCAACATTAAACGTAATAAATACAAACGTTAATAGTAATGTAATAAATTTTGAGCTATTTTTTAACATAAGGTTTGTTCGTGTAACTTTATAAATACTTTGTGAATCAAATTTAACTAAAAGTGTTAAATCCTTTCCAATATCCTCCAACAATATGTACTAATTAACATAATTTGGATAACAAAAATACGGTAAAAATAAAAAAGCCTCAGTTACATAAGTAACAAAGGCTTTTAAACTATTAGATATTTATATTAAATCTTAATTTCCAAAATTCTTGAAATTGGTAACCAAACACCACCTTTAAGACAAACAAATCTTCCTCCTGCAGCCCACAAAGTTGTGTCTACACGTTTTAAACCAGAATCATCCTTAAAGATTATTCCAACCTTAGTATGGTGAGCATTCCCTAAAGTAACAGCGTCTTCAATTTGTTGACTTAATTCTTTATGCTGCTTCACTGTAGCTGTATCATGAAAAGTTAAAGAAGGTATAATTTCTTTTTCTATTCTTTCTGGTGTTTCAATATTGTCTGACATAAAAGTGTTATTTATGGTATTCTATCCTAATTTGTGGTGCAAATCTACAAAAAACAAATTAGAATAAAACAAATTGAATATAATATGTTATCAACAAGATAATCACATTTTCAACCTAGATGTTGCTGCAATATCTTGTGATGCAAACATATCTTTATCAAACATATATTTCCCTGTTACAGCAATCATTGCTGCATTATCTGTACAATACTCAAATTTTGGAATGTAGACTTCCCACTTTAATTGCTTACCTATCTCTTGAAGTTCTCTTCGTAAATATGAATTTGCCGAAACCCCACCTGCAATAGCTATTTGATTAATCTTATAATCTTTCGCCGCTTTTTTTAGTTTAACAAAAAGAATATCAATAATCGTTTTTTGAATAGAGGCACAAAGATCTGTTTTATTTTCTTCTATAAAATTAGCATTCAATTTTTGTTCTTTTTGTATTGAATACATAATTGACGTTTTTAATCCACTAAAGCTAAAATCATAATTATTCATGTTTGGTTTAGCAAACTTAAACTTATTAGTATCTCCTCCTTGGGCATATTTATCAATTAAAGGTCCGCCAGGGTATGGAAAACCTAGAACTTTAGCTGTTTTATCGAAAGCTTCACCTGCAGCATCGTCAATTGTGGAACCAATCACCTCCATGTCTAAATAGTCTTTCACCAATACTATTTGTGTGTGTCCTCCAGAAACTGTCAAACATAAGAATGGAAACTTTGGTTTTTCTTTACCGTCATCATCAATAAAATGTGCCAAAACATGACCATGCATATGGTTAACATCAATCATCGGAACCTGTTGAGCTAGAGAAAATGCTTTTGCAAAAGAAGTTCCAACTACTAAGGAACCAAGTAAACCTGGACCTCTTGTAAAGGCTATCGCATCTATATCACTGATTGAAACACCAGCTTTCTTAATCGCTTGATCTACAACAGGAATAATGTTCTGTTGATGTGCTCTACTTGCAAGCTCAGGCACTACGCCTCCATATTCTTTATGCACGTCTTGAGAAGCGATTATATTAGATAAAATCTCTTCATTTTTAATAACTGCAGCGGAAGTATCATCACAAGATGACTCAATACCTAAAATGATTGTAACTTTTTGTCTCAACTTTCATTAGATTTGTATAACTGATGACAAATTTAATTAAAATAATAGGACGAATTTTTGGCTATGTCTCTGAATGGACATGGATCCTTATTTTAATTTGTCTTTTTGCAATTAGAACGTCAACTATTCAAACTTATTTAACTCAAATTGTCGCAAATTTTTTATCCGAAGAATTAAACACAAAAATTGATGTAAAGAGAGTTTCTATCGTAAATCTTGATGAAATTGCTTTTGACGGAGTATTAATTAAAGACCAAAAGCAAGACACTTTAGCTTACATTCACACGATATATATTAGCATAAATAAGATTATTCCAAAAAACATTTATGACATAAATGAAATTGATATTCAAGGAGGGGCTTTTCATCTTTACAAAAAAAACGAACAATATAATTTTCAATTTATAAAAGATTATTTCTCTTCCAATAAAAAAGGTAAAAAAAACGATGTAGAAACCATTTTAGACCAACTAGAACTATCCAATTTAGAATTTAAATACCAAGACTTCGATATACCAAAAACTTCTTTTGGAATTGACTACCATCATCTTCACATAAAAAACATTCATCTTGAAGCCAACCGAGTAAAACTTTTCGGAGACCTAAACAAAGTATTCATTAAAAAACTTTCATTTGATGAAGTTCTATCTGGCTTTCAATTGACAAACCTAACTTGTCAAGCCAAAATTTCTTCAAAAGGTATACATACAAGAAGATTAAATATTCAAACTGCTAAAAGTAAAATCTACGCCCCTTACTTTAAACTTTCAACCTCTAGCTTAAAAGACCTTAAACATTTTAACGAAAAGGTGACTTTTAACGGAAAAGTTTTCGAAAGTAAGATTTCTACCTATGAAATTGCATTGTTTGCCCCTAGCCTTGAAGGAATGGATAATGAAATTATTTTAAAAGGAGATGTAAACAATAAGGTAAATAATTTAAAAATAGATAATCTAACATTAAAATTTGGAGAAAACTCACAGATACAAGGAGATTTTTTACTCCCTAATTTCAAAAACTTTAATTCTTCTTTTTTGAACGAAAGGATAGACTATCTTTCTTTGAATATTTCAGATATAGAAAAAATAAAACTTCCAACATTACTATCTGAGAATAGAAAAGTAAAAGTTGACCCGATCTTAAAACGATTAGAATACCTCCACGGAAACAACATCAAATTAAATGGTTTCGAAAACCAATTTGTTATTTCCGCAAGTAAACTAAATTCAAAAATCGGTTCAATCGAAATGAAAAACGGATTACTTTTTACAAAAAAAGAAGATTATTACCTATTTGAAAAATCTACTTCTGGTGAATACGATATAAAAATAAATGATTTAGAACTTGGGAAATTAATTCAAAATAAATCAATTGGAAAAATCAACGGTGCTTTTCAGTTTTCTGGGATAGCAAAAAATTTAAACGATATAAACTTCACTCAATTAGCGGGAAATTTAGATGAATTTTACTTTGAAAAATACAACTATAAAAACATCATTCTAAAAGAAGGTTCTATCATAGATAAAGTTTTCACTTCTAAAATTGACATCAAAGACGACAACCTTTCATTAGTTTACAACGGTTTTATTGACTTCAACAAAGGAAACCACTTAGTAATGTCAATTGATTTATCAAAAGCAATTTTAGACAACCTTAACATCGGCTTAAAAAAAGAAAGTAATCTAACTTCAAATTTTAAATTAGACTTAAAAGGAACAAGTTTTAATTCTTTAAATGGTAAAATTCAACTTGCTGGTCTAGTATATACCGAAAACAACAAAAGTTTTAAACTACCTGAATTAACCATTAACATTGCTCGGTCAGATAAAACAGATAAACTAGAAGTTTTAAGTAAACTAGGAACTTTAACTATTGATGGAAAAATAGACTTCAATACTATTGTTAGAGATTTACAAAATCATATTGCTAAAATATTCCCTAAAATAATTTCTCCTTCTTCTGACCGAAACCTTCGAAAAATAAATAACTCCTTTGAATATGCTATCACCTTTAAAGAAACTAACCAACTTTTAGATATTATTTACCCTGACTTACAAATCTCAAAAGGCTCTAAAGTATCAGGGTATTATTCAACTCAGTCAAATGAATCTAGTTTAAACCTTCAATCGAAAAACATCCGTTTTAAAGAAGTAAACTTGATTGATTGTCATATAAATAACAAATTAGTCAACGATTCACTGCAAGCTATTTACACTGTCTCCGAAATATCTTTTAAGGATTCAATAGCTATTTTAAACCTTCAATTTGATGTCAAAGGAAATTCTTCTAAAATATATTCAAGTTTAAGCTGGAATAATTCTAGTGACAACAAGTCAATATTAAACTGGAATTCAACGATTAGAGGTATTGATGAATACGAATTTGACATTCAAAACTCTTTCCTAAGTATTCAAAAAAACAAATGGGAGATAAATAACGAGGCACTGGTTCAAGTCAAAGGGAAAAGCATCGACATTAAAGGGTTGAAATTTATTCATGAAGACAAGTTTGTTCAACTATCTGGAAAGATATCCGACCAAGATAAAGATCAATTAAACTTTAGGGTGAACGAATTTAATCTAGCCGATATTAGCTCAATTATAAGTCCAAATAAAATCATTCAAGGAACAATTAATAGTTGGGGATATATTTCAAATCCATATAATAACATAGCGTATTCGGGTGACGCTAACATAAATAACTTTTATATTGACAAAAGAGAAGTTGGAGATTTATTTATTCATTCCGATTGGAAAAAAGGAGGCGAGAGTTTAAATTTAAAAGGTGATTTATTCTACAAATCCAATAAAACGTTCAATTTTGAAGGAGATTATTTTTTCAAAAGAAAAACAAACAACATCGCTTTTAAATTATTATTTGATAAAACTGATATTCAATTTACGAATTCCTTTTTTGACCCTTCTGTAGTTTCTGGAATTAAAGGAAATTTAATTGGTAAACTTGACGTTAAAGGAGAGCTAGAAAACCCATCTATTGAAGGAAAAGTGAAACTTAAAAATGGAGAAGCAAAGCTTGCATTGCTTAATGTGAAGTATAAACTTTCTGGCGATATCTTATGTGACCAATACGGTTTCTACATTAATAACATGCCAATAACTGATGAAGAAGGAAATACTGGTTCTGTAATTGGTTCTGCTTACCATCAACTTTTTAGCAACTGGAATTATGATATTGTTTTTAACCTTGAAGACGACTTAAGAAGAAATCTAAACACACCTTTTCTAGTGAAACCTTTAAAACAATTCCTTGTAATGAATACGAATTACAATGAAGACAATATCTATTATGGAAAAGGCTACGGAACGGGGATTATAAATATTTTTGGAGATGAAAAAGTAACAGATATTAACGTAGATTTAAAAACAAGGTCTGGCTCCAAAATATTCTTCCCTTTCTACACAGTATCAGAGATAAATGACGAACAAAGTTATATTCAATTTAAAACAAAAGAAAGTGAAGAAGTTCATTTAAAACCAAAGCTGGACTTTACAGGATTAAACTTAAAATTAAATTTTAACATTACTCCTGAAGCTGAAATTAAATTAATATTAGACGAAACAACAAACGATGAGATAACAGCCACTGGCTCAGGAGACATTACTGTTTCCTTAGATAAATTTGATCATTTAACTCTTGATGGATCTTTTAAAGTGAAAAAAGGAGAGTATAACTTTTCTATGCGTCCAGTAAACGAAAAGTTTATCATTCAAGAAAATGGATCTGTTACTTGGACAGGAGACCCATACAATGCATTACTGGATTTAAAATGTTACCATATTGTAAATGCCAACCTTAATGAAATATCTCAAAATTTAAGTACAAACAACTTAGGAAATCAAGAAATACTTTGCTACTTGAATTTAACTAGTTCCTTATTGAAACCAACGATTTCCTTCGATATCGTAGCTCCAAACACCAACGAAGTTGGACAGTCTCTTTTAAACCTCATCAAGAACGACAACGATATGTTGAATAGGCAATTTTTCTCCCTTTTACTGTTTAAGAAATTTCAATCCATTGATGCACAAAACACCAACTCAAACAGTACAGGAAGTGCCGCTTTGGATTTAGCTCAAAGTCAAATCAATTCCATGTTATCTCAAGTTTCAAACGACTATAAGCTTAACGTAGCATTGGATAAAAATGCAATTACAGGAGGGAACTCTATGGCTGTTGGAATTACAAAAGGTTTTTATGATGACCGTTTAGTTTTTAAAGGAAGTGTAGGTATTGGTACTAATGGAGAAAATGGAACGGCAGAACAGATTCAAACAGCGAATCAAAACCCTTTAATTGGAGATATGAATCTAGAATATAGCTTAAATGAGTCTGGTAGTTTCAAAATCAACATTTTCAATGAGTCCAATCAAAATACAATCTTAAACAATCAGCTTGGATTATTTACTCAAGGAGCAGGTCTTCAATACCAAGAAGATTTTACTACTTTGGATGAATTTAAAGCACTTCAATATTTATTAGATATTTTCCGTAAAAAAGAAAAAAAGAAATACCCTAAAAAAAATAAAGAAAAACGAACTCCAATACCAACGATTGAAGAAGAAAACAATCTTGAACAAAAAGAATAAAAAACAACTTTCAACAAGAGGATTCTAACAATTTTAACGTTTGTAATTCATTCAACTTTTATTAACTTCGTGATTGTAAAATGATATTTATCTGAACTTACAATGTGGTTCTAAACTATAACGAAATGAAAAAAGTATTAATTGCTAACAGAGGAGAAATTGCACGAAGAGTTATTCGCTCTTTAAAAAAAATGAACATTGCTACTGTTGCTGTTTATTCCGATGCAGATGAAAATGCTCCTCATGTTCTAGAAGCAGACGAAGCAGTTTACCTTGGTCAAAGCCCTTCTTCAGAAAGTTATTTAAAACAAGATTTAATTTTAGAACATTGTAAGAATTTAAATGTTGATGGAATTCATCCTGGATACGGTTTCTTATCTGAAAATGCGCATTTTGCTAGAAAGGTAAAAGATGCTGGAATGACATTCATCGGTCCATCTCCTGAAGCAATGGAGGTTATGGGAGATAAATTAAGTGCTAAACAAGCAGTTAAAGAATTTAATGTTCCTTTAGTTCCTGGGGTGGATCACGCTATTACAGATATCGATGAAGCTATAAAAATTGCAGAAGAAGTTGGATACCCAATACTCATCAAAGCCTCTGCTGGAGGTGGAGGAAAAGGAATGCGTCTAGTTGAGAAATCTTCAGAGTTTGTGGAACAAATGAAGTTAGCTCAAAATGAAGCACGTTCCTCTTTTGGCGATGACGCAGTTTTCATTGAGAAATTTGTCACTAAACCAAGACATATTGAAATTCAGGTTTTTGCTGATAGAGCTGGAAATACAGTTTATCTTTTCGAAAGAGAATGTAGTATTCAAAGACGTCACCAAAAAGTAATTGAAGAAGCTCCAAGTGCACTTTTAACTCCTGAATTAAGAAAAGAAATGGGAGAAGCAGCGGTAGCGGTTTGTAAAGCTTGTAATTACGAAGGAGCTGGAACAGTAGAGTTTTTAGTTGATGCGGATAAGAACTTCTATTTCTTAGAAATGAATACGCGTTTACAAGTAGAACACCCTGTTACGGAAGAAATTACTGGTTTAGATCTAGTAGAGTGGCAGATAAGAGTTGCTAGAGGAGAGAACCTTCCTAAAACACAAGAAGAACTTTCTATAAATGGCCACGCAATTGAAATAAGAGTTTACGCTGAAGATTCTTTAAACGGATTTACACCAGATATCGGAACTTTAGATCGATATAGAATTCCTACTGGAAGAAGTGTTAGAGTGGATGATGCTTTCTTAGAAGGAATGGAAATTCCAATTTATTACGATCCAATGATAGCTAAATTAGTTGTTTGGGGTAAAAATAGAGAGCAAGCAATTAAGCGTTCTATTCAAGCAATTGATGAATATCAAATTTCAGGTTTAAAAACAACATTAGACTTCGGTAAATACGTTTTAAAACACCCTGCTTTTGTAAGCGGAGATTTTGACACCAATTTTGTGAAACATTATTTCCAAGATTCAAGAGTAATGTACGATGCTATGGAGGAAGAAAAAGAAGCTTTAGTTCATGGTATCGATTTAGTTTGGGATTCTATCAAAGAAAGAAATGCAGAAGAATATGCTCCAAAAGAGATTAGTAGTAGCTGGATAAATTCTCATGTTTAACCGAATGATATATTGCTCAGTGAAGCATAAAAAAATTAGAAAACCCCTCGTTTAAGAATTTTAAACGAGGGATTTTTGGTTTGTCATTCCCCAAAACGGTTAACTCTATTTAGGGAAATACAATTTTTAAACAATTAACATTCACTACTAAAAATTCTCTTTTCTCTTTTTCCACAATTGTTAAAAAATATCTTCGAGCTTTTCAAAAGGGTGAATTTTAATTATGCGTATATTTAAAGTTCCAAAAAAAGAATCGCATGTACATTATATTTGATACCGAAACAACAGGTTTACCTAGAAACTGGAATGCTCCTGTAACGGATACAGATAACTGGCCTAGAGCAGTACAAATTGCTTGGCAATTACATGATGATATGGGGAGGTTAATCGAACAAAAAGATTACCTGATTCAGCCAGAAGGTTACGATATTCCTTATGATGCTGAAAGAATTCATGGAATTTCTACAGCTTTAGCAGAAGATCAAGGAGCAGATTTACAGTCGGTTCTTGAAGAATTCAACATCGCACTATCCAAAGCAAAATTTGTTGTTGGTCAAAATGTAGGATTTGATGTTAACATATTAGGATGTGAATTCATAAGAAAAGGAATAGATTCTCCTATGGCAGATATGCCTGTTTTGGATACTTGTACGGAAGCAAGTGCAAATTTATGTCAAATTCCTGGTGGTCGTGGTGGGAAATTCAAACTCCCTACTCTATCTGAATTACATAAACACTTATTTGGAGATGCTTTTAACGAAGCACATAATGCTACAGCAGATGTTGAAGCAACGACAAGGTGTTTTTTCGAATTAATCCGAAGAGAACATTATACTAAAGAGCAATTAGAGCAAGACGAAAGGTATATCCATAGCTTTAAATTAGCCAATACTGCAACCATTGCTGGAATTGGGTTAAAACACTTAAATCTTAAAGAAGAAAGTGAAAAACTAAAAGCAAAAGAGGAAACCGATAACTCTATCTCTAATGCAGAAAAAGACGAAGCTCGAAAAAGGTTAAAGAATGTTGAATTTGCTCACTTGCATAACCATACACAATTTTCCATTCTACAATCTACCATGAACGTCAAGAGTTTGGTTCATAAAGCAGCTCAGCATAACATGCCTGCAGTTGCTTTAACAGATTCAGGAAATATGATGGCTGCTTTTCATTTTGAAAAAGCAGTAAGCGATTACAACAAAGCATTAAAAAAAGAAAGAGAACAAGCGGAAGAAGAAGGCATTCCTTTTAACAAAAAAGATTTACTACCAATTATAGGGTGTGAATTCAATGTTTGTAAGGATTTAACCGATAAAAAAAATAAGGATAATGGTTACCAAGTGGTGCTTCTTGCAAAAAACCAAAAAGGATACCATAACATTGTAAAATTATCTTCTATTGCTTTTACAGAAGGATTCTACTATGTACCAAGAATCGATAAACAAGCGATTGAAAAATACAAAGAAGATATAATTTGTCTTTCTGGAAATTTAAATGGTGAAGTTCCTAACTTATTACTGAATGTTGGTGAAAACCAAGCAGAAGAAGCTTTGATATGGTGGAAATCTCAATTTAAAGATGACTTTTATATCGAAATCATGCGTCATGGTCAAGAAGATGAAGACCGTGTAAACGAAGCTTTAATTCGACTTGCCAAAAAAAATGAAGTAAAACTTGTAGCTACCAATAACACCTTTTATGCAGAGAAAGAGGATTCTGCTTCTCACGATGTTTTACTTTGTGTGAAAGATAACGAGTTGGTTTCCACTCCTAAAGGAAGAGGAAGAGGCTTTAGGTTTGGTCTAGACAATCAAGAATATTACTTCAAATCTAGTGACGAAATAAAAGAGTTATTTTTAGACATACCTGAAGCAATTGAATCTGTTCAAGAAATCATTGATCAATGTGAACACTACCCTTTAGCAAGAGAGGTTCTTTTACCAGCCTTTGATATTCCTGAAGAATTCTTAGACGATGAAGATAAAAATGACGGTGGAAAACGTGGAGAAAACAACTACCTAAGACACTTAACTTATGAAGGTGCTAAAAAAAGGTACCCTGAGATTACAGATGAAATCAGAGAACGATTAGACTTTGAGTTAGCTACTGTGGCTAAAACTGGATACCCAGGTTATTTCTTAATTGTACAAGACTTTTGTAACGCAGCTAGAGAAATGGGAGTTTCGGTTGGACCAGGAAGGGGATCTGCTGCAGGTTCAGCAGTAGCTTATTGTACAGGAATTACCAATGTTGACCCAATTGCATACGACTTACTTTTTGAGCGTTTCTTAAATCCAGATCGTGTGTCTATGCCGGATATCGATATTGACTTTGACGATGAAGGACGTGGTCGAGTAATTGATTGGGTAATCGAGAAATATGGAGCAAATCAAGTAGCACAAATAATTACTTATGGAACAATGGCTGCAAAGTCTTCTATACGTGATGCTGCTCGTGTAATGGATCTACCACTTTCTGAAGCTGATCGTTTGGCTAAATTAGTTCCTGATATTTCCTTAGCTAAATTATTCAAGTTAAACGATGCTGATTTAGCTGATAAATTAAAGAATAACCAAGAAGAAATAAATAAAGCGAAAGAATTAAAACTGATTTCAGAAGGAACAGAAGATATAAGTAAAGTTTTAAATCAAGCTAGAA
>Ga0228670_1000329_pt1 | contig 27975 bp, 14 predicted proteins | sample 85DmetaG_FD_182785 | JGI IMG/M metagenome (GOLD analysis project Ga0228670, IMG submission 182785) | Seawater microbial communities from Monterey Bay, California, United States - 85D | ecosystem: Environmental > Aquatic > Marine > Coastal | place: USA: California | collected 2016-10-13
TCGTGCTGTAGGAAACTGTTGTACTTCTTCTGTTGCGTATGAGCTTGAACTCCAACTACCACATATACGACATTTTAAGTTACATATGTTGCCTAGTTTAAAGTCAACAAACATTAACGGCTTTGCGTCACGAGTCCACTCGTCACTTATACCCATATGCTCTAATCTATCTAAGGTATATTCTCTTTTTGATTTACCACCTGAATCCTCTACTGCCCAACACTTCTTACAAGTGTCTGGCCTTTTGCCATCTAAAAACTCTTGGCGTAGATGTTTCATCTGCTCACTGTCTCTAGCTTGTTCAATTGGTGTTCCGCCTATCTTAAACTTGTTGCCATACTTGTCCTTTAACTCATCTTCTGCTAAACAGCAAGGGCGTAAGGTACCTATAGGACTAGTTTCAATACTGACCCAAGGTAAGATACAGAATGTTTTATTTGGTAAGTTCATCAAGTTCCGGAATCACATCTAACATAGTTTCGCCACGCATTTCATCCAGCTTAGCCATACGTTGAAAAAACTCAGGCAAGTATTGACTACTATCATTTTCTAAAAAGTTTATTGCTGATTCAAAACCATGAGTTGCTCTTCTAAGTTTATCTAGAGGTCGCAACCATTCCAGATGTTCCTCATATCTAGCTTTAATTTTATCTTTATAATGTTGTGGTGCAATGTCAACACGCAACCATTTAGGGTCTAACAGCAGGTTAACATTTAAGTCTTGAGGTGTAAGTAATCCTTTTTCTACCCAATCTCTATGAAAGTCTGGAATATGTAGTGCGTTCTGTATACTCAATGTAGGTGAGATATAAAAGTCTACTTCAGGACATATTTCTAACATTTGACGTCTGTTAGCTTCTACTTCTGCCCACTTAGTACCCTTACGTATATACTCTGCTCTTGGACCCATAGCATCTAAGCTGGCCCCTATTGCTACTGAATCAAACTTCTTCCAGTATTCAAACACTGAACGATCTTTGAGTTTTGTTTTAGTAAAGTTTGTATTGTATATTAATCTAACATCAAACTTCTTACGTCGTTCTAATTCTTCTAGTATTTCGTAATGCTCGTCCATCATCAACGGTTCGCCACCAGCAAAGTATATTTGCTCTACATAGTCTAAGTGTTCCATTAACTGTTCAATCATGTCTGTTTTGTGTCTACCTGCCCAGAATAACGGTTTGTTGTCTCGACCCCATTTTTCTCCAGCCAGTTTCTTTTGATCTTGATACCATGATGATGAAAAGAAAGGTCCACATGACCGACATGATAGATTACACAAGTTACTAAAACGTATATCCCAATATACCATTTCAAACTGTTCAACATGGCCGTCGTCTTCCATTTGATCTAATCTCGCAATATGTTGACCAAAATGTTTGTTAGCTGATTTACGTCCTGAAAAGAAACCCGACTCTTCAGATTCATAACACTTATTACATACAGACGACTTCTTGCCGTCAACCATATTCTTACGGAGTGTTTTCATTTCTACTCCGTTCCATATTTCTTTCATTGGTTGTGTCTGACAGTTTCCAAGTTTAAATCTTTGATCAGCTTGGCAACATGGATAAGCGTCTCCTGTTGGATATGCGTGTAAATGTACCCAAGGTAACATGCAAAACGTTTCGCTGGTTGTTAGTAGTTCTTGTTTTTCTTTTTCAAGATCTGATAGTTTGATCCCTACAGGATCCGTTGAATTATAGTTATATTTTGCCATACCATTCCTTTAGTTCTGGAAACGTTTCTGTAAAGTTCTTACCTCTACGTTCATCATATTGTTTATAAAATTCTTTAAAGTCATTTAACAGTTTAGGCATTTCAAATGCCTCTGAGTGCGGAGTTTCTACTATGTTTAAATAGTCAACTAAACGTTCTATGTGATTGCGTTCAAACTCGTGTAAGTGTTCGCCGTAGTTTGCTTTAAATATATTTAATCTGTTTGCCTGTGCTGACCTAAACTCTTTAGGTAACACAAGTGCTGATTGGAAACTAGGAAAACGCAGAATATTTAGCGTAAAATTAATTGCGTCTTGTCCGTATTGTTGTTTAAGTTCAACTATCTTTTTCAACAAATAAGGTAGTCTAATCAAGCACAGAGCGTTCACTGTACACATTACGTGAAGTCCACGTAGTTTTTTACTATCTAACAAGTATTTGACGTTTGCGAGCCATTGATCGTAATCTAGTCCATCTCTAATATATTCTGAATGACTATGTGTTGCTTCGTTTGATGTGTATATGTCTAAGTCAACATCCTCAGCGGCCTCTAACAGTCTATCTATTTTATCCTGTTCTAAAGCCAAGTTTGAATTAACTGCTATACGTGTTTTACTCTTACCTCTGTTAGTTTTAAACCAATCAAACAGTTGCCAAGTATATCCTGACATCAAGGGTTCACCACCTGTGATACGCAGTTCAGTTAAGGTCTTGTAAAGATCGGATTCCCACCACTTGAAGAAGGCCTCAACGTAAGGATTATGATCATGGATAGTATAAAGCTGACTGCTATCGTGAACGTGAGTAAAATGATTGCGACCGTCACTAGCCAACTTGGTATAACTACCATGCTTTTTAATGTCCCTAACCCAACTACTACTAAAAGCGGGGTTGCAATAACTACAAGCCAACTGGCAAGTCCTATCAAAAGCAATTTCCAAAGTTCTAAGGTTAACATCTTGTGTCCAAGGCTTAGTGTAGGCATCATTTAATTCCTCATCTGTGTATATTCTAGTTTTATCTACACGGTCTGATATCTTATCAGTGCCCATGTCCTCAATCTTCCAACAGTACTCACAGCCTTTAGGTCGTTCACCTGTCTGCATCTGTCTACGCTGTTCTTTCTTTTCAACAGTGTTGTGTAACGCTGATGGATTTGTTTTAATGGCTTCAAGATCAATAGCGTGCGGTAAGGGATGGTGGCAACTAGTAGTTTGTCCACTACCTAACCATATAGTAGCATTGTACCATTTAGCACCACAGAAGCTTTCTGACTTGATGTCAATTACTCTGCGTTTGTAGTCTAAGTCTGTTTCGTTAGGCTTTTTTGGCATATTGTTCGCACTCCTTCCAAAATGATTTCATCTCAGGAAATGTTTGTAAGAAGTTTGTTCCTCTACGTTTATCGTGTTCTGTAAAAAATTTATAAAAGTCTGCTTTTTGTTCTGCGAGGTATTTAGCATCTAATTTTTGTCCTGATCTCATCCACGCTATGTCTCTATCCAGTCTTTGCATTTCATAATCTTTAAATCCTTTAAAGCGTGTTTCTTCTGTTTCTCTCCATTTAAACATCCAGGCCCATATGTGTTCTAGTTGGTCGCAATAGCTTTCAGGAAGTAACTGCATGCTTTGCCATTCAGGTGTTCTCAGTAAAGGAGTGTCAAACCATACACGTTGATATGTGTTTGAATACACATGACGTAACCCATTTATACCCGCTAGCAAATTACCAAATGAAGTTACATTTAAATTATTCATTGTGATGATAAATGTTATACTTGAACGCTCTGGTACTTCTGTTAAGAACTGATTAACACGTTCCCATAACAAGTCAAAGTCTAAACCATCACGAATATATTCAGCTTTAGGTCCGAATGCATCTACACTTACATACTGCATGAAATGTTCTACATTGTCTTTAGCACATATCTCTTTAACGTAACCTAAATACTTTGTCCATAGTTTTTCACTTACTGAAAAGTTTGATGTTGTTGATAAGTGTAAGTCAGGTTTAGGATTGGCTAGTACATGATCAAATACTTTATACGTATTCTTATCCATCATTGGTTCGCCACCTGTCATACGGAAGTGTTTAAGTTCTGGATATAGTTCAGGCCACCATTCCCAAAACGCTTCTACATAAGGATTGTGTTCTCTAAAAGGTATAGGCTTACGACTTCCTTGAAAGTATTTAGGATCATTATGAGGAGTTGATGTAGGCCACGCACCATGTTCGTTAGTTTCTTTTTCCCAAGCAGTTGAATACTGTGGCGAACAATAACTACAGCGTAGATTACAGTTATGATTAAAGTTTACTTCTACATAGCTAGGTATAACGTCTTGGTCCCACGGTGCGTCTACTATTTCTTTAAAACTTTCTGCCGCCCAGGGCTCACCCGAACGATAATGTCTATCACTTAGTTTACCTTCATCTTCTATGTTCCAGCAGTATGAACATTCATCAGGACGAGTGCCTTCTAACATCTGCTTACGTGCTTGTTTCTTTTGTTCTGTATTGTGTAGAGCACCTGGATGGAAAGTTAACGGCTTAACATCTATATCGTGTAAAGGTGGATGGTAGCAGGAGTTTGTTTTACCTGTGGTAAGGTGTAAGCTAACCTGTTTCCATTTAGCTAAACACATGCTAGAACTTACTGAGTCTAATTGTTCTTTCATGACTTCAGCATCACTTAAGAACTTACTCTTAAAGTCTTTACCTACTTCATCACCTTTATTTTGCATACGTTAGTATTAGCTCTCTATTATGTTTGAGTACTGGTTCCATGTCTTTGAGCATTGCTAGTAATTCATCTGTGCTTCTAGAATATATGTATTCGAGAACCAGTTGTACCTTACTTATTCTCTGTTCTTCACCGTAGTCATCATATTCTTCGCTCCACCAGCTATCAAATGTTTTGAATCCCATATCTTTTATATTTTGTAAAAATCCCGGCGCGGCAAATACTATAAAAGGAGTTTGACTAATTATAGGTCTACAAATCTTTTCTGTCATAAAAAATGTAGAGCCACTATAGTAAGTTTCCATAACTAAGTCTAAAAAAACATTTTTATATTGTTTAATAATATTTAGATTCTCAGGATGTAGGATAGGGTAACTATCTTGCTGATCAAATGTTATTGGACTATGTGCTATTAGCTCTTTAGCATCTTGTAACTGATATATTGTTGCGTTTGCTCTTATCATATCATCTAATCCAATGTGTGGATGGTGTTGTTCGTTTTTTATATCAAAATGATATGACATCGCTGTTTTGTTGTTATAGTTTTTTCTAATCCAACTAGCTACCCATAATCTAAAACCATTGCTTCTGCCAATAAACAAACCAACGTGTTTACTGATATGTTTTGTTGTATCAATGTGTTGAAGAGCTGTTGCTGTTTTTTCTATGTCGTCACCAGGTGATTGTTTTATATTGTACTCAGTGTGTTGCTCTATTTTGTTTGATGTGAGTATTGTAATTTTTTTCTTATCTATACTAAACCTTTCACACATATGATCAAGTATAGCGTACAATCCTACACTTTCACAACAAGGACCTTCCCCGTTTAAGCTAATTGTTAGACTATTCTGATCTTGATACTCTTTGACCATATCCATGACTTTAGTTTCAATATTCCAGATCTTACCGTCTATGTTTTCCAATGTTATCATATTATATCTTTTTGTTTTAAGTGTTCAACAACACAGTCAGCCCATTTTTGATTTGCTTCTAATCCAGGGTGAAGTATATCGTCTCCGTAACTGTTTAGCTTTTTAGCAATAGTACTAATGTTGTCGTTGGTTATACAATTATCCCAATCTATTAGAGTTGACTTTTTAATTTCGTCAGTGTATGGTTGATAAAAACTAAAAACATACGGTATGTCTAATTGCTTTAACGTATTTTGTAGACTAACCAGTTTTACTATAAACTGATCCGTAAATTCTTTTGATCCAGTATATTGATAATCATTTTTAAACAATGTTGATACTTTACTTGCATCATTATCTAATGCACCAACACCAAATATCCAGTTTTTTTCTACAAATGTTTGATCGTTAATTGGTTTAACAACTTTTTCTGGCCAATCATTTTTTAGACTTTGTTTCTTACTAGAATAAGCTGTTTCCATTTGATCTACATCTTCAGGTATAATCTGTTTATCTATTCTATGTATTCCAGACCACATGATTAGCACAAGATCAAACTTTTCTTTTTCTAGTATACGCATAGTAGTATCATGGATATAAGTATTTCCGGCGCCAGCCTGAGCCAGGTTAATGATACCTTGCCCAGTCTTATCTGTTAAGCCTTTAAGATAATAAGGCCAACTAATAGGACCTCTACTAAAACTACATCCATTGACTAATATTTTCATTTTAGTGCGTCTATCTCTCTGACCATTGGTCCTTGATTCTGCCAATTTGATCTGTAGTGTTTTTTAAAGAATTTACTTTGTGCTTCATCTAGTTCAACTATATCTAAATCTAATCTTCTAAGTTCTTTACCGTTCTCATGTGCTATAGTTTCAGCATCATCTGACTGGCATTCATTCCATAACTTTTCTAAGTTGTCAAACCATTGTACTTCTGTATGATCCCAATCTGATAGCATAGTCATTACTGTACCTTGTCTTGCTCCTGCTATAGCCCATATACCATTCTCAACATCACGACCTACATTGTGCCATATTTGTAAATTATCTAAGTTACGTTGATGAGCTCTATCTTTAAACTCGTCCACTGTGGGTTTATGTCCTCTATCTAAACACATCTTAACACCTTCACGGAATCCTGCACGCCAAGCCTGAAAAGGTGTAGCATTAGGATATGTAGTTGAGTAGCAGTCGTGCATTGCCCAGTATAAAGGATCAAAACAAAACTCTACATTAGTTTCATCATCTCCTTCTGAATTCTCGTGTGTTTTCATATTGTAAATAAACTCTTTAGGCCAACAGCTTAATCCACCATTACCGTACATAAGTCCATTTACATGATTACGAGCTCTCCAACGAAACACTGCTTGTTCATATTCTTCGTCTTTGAGTTCAAGTGTAAGATTAAAGAAGTCTGCACTAGGCAAATTATCCCCATCTATTAAAACAAACCTATCTGTATTACTAGCATCAGCCGCGGCTTTATGTGCGGCATCACTTCCTTTTACTCCGTCAACACGAGTTGCCCAAGGTACCATATTTTTAATTTGTACCCAGAACTCTTCTTTTTGTGGCTCATCGTAGCTGAGGTATACTACATCTAGGTCGCATACATCAATTTCAGTCATAGTATTTCGTTTCCCAATGTTGTCCAGTTCCTATTATTGTAACATCATCTACTAAAGTTTCAATGCCCTGTTCGCTCGGAATAAGTTTTTGAAACTGAGTTATTTTATTTGGTCGTGTTAACTTACCATTCTTTACCACTACATCATGTCGACCTTCCTGAAAGTCTTGTTCCCCAATTATAATATAGTTACCAGGGAGCTCTTCACCTGTATAATGTGTAGGTCTACCTGCGTCATCATAATACAAGCGTCTCTCTGTTTTAATTTTAGGTAACTTTTTGTGTTGTTTTGCGGCTTGCCAAAAGTTTGTCATAGTGTTTTTCCAATGTGTCAGCAAACGTTTTAACATAGTAGTGTGTTGGTATTGTTTGCTGTATAGTGTTTATACGAAGTCCTTGTTCGTTTAGTTCCCACACTAACTCTTTAGTCCAATCCTGAGAGTTTGTGTAATTAATTTTACTTTTCATGTGTGCAAACTGTAATGAGTTGGGAATTGAAAACTTTTCTTGCCCCAATATACTAATTGCTATACTGTAAACAGTATCTGTGTCAGGTTCAGTTTGATCCCAATTCTTTAACACTGAGGTAACATCTTTCCATCGATCAAATAGCATTTTTACCTGTCGACTAAAACTCAATGCTAGTTTACTCTGTCTCCAATACGTAATAGCATTGTATACATCGGGTAAGTAGTTTACATCTAAATGTTTTCTATATGCTCGTTCACTTGTTTGTTGACCATAAAAGTCTCTAGTACCTTGTGCTATTACTACGTCTCGTTTTTCAAACGCAGTCCACCAGTGTTCTATACTGCCGTTCAGTATCATGTCTGCTTCTAATCTAATAGTTTCATGAAACGGTGTTAGTCTATATATCTGCCAGTCATTACGCATACCTGGCTGTGGATCGTTAAATTCTATTTCATAATCAAATATAGGATCCTTGCAATCACCTACTACTGCTACTAGAGCATTGGGCATAAAGTATTTTATACTCTTAGCTAATGCACGGGCACATTGATGATACTGCTCACCCTGTGCTGGTATTAAATATCCTCTAGGTTCCAACTATATCTCCTAGTGTATGTTTGTTTAACACGTGCAAGTCTTGATCTTGAATAGTTAACCGCATTGGTTTATTATTCTTTTTGTATTCTAGATCAATTCGATTGCCATCTACTTTGATATCTACGTTATGTGTTGATGTTGTTAATGGCCAAGGTATACGATACTCATCAGTCAATACATGTCCACATAAGGCAGTTAGTGCTATACTAAACGCATAGTCATTTCTAAACGGTTGTTGTGGAAACTTATATAATTTAGCATAATGACTATAGTTCTCTTTAATCATTTTTACAAAATCAAATATTTCTTTTGCACGCGGATCTTTTTTAAAGTAAATTACAGTTGCCCAAGATTGCGGAAAGTTTAGTTGCCCAAATGTAGTCTGTGCATAAAAATCATTTCTAGCAGTAACATCGTGTACTTGCTGTTGTATTTGAAAGTATTTCTCTGTACCAAATAACTTTAGTAATTGAGCTGAACTAACAATATAGTCAACATCTAGTACTATAGTTTCATCATAAGGACTATGCTCGTATGCTGAATGTCTGCCTGCATTTAACCAAGTAACTGTTTCTAAATCTACACCAGGGTGCATTATTCTACGGCCACCCGATTCAGCAAGAGTCTTATCCGTAATGATAGTGCTAGGTAATCCTAGATACTTTTCAACACGTTCTGCATTCCACTGAGCTATTTGTTCGTAATCTGTAGACTCATTGTTGAATGCGTAAAACAGTATTCCCCGAGTCATCGTTCTCTTGATAAGTCAGCTAATTCAACTTGCCAGGCATTTAGTTGCTCTTGCCATCTTTGAACTGTATCTTCTAATAGCTGTGCTTTATTGACAGTTATAGGAACATCATATAAATCAACTATAACAGGATCTTCTTGTGTTAAGCTGTTTAATAAGACAATAAGTTCTGGACCCGCACGAAACATACCCCCTTGATGTGCAAATACCAATTTTGCTTGATACTTTTCTTTGAGGGCTTGTCGACTAGCTTCGTGATCGAAACGTCTTTTAATTGTATTAGATAAATTTTCCATAATATACTATAACATACTTATGGCCAAAATAAAAGGCCTTTGAAAAAAGACCTTTTACCAATTTAGTAAAAATGGATACTATATTATAATGAATCTGTAGTAGCCCAGGTTGGAGTTCCCCATGTAGCTGTTAGGTTACTAGTTGAAGGTTGATAAGCATCTAAAGACACTGTTAATGTACCGTCAACTTTATCTAATGATTGTGGGTTTGTACCTGATAATGGATAAGTTGGATTACCTGTATCAGCCGCATCATCTTGGAATGTTGCTTTAATTGTAAGTACCGCACCACTCTTACTTGCTTCTAGTTTGATATAGTTAGCTGTGTATGGTGCTGTATCAGCGTAAAATATCATCATTTGAGTCAATGAACCAGTTAGATCGTAAAAGCCATTGTTTGAAATAGAAGTACCGCCACCACCTGAACCTGTACCGCCAACTTTGGTTGTACCTGATAGTGCTTGACTGTTAACAGTGTGTGAGTCTGAAGCTGAAATCCAAATAGTACCTAGGTCATTCATCATGTCAGTCCACTCAGTGTTTTTATCGTTTGATGTACCACCTGAACGTGAACAGCTAAATCTTACAGTACCACCAGCGTTAAACCAGTTGTTCAGTTGTGCTTCTGAAGCAAATGTAAGTGTTAGTGTTGTGTTTTGTGTTGTTGTCCAAGTATTTGTGCCTACGCTAGTAGTTGAAATTGCCGCTCCAACTGCCGCCGCATTGTATCTATTGTTGTAAACGTTTGTTACGTCTGTTGACACTGTTCCCAATGCCGCTACTGTATCATCTGTTGTTAATGCTGAGTAGTCAGTTACTGAAGTACCTTGATGTGCACCAAGTGTTTCAATACGACCTAAAAAGTTGTTCCATTGTGTTGCTGTAACTGTTGCACCAGCTGAAACTGCGGCAATATCGCCGGTCTGGCCGTAGCCTTTAGTGCTATCACCTGTACCCCAAACTGTGTTTACGTTTGCCGTACCGTGTGTTGCGGTGCCATCAGCTCCGCCTGTGACGAACGTGTTATACTCGTCATCTAAAATTGTATCTCCTGCAGAATATGCCATTTTTACTTTCCTATATTAATATGTTAGTGAACGATTGCTACTATCGCTTCAACTATGCCCTGTTCTTCGCTATATTTAGTTTCTAAAGCACGACCAATAACATTAAAGTTATTAACTTCATCTTTAGTTGCCGCTCTAGCCATACCATTACCTGCTGAAACTAATCTATCACCTTTATTTACTGTTCCAATTACTTTTACAGGAACTCTTCCTGACATAGCAACTGGTGGATGTGTTGTATCATTACCTGCAGTTGAATTCATTAAGTATGCCGCTCTTGATGAAATAACACCAAAAACTTCATCACTTAAATCATTTGATGCACTTGTAATTTCTTTAGCACCGCCTAATTCTACAACAGTACCTGCGTCATATTCTGCATCAGCTTCAAAACGTTCTGCCAAGTCAGCATATTGTGCGTTAATTTGTGTACCGCTAATAGTACCTGTTGCTCCATCAATAGTCATAGCAGTTGTAGTTACGCCACCATCATTGATTTTAAACAGCATGTCTCCATCACTTGTTTGGTTTTGAATAGAAACATCTGAGCCGGATACGCTTACTCTAAAGTCACTATCAACACCAACTGATAAACCTGAATCATTTAACACACCTAGTGTGCCTGTTGTGCTGTCATTACCTGTTGCTGATAAAAAGCCTGTTGAATCAATACCGTCTAACTGTTCTGAATTTGCCGCTTTGCCGTTAAATACTGCGTTTGAAACTGTAGTACTCATGTTAGTACCAGGACCTATTGTTGCAAATCCTGAAATAGCAACTGATGGCGTAAATGTTGCGTCTTTAGAAGTAATAGAAACAATGCTATCTTCTACGAACATTTTAACAACAATGTGATCTGTACCAAGTGTATCTTCTACTGTATCAACAATAGCACCTGAAGTACCTGATCCTGCCGTAAACGCCGGACCTACTAAAATCCACGATGCACCATCGTACACTTTAAGCTGTGCGTTTGTAGAATCAAACCATAAGTCACCAGTTACTACTGATGTAGGTGCACTTGTACTTGCTGTTGCTGATCCTAAATTTTTAAATTGTGTGCCGTTGTAAACTTTAAGTAAACCGCCACTCTTATCAAACCATAGTTGACCTGTTAAAGGTGCTGTTGGTTGAGTAGTGTTTGCACCACTCTCTAATAGTTTGATCATGTTCTCGTTTAAGAACTCACCATAACCAGCATAGTTCTTACCTACAACTGTAAGTGAACTATCTGTGTTAATAGTACCATCTGCTACTGTAGCAAATATAGTACCATCTGTTAAATTAATTGTATATGCCATTGTTTAAATACTCCGTATCCTGTATAGTATTATTTATCACAACCATTATATTAGCACTTATTATGTGCTAGAAAGATTGGTTAAAGTTTGTATTCTCACCGTATAATCAATCTGAATCTGACGATTCAATGATTTTTGTACAGGGTGGAATATCACGTGTGTTACTAAATCTAAATCACTAGCACTACCTTGCCATGATTTTAATCCTAATTCATCAAACACGTATTCACCGTCTAAGTTTGTTGAATTATCAAATGCTTCTTGTCCTGCTGGTTCACCATAGTCAAGCAAGCATGAAACTAGTATATCTGTATAGACTTTACCTGATGTATGTAAAACTGTTAGTTTGTTTCTACTTGGATCTGTGTTGGCCGCCGCTGTATCATCAACAACTTTAGTATATGTTTGATTATATAGATCAGCATTTTTACCAACTGAGTTAGGTGGAAGGTATGTGATAACGCCAGTTGCATCTACACTTGATCCTCCGTTACCAAAACTCATTGAGTAAATGTGTCCAAGGTTTTTATTAGACATTGCTTGTGCTAAACTGTTTGAAAAGTTTTCGTAATGAATAGCATTACGCTTGTCTACTAATACTTCTTTAGTGTTTGGATCAAAGATTTTAATGTGTCCTTCAATCATTACTCCAGAAGTCTCGTCGGGTTTTTTATTGTCCATAATTTCTTTATCTTGTTTATCGTCCATACTATATTTATCCTCTCTAACTCGCCCTTCTTAAGAACTTGGCTGGTATGGTATCTGTTGCTGTTAATGGCTTGCCATCTATTGCATACCATGATCGACCGTATTCCCAATTTAGATAACTGTTAGCACCTTGGTTAATTACTTCACTGCCAATAATGTGTGTTGTTACCGGTGTACCTGCTGTACCTCTACGCAGTCCACTGATACTGTTGTCATCAGTATGTTTATATCTATACAGTATTCTTTCACCACCGATCATAACTATACCATAGTGACCAAGCTCTAAATTTGGAGTTGATAGTTTAGTTACATCATCAACATAAACATGATCATCACTCTTATCTAATTGTTGTGTTAGCTGTGCTGTTGATTGTTCGCCTGCTCTATATACTGCATTTACATCTTTCATATCTTTAAAGATATTAAATGTTAATGTATCCGGAACTTGATTTTCTGCTACTAGAGTTACTGTAACAAGATCCAATGCTTGTACATCTACACTGAAAAATTCAAGATATCTGTTATCACCTTCAAGCAATTTCCAATCTGTACCATAGAATTTACGAGCACCATTGACATGTACAATCAATCTTTCAGGAAGTGTAATATTTCTTCCTAAGAAGTATACTGATTGATCAATTGCGACCCCTACTTGTTTATCAAAGTCACCTTGGTCAAAGCCAACTGAGTCAAACGTATCTCTTGTTGTAAATCCTGATTGGGTTGGTCCTTGGTAAACTCTAGTTAAGCCATCAAGTTGATCTGTATTTCCAAATGTTACTATTGATACTTCGTCACCTTCACTTAGTGAAAAACCTGTTTCTCTAAAATGAATACTATTACCAGCACCGCCTTCTTCGTGTGCATGTCTATGAATATGATAATCTGCCGCAGTATGTACAAATATTTTAACTACACTTCCGTCAGCAGGTGCAGTTGAAAAACTTATTAGTCTGTCGCTTGAGCCATCGTATGGAGTTATAATATAATCATCATATAATTGTTTCTGAACTTCGTCAACGTAAATAACAACATCATTGTCTGCTATTGATCCTTGACTTAGTGTTGTTTGTAATTCTAGTGTGTAATCAACAGTTGTGCCGTCACCACTTGCTTCAATACCTTCTGGTGGTCTTAGTCTTAAGCCATTTACTGTTACTATTGCTAGTTCAGGATTAATTCCTGTATCATGAATATCTTGTGTTACTGCATATACTAAATCAGTTGGGTCAGTTATTGTAAAGCAACTTGTTTCTGGATAACTCACAATGTGATGTGTATCGTCACTGTGTTCGAGCAACAGTGTGCTTGTAGTGTCTGTTTGTTTATACCCTAAAACTACTAAATGAATATAATCATTTGCTGTTAATGCTCTAGTTTGTCCGTTAGCTACTAACTCAGGATTTGCAGAACCGTCACTAGTCATGTCTCTATTACCAATGCTTATTTTAGTATGATATGTTTCATACGTTTCTAATGTCCAATTTGTGATATGCTCACCATTGACTAAAACTTCAATGTCTTGTATTTGTTCGTGATCTACTGGAAGTATAATATCAGCCGTTCCTTCAGCTGTTATGTAACTGCTTGCAAGATAATCTTCAACAAACAATTGATTACCACCACCAACTGCATGTGCGGTAATTCCAATAACTTCTCCGTCTGTAAATCTACTGTCAGTCAGTGTTATAGTTCTATCACCCCAATTGATAGTATAGTCAACATCGCCGGTTGGTGTATCGCCATATTCAAATATTAACGATTTACCTGAATCAACTTCTGCCGCTGTTACTGCAAACGGTACATCAACCATATTATCAAAGCTGATAGTTCTTGTTGCTTCTGATGTTCCATCAAACTCTATAAACTTAGTTTGTGTTTTACCTGCCCATCCAGCATTCAAATAGTCTTCACCTGGACGTGTTGTTACTAGCATATTAAGTGCATCAAACGTTGCACCTGGCACTAGCTCTTGTGGTGCATGGCTGTTATAACTATCAACAAATGCTCCACCATCAACATCAATGTCAGTTGGTCTACCTGTTGTTTCAGTAATAATCTCGCCTGCAACTTTTATAGTATCATCCATACCGTATTGTGTATGTTGTATAGTTACACTGTTATGTGGATAATCCAATGGTACAGTCCAAGTTATTGTTACTGGTGCTGTGTCTTCAACTGACTCGCGTTTAGCACCATTATTGATAACACCATCATCTGTACTTAATTTGTATAAGTCTAGAGTACCTTCTAAAAATTCAGCTTCACTTAGTGGTTGTGTTTTTAACCATAGTCTATGACCAAATGTATAGTTGTTAAATTTATATGTTGATCCACGTTTAAGAGTTAACTCAGGATCTAGTACGTCACTACCTCCTGTTGGTCTATAAAAGTCTGACTCCCAAGACCATAACCAAGGATCATCTCTTTCAAAGTCACTGTCGCCATGTGCCGCATCTGGATTAGCTGTTGTTAGATCAAATAGTTTAGTTTCACGTTCAACATCATAGCTTTCTGTACCACCGTATGATGCAAACGTCCCACCGCCATACTTACTATCTAATATTGTTTCAGAATATGTAGGTTTACCGTTCTCGTCAAAGTCTAAGTTGTCATATGGATTAACGTCCATACCACCAACATCATACCCTGTGTTCTGATTAAAGTTTGGTCCAGTTATATTAACACCTGGATACTCTGTTCCGTACACTAGCAAAGATAAGTCTAATCCTGGATAGTTAGCACCTGGTTGATATAAACCCATTGTTCTGTCAACACCAGTAAGATCATCAGCATCCATTAATGTATAATCTAATGGGTCAAATGTTGCTTTACTTAAAGTACTGCCGTCTGCTAGTTCTGCTTTATAAACTTTGTTGTTATAACGCAATAGTTGATCTTGTTCATATGCCGTTTCAGCTGTCCAATCAAGTACACTGGTACTGTGTTCATATCTATCAAACTTAATTGTTGTTTTATAAGAACGTACACCACCTGGTGTAGTTACTGGTGATACTACTGCTCCCTTACCATTACCACCTTGTAATGTTATTATAGGAGTTTCTTGATAGCCTTCACCTGGATAATCAACTACAATACTGTATACTTCACCTGATGAACTAACTCTTGCTGTTAACTCTGCTGGTATATCGCATACTCCACTAACAACTACTGTTGGTGCTTCTGTATAACCACTACCTTTGTTAACTACTGTTACTGACTCTAGGTATAATGCAAAGTTTCCTCTCCACTGTGAATAATTGCTTGTACTCCATATTGGATCATCTAATTGATATACATTGTCGCCAGTGACAACACCTTGGTCAAGTACATGTCTTGGACTAACATATTTGTTTAGTTCACTGTTAAATTCTGATGGTAAGTCAAAGTCAGTTGCGTCACCTGAGAATGTATCAGTACCTTGATATACTAAACTAAATTCTTTAATCTGTGTTCTGTACGGTTTAACTTCTTGTATATACTGTTGAATAAAGTCTTGATTGTCTCTTTTTAAAATTGGGAACTGTTCTAGTTCTCTAAGATTATGTTCAACATCAATTAAACTTGATTTAACTAACCAATCAGTTGATTGCTGTTCACTTAGTACATAGTTAAACATCAGCGTAATTAAATCAATTCTATGTTTAGCTAAGTCATTGATAAACAGTTCTTCGTTAACTGACTTAATAATTTGTCTTGTTTCAATAACTGCTTCTTGGTCAAAATATTGTGCGTCAAATACTTCACGATCGAACCCACTACGATCAATGGTATAATCATATAATGAAGTATTAATTTGTATAGTTCCGTTTTCAAGACCAACTCTAGTCCAACCAGTTGTTTCTAATTTATAAATCTCAAACTTGCCTTGTGCATTTGCAGTTACTTTAGCCACAGCACCTACTTTAGCTGTTGTTAGTGTAGCTAAGTCTGCATATAATTTAACCTCGTATGTAGGTTTATCTAATACATTGTAGTCTGAAGCATACCAGTTTGCTAAACTCCAGTAGCGGTCTGTTCTGTAGTTTTGTACTCTAGTTAATAGCAATGTTCTATCACTTTGTAAAGTATAGATAGTCCATAAGTTAGCATTATTCTCGTCTGCTATAACTAGATAACGTGTACCAATTGTTGCAATGTTAAGATTTTGATATCCTAATTCTGCAACATCATTTAGTTTAACGTCCCACGCACCACTTGGTTTACTTGGCATTTCTTCTTTGCTATTTAATAAAGCATATGCTCTAATTTCAGTAATAGGTAAAGTTAGTAATATTCTATTAACTGCTGTAACATAGTTTTCTAATGCTGTAAATCTATCAACAAACATTGTTTGTCTTGGTCTAAAGTCTACACCACGTCTGTCTGTAATTGATAGCTTTGGATCAGGAACAATATTACCTGCTGTGTCTGTTCCGCAGAATGAATCTAAAAACTTACGATATAAATTATCGCTTAAGAATTGTGTTGGATCATCTTGCTTGATTAATTCATACTCAAGGTGAACGTTATTATCTGTTTCAATCTTATCAAATTCAACATGTAGTACTGATGATAGATTTTGTATAAACTGATCGCAATTATATAATGCAAATGAGTTTTTGCCAATTGCGGCCATGTAAGGTATACCACTAGCTTTAGGATTTTCAATATACTGTGCTACAGTAACAGGACTTAAAGTTTTACCTAAATTTTTATCTATTGCTGATAGTCCTTTGACCCAGAAGTAAAATTTAGTAACAACTTCTCCGCCTGCTGTCACATCACTTAATGTTGAATAGCTAGTTTCAGAATAAACTGTGCCTTCTCCGGTGTATTCGCTTGGTGGTTGGTCACTTGATATCCATTGATAAATGTCAACTGTTGATCCTGGGAATAGTTGTCCTATACGTTTAGCACGGAAGTCCTCTGTTGATTGATAGTAATTAATAAATTTGCAAGTTGATACGTCCCACCATATTGTACCTACTTTTTCATTACCCCAAGTCATTCCAAAGTTATTGTCTGTACCGTTATTGTATTGTGCAGGATCATCAGGTATCAGTAAGTCAATATTTTGTTTGGCCGCACCTAGTATTTTTCCTTGTAGTGGATCAATATAGTCTAAGTATGTAAGAACTTTGTCATCATCTTTATCATAGATAAATGTTGTGTTTAAAAGTTTAGTGTCAACAGTTGGTGTTTGTTGTTCACTTACTTGCCACACTGGTGTGTATGATTCATTAACAAATCTAACAATTCTACCGTAAGCTGTGTCTGATGTTTTATGATTTGGAGCACCAATTAATAACTTAGCATTACAATAATCAACACTAGTACCAAACTCACTTAGCGGGTGTGTTTCTGTATCTGTTATCTGCTGACCAAATACAAACTTACCTGGATTTTCATAAGTATCTAAACTACTTTCTAAGTAATCATATGTATATACTGCACCACTTTGTGCTTGTATATCTTTAACTTTTGTAGCACCAGCATCTAATTTAGTAGTTGCTTTGTCTAGTGTTACTTCTAAGTTTGTTGCACCATGCGGAGCACCAATAACGATAGCTTTTGCATCTGTTGAAATATCTAAGCTGTATCCAAATTTTGAATTAGCTAACGGATAAGGATTATATATTGTCTCCATTATTGGGAAAATATCAATTCCAAGATCTTGATGTATTATGCCTTGCCCAGGATAGATAAACAACTTGTTAGCTGTTGGAGCCGCATTAACATTTATTAATTCAATTTTAATTTTGTCATCAACAACACTTGCTGTTACATTTGGAATACTTGCATTTAAAATATCATCTTTAAAACTTTCAACTGTTGTTCCAGTAGCAGTTACATAATAGTTGTTAATACGTAATGAGTCTCCGCTGGTAATAGTTGGGTTTGCTATACTGCCCATTGTTGAACCGTACAGTCTTGATCTGTTAATAAAACGTGTTACAGACCCGCCATTATCTATTTCAGTTGAGTCTGATGGAGCACCAACATATATTGAACAGTTAGTAGGACATACTCTTACGGCATATCCAAAGTCACTTGCTTGTGTGCTTGTGGCTTGACTCAATGTTCCTGCTAGTACAAAATTATTAGTTTCAACTTCAATGATGTCACCGATATCTACAGTAGCATCTGTAAGAGTTATTGTGTTACTTGCTCTTGTGTATGAACCCTTGTATAAGAAGTCTGCACTGTTAAATTGTTCTACGTTATTAACTGTAACTGTTGGGTAACCAACTATTGATTTTGTTGTTGTAAATGCTAGTTCAGTTGAAGTCTGTGCTTGGAAACGTTCTGCGTCTCTATCAAATACATATGCTTGACCCACATCAGCTGTTGAATCAATGCCTTCGTTGTCTACTGCACCAATAACTATTTGTCTACCGTCTCTTGTAACTCCAATACTTGATCCAAATTTATTACCTGGCATACCAGGGTTAGCAATCTCTGACACATATTCAAAATAGTCTTCTGCAACTACTTGAATTAGGTCATCGGCTGGCGGAGCAATTGATGATCCAAGTGTGTTAGTTAACGTAAAGGTAATTGTCTGTGACCCAGTATCAAACGTATAATCATAGTAAGGACGTAGTAGTTGTCCGTCAATTAATACTCTAAATTTATCTATTGACGTTGCATGATAAATTGAACTAATATCATATGCTACAGTTGAGCCGTCGCCTTCTGTTTGATATGTATATTTTCTAGTAAGTTCAATTTTTGCATCAGCTAATGGAGCACTAACAAACGTAATGTATCCACCTGATACACTGTAGTCGACTCCTGAAGTTTTTACTAAGTTATTAACATTAACTGCAACCTGTGTTCCATCACTCACTGTGATGTTATCACTAATTTTAAATATTGTTGTTGTACCATCACCAACTAAGTCTAATGTTTGTTGTTCATATTCTCTACGTTGATAAGCAAACACTTTATCTAGTTCAGGAGCACCAATGTATGCCCATTTTGAATTAGGACTAATTGCTACAGCTTTACCAAATTCTCCAGCACCTGTGCCACCTGGTATTGTAATCAACTGTACTTCTGTATGCACTCCGCCTAGTACCTGATGAACTATTACTGCTATACCTTCATCTGACTTTGTTCCAGGTGCACCAACAATGTTCCATCCATTGTCTGCAGAGTCTATAGCTGTGCCGTAACCTTGTATTTCTGTATCAATTACACTTGTTGTTTTACCTAGGTGTAGTTGTGTGCCTTCAAGTATATCACCGTTGGCTATTTGTCCAAATACATAAATGCTACCTCTGCCACTATTTTTATTTGGTGCACCTACTAAGCTGTTTAATCCATCTGGCGTTTGTGATACTACCTGACCAAAGTTTGCATCTGCTTCTGGTGCTGATAATAGTTTACTGTGTGTGTTTGCTGGATCATTAAATGGATTAAACTTCTTAAGTACTTTCCATTGGTCACTATCTACCCAAATTTGTTCACCTGTTTCTATATTTCTAATAAATGGTAAATCAGCAATGTCACTTCCTTGTGCTACCTTAACTGATTGTAATACAAACCCTATACCTATGTCTTGAATCTGTGTTACGTCTTTTCCAAGGTCAAGGTCAATAACAATCTTATCAAGTGTTGGTGCTGTTTTAACTTTATATGCACCATCAACGTCATCGTCAAAGAATCTAATAACTGCAATGTCATCTTTAACTAGTGTATGAAATCCGTTAAATGTTAATGTAGCTGTACCGTCTAAGTTGTCTGCAATTAATACTGGCTCAGCATCAAGTACTGTTGTTCTATAAACATTCCAACTATAGCTATTATCTCTTGCTACCCAAATCTTAGTGCCTTCATTTATTTTAGCAAGATTAGCTTGTACAGTAGTCAAGTCTGATAATTCGTTTACTCTGATAGTAACATCATCAATATTAACAAATCCTGCATTTGGTAATGAGTTTTCTACATTAAGGTAATCAGTTGTTGGAAGTATGTTGTCGTCATTTACTTTATAACTTGATTTGTATATTTGACTAAGTGGTACTCTTTGATTAACTGTGGTACTAGCTGTATCTGAAATTTTAATCGTCGCTGGATTTCCAGTTAGCTTATCACTGTCGAGGTGTGCTTCAACATAACTTCTATTTGATGTTGATCCATATGCTCCTGAACGAACAGCCCAGTTTTCATATATGTTATAGTCAGCTTTTTCTTTATCTAAATGAGCTGATTTAAATAAGTCAAGTGCTTGTTTACTACCTTTGTTACCTATAAAGTTACTGTATACACCAACCTGGCTAACATCATCAAGTGACAGTCCTTGCATGTATTCTCTAGTACGGAAACCAGTTAGGCCAAACCCTAATAAGTCACTGTCTGATTCTAAGTTTGCAATTGACGTATTATAAAAGTCTTCACTTTGTTGAGCTTTTAATGCAATGTTAGGAAGCAAGCCAGTCTTAACTTGGTCGTACTCTGTTTCTATCCAATCTGCAAAGTCAAACAATTCTGCAGGATCAACTTGATTTAATGCTGAGTAATATTTGTTTTTATATTTTACAATGTCGCCTTTGGAGTAAGTCTTGTTAATCTCCCACTCAACAACATTAGGCTGGTTAAGTATAAAACCTGGTGCGTTTACAGTTCCGTCCCAGTTATCTGAAATAGTACCTGTAATCTTTAATCGTTTTTGTCTTGCACCTGTTGCTGGATCATACATTAAATCATTAAAGATTGATGTATTATCAAATACTAGTGCATGTTCATAACTAGTAAACTTAACTCTTAAAAAACTAATTGCATCTTCGTTCTGTGCTCTAATTCTAAGTTCGTTTCCGATTCTATCCCATACAAGTTCATCATTATGAATAGGTTGTTGGTTTTGATTAAACACAAATTCGTCTGCACGCTTACCTAAAATTGGAGTTGCTATTGCACCTGCTTTTTCAACACGGAGTTCTCCTGCTGACGGATTTAAATTAACTATTGCACCGTCTATCCAACCTTGCTGTGACCAATACATAAATTCATTGACCATTTGTCCCCAATTTAAAATGTATTCGTTTTCTTTGTCTTCGAACACAAAGCCTTTTGACTCTAAGTAACTACCGTAGCTTGATAAGAAATCAACTACTTGACTCTTACTAGTAAATGTATATCCATATGGTATAAGAACTTGTTTATTTGTATAATCTAAACTTACTCTTATAGTTGTATCGCCCACTGTAACATTTCTATAGTTACCGTTTGGTATTGACTGGAATATAGTAAAGTGAGGTTTTTCTTTAGAGTTACCAAATACTGCATAACCACCAGATACTTTTTGTACAATAACAGAACTGTAAGTTACTTCCTCAAATGGTTCGTTTTTATACAATAATACTTCGTAGCTTTCATCAGGTAATAATAAATCTGTGTTTAGTGAGTTAGGTGATGTTTTTTCTGTAAACACTTTTAAGTATTGTTTGTCAGTAAATCCGCCTGCTCTATACACCAGTTGTATTTTTGTATTGCGTAATAAGTTTACTATTTCTGTTTTGTTTGAAATACCTTGTCTTCTAGCATAGTCAACACACCAGTTAATGTAACTATGTTTAATAGTACCGTCGCCGTATATTTCAACATTGTCTGATGTTAATCTAAATCTTGAATCAAATACATATTGTTCTAATTCTGTAGAGTATTTGTATCTATCTCTATCAGTCATTAATGCAAAGAACTGTGCTGGTTTTGTTTGTGCTAGTAATTTCATAACAGCAAATGGCCAAGCTGATGAACGTCTCCATGCTGTTTCAACCGGTCCGCCGTCTCCCACTTGCCATGATTTTTCTGTACTTAATAAATCATAGTTATTAACTAACACATCAAAACTAGATTCTAAATCTCCTTCGTCTCCTGTAGGGATAACTGTTTGTAATCCTGTACGTATAGAGTTTTTAACTATTCTTTCGCCTGCAGGATCTGCAACTTTACCAAGAGCTAGATCATCCCACAGCACTAAGTTATCTTCTGTATATGGTGCTGGACCATATTGACTTTGCCACCAGCTAGGCTCTTCAGTTATTCCTAGCAATTCCCAAGGACGTAAATGTGGTATATCTGTATCATAGAATTTAAGTAAGTTACCTCTCCATCCACCTTTTAATAATTCACCATTTAATCTATCTGTTGAAGATGAATAGTTCCATGTCTTTTGATTATCTTTATCGTAATCCTGTGTTTTGTAATCTAATTTGTTTTGAGCTACCCATGTTAAGAAACTTTCACTTAGTAAGTCTGTAATTTCTGCATCTGTATAGTCAGTTGTTCTAAATGCACCTGGGATAACATCTTGCCAATGCAACGGTATAATGTTTGTACTAGATACTTTGATATTGTTATAAATTCTACGTTCAAACTCTAATAATACTTCATCACGATTATCACCGAATGTAATTGTTTTAGAACCATCGTGCCCTTGTAATATTGTTTGACTTGTTGAATAACTATCGTCAGTATATGTAGTAGGAACAAATTTATCAAACAGTCCCATCTTGGTTGGTGTAGGTGGAACAAAACTTCCTTGAGTTGTTGTGTATTCTCTTATAGTAACTACGTTACCTATTACTAACGGTTTTTTAACTTTGTCAATAGTTAGTCTAGGACCATCTGTTGCTAGTGTATAGTCTGTATCTTTTATTAATTGTACATCATCAATATAAACTAAAATAGATTTATAGTTGGCTGTTGTAAAATCATATGTATATAATGTATCAAATATGTTATCATCAATTGCTGTTATTGTGTGTTTTGTTTCTTCAAACACTTGTCCACATGGAATTGTGTCTGCCCAATAAAACGGCATATCACTATTCTTACCTCTGTTTAAATCTTGAAATGCTTGATCTAATCTTTCAGGTGCATTACCTTGATAATCATTTTTAGTTAATGTATCAATCAATCTATTTTTAAATTTTTCATATTCTGTTGATGCAAATTCAACTGAGTCAAAGAAGTTAATATTTGAATCTTTAGCAAACAATGCAGTAAACTGTAATGGTGATGATTGTTCAACAATCTGACTACCATAGCTAGGTAAATTTGCTAAATCTTTAAGATTGTTTTCACCTAGTATAGTGCCACTAAGATCTGGATTTCTTTGTGCAAGACTAACAAAATGATTTCTAACTGTACCTAATGTAACAGTTTCAAAACTAGTGTTTACTGAATTATCACTAAGGTTACCTGGCATTTCATAATAACCAACTTTACTTGCCTGACTACTTATTACACGAATATGTACAAGGTCTGCTTCACTAGCTAGTGTCACTGTTGTAGTTGTTGCTGTCCTTGTAACAGTATAATCACTAGGACTAACATATTCATTATCAACGTGAACGATAACTGTATTATCACCGTCAGCGTATCTAACGTCACAGGTACATTCTGTTTTGTCTGTAAATGTAAATATCTGTGCTTGACGTGATGTTGTTGATGCTTTTTCCCAACCTGTTTTTAAATTAAAAGTTGTTCTGTCTGCATACTTTCTAATAAATCCTGTTGCAACTTTTGTTGTAGTTGATACATTGTTAACTGTATAAACAAAAGTATCACTGTATAAATTGTTGTCAAATACAATATCACCAACATTATTAATGTTTAAATATTTTAATCTTAAATCAAGTTCACTATCTATATTTCCTGAACCTGGTGCATATGAAAATAGTTTTGTTCCAACAAAGTTAGTTGATGGATAGTACGTACTGTTGCCTATAGAGTTTCCGTCAGCATCAAATATATCAAACAATGGTGCCTGATTAACTTTTGTTTTTTGTTGTGTTTGCTCCCAGGCAGTACCTGTATATCTATAACTCTTACCTTGCAAAGTATTTCCACTGGTTACATATATTGTTTCGTCTTCTACCACGTCGCCATCATCAGCTTTAATTAATTGAATAATTTTTTCACTCTCTTGCCCTGGGTCAAGTGTGATGCCAACTGGGTCAACTAATTTGACTTCGTAAATTTTATTTCTTACTTCAGGATCTAGGTCAGCGGCAAATATAATTCTTGAACCGTCAAATAATTGCACACCATCAATACCATATCCAATTTGTCCTGCTACATTTGAAAGTGCATCTGTTTGTTTTGTGTCAATAATTGTAACTGGTGCTTTACCATCTGTACCAAAGTTAAACAGTCTTAATCCATCATTGAATGATAATATAGGACGTTTAGCACGAGCAGTCTGATCTATATTAGCTACTGTCTTATTATATTTTGCTGAATCTTTTATTACTGAAATATGGAACCAACGATTTGATCTTGTCCAAGGATTTTGATCTGTAGACCCTCTGTTAATTGTCATGTAGTCTTTAACTGTTGGTGCATTCAGACTTGAGTCAAATGGTGTTTCGTCATATCCTTTAACATCGTATGGTTGTGTTTCACTAACTGTAAATTCTTCTGGTGTTTTAAAATCAGTTACTGGTAATAATTTAATTGCAGTGCCTACACCCTCAACATAGTATTCTTTATCTTGATACTCAGCTGGCTCTGTTTTGCCACGGAACTGTACTTTCATTCCATTGGTTAATTTAATACCTGTTGGTGAAGTATAAGTTTTAACTCCTACAATATCGTCTCCAACATTTAGTGTCAACTGATTAACAGCATCTACTACACGAATAATTCCAAATCTATTTGTATCTGTGCCATCTTGATAATACAGTGTATCTTTAACTGCTGATAGCAATGGCTGTTCCTCAAAGAAACCTTCAGCTGTTTTCCAATAATACATGTTATTGTGTGCAGTACCGTACTGAATATGAACTTTAGTTAACGCTGGAACTTCTTTAACTTTATTAAGTACCATAATTGGATTTGCACCACTAGCATCAAACAATGGCGAATCCTCATCTATTTCGTATACATATTCAATTCTGTATATTGAGTAACGATTTGTTTTTGTTGTTATATCTTCAGACTCGGCGAATGGTTCGCCGTCATTATCAAATAGTCCATTATCAAATCTTGCATCACGTTTCCAGCCTGAATCTTCCCCATCACCAGGATTTCTATTAGTAAAGATAATTGTTCTGTTACGTAGATCTGTTATTTCGTCAATGCCGTCATACTTGTCTAAGAATGGTTTTAGTTGTTGATTATTAACTTCATCAAAGTCTAAGTCAGTTACTAGATCAACTTTATCAGTAACATCCATGTTTAAGAAAAAGTTCTGATCAGTTGCTAACGGTACATTAAAATCAACTACTCCGTTGTCATCTCCGTTGTTAGTGACTCCTAATACCGCTCTGCTTGATTGATTAGGTTGACCTTTGACTGTTCCTGTTGATCCTGGATCAGTTTGTATATAAAATGGAAAGCCAGTTTGTTGAACATTAAATTTATAGTTTCCGCCTCTAACCACAGTAATCGTAGGGTTAGTTCCTTCTACACCACTTAGCGAATAGTTAAATTCATTTCTTGTAACATCATACTCATCACTGGTTGATATTTCTGTAGCACCTACGTCAACTGAATCTGGTCCTTGCGGTAACCAATAGTACTGTGCAAAATTAATAAACATGTCGTAGTCAACAAACGGATCCCATGCGTAAAACTCACTATCAAACAATCTATCATGTTTGTCAGTTAATGCACCATTTACCTGAAGTGCGTCTACTATTCCTGGGTACGTTAAAAAGTCGTTTGTTTCTTTTGAGTCTGTCTTTTTAAATGTTACTGTTGGCTCAAGTTGATATACAGAACGTTCTTGATCTTGTTCCAATACATAGCTGTCACTACCACTAACACCTAAGCCAGTTTGTTGTCCAATAAATCCTTCAACTCTTTTTAGTTCAGGTCGTTGGACAATTTGGTCCAGAGTAGCATTTAGAAACTTTTCATTAGTTTCAGTTCTAAATATTTCTGGTAGTAGATCTATAGTTCTTGTTAGTCTGGCCATTCTTTATCCTTGTTTTAACGTGCCTGCTGTAAGTGCATCAATAACATCAACGTCGTTAACGCTCGCCGCATTAACAAATATTTCATTTGGTGCACATTTTATTTCATATAAGTCACCGAATGTTTTTGTTGGGTCTGTTGGTACTAAAACAACCGATGATATAATATCACCTAGTTCTTCATGTAAGTATGCTGATAATTCAGAGAAGTAAAATGTATCTCCAAAGTCCCATTTATCTATATTAAAGTATTCATTCATTGCTTCAACAACACGTGATTTCATTTCACCTGTTGATACAACCACTCCACTTTGTTTAATCACTTTAATTTTACCTTGAAGTTCAGTTGCTGACTTAGTTCCAAATAATGGTTTAAACGTTACTGAATTTAAAATTAAATTGTCACTAGCCATTTTGTTATCGTTCAATGAACTATATGCAATAGTTAATTCATCAATAGTTGGCTTGGTAGGCATAACAACTTTATCTGTTATATCTTTAATCCAATTTGTGTAATCTGTATAGTATGTGTTTGACACTAGGAACAAATCAATAATATTTGTTAGTGCTGGATCAATTCTACGTGTGTTTGGTGAGTTATGTTTGTATTGAAAATATAAATCTTGTCTACCAATTGATACTTGATAGTCTGTACTTTCAGCTAGTGTAAACTCACTGCCTGTAATTGTTAATACATAAAATTTCTTATCTGTGTAAGCATAAAATACTTGTCCATTGAGGTATTCAGTTTTCTTTAATTCAATGTCATCTAGAGTTGCATACAATATATTAACTGTTGAACTAGCTAAAGGAACATATCTTTCTAAGTTGTCAAAATCAGTTTGCTTATTAAAGAATACATATTTTGTATTTGGATTAGTATCAGGATCAACAAGATCTAAAAAGATATCTGGATTGTCTGCAATGCCATCTGTATCTTTATCTGAATAACTTACTTTTACTTTAAAGTTATCAACAAATCCATCTGTTTCAACTTCTTGTCCAACAATGTCTAAACCAACATCAGTTGTTAATCCATCGCTTGAATCTGGTTTAGTATTTGTTTTTAATACTTTAACTGAATCATTAACTGTTTTACCTGTTTTAGGATCATATACTTTTGAACCAGAATCATATATAAATCTATTTTCTAACACTGATGCAAAGAAGTAACCTAGGTTACGATATTTCATTGTGTATAAATCACCGTCTGTAGTAAACTGTATTAACCAGGACGCATCTACATTTGTTCCTGTAGTATTACCACGATAGCTACTATCGTATTCTGCATCTTCATCTAGGTTGTCTGTTGAAATAATATACCATTCACTAGTAGTTTCGTTATATCCAATACCAAAGTCTCTGTATACTTCAATTTGATCAATAATTAAATTTTCAAAAGTTGTTGTTAGGTCTGTAGTAAACTTAGGAATAACTTCTGTTGGAATACAACCACTAGGTAGATACTCATTGAATGTTATAGGACCTGTTCCGTCTGACAGGTTACCTGTTCCAAAGTTAGTACCATCTAATGTTAAATTAGTTACTGTTGCCCATATTACTAATTTGTCATTTGATTTAGTTGGAAGTCCTGCCTGCAATCTATTGTTTGCATCAAAGTATTGGTTAGTTGGTGCTGTAAATTTAACTAGAGCACCTTCTTGAATATATTTTGTATTTCCAGAAGTAAATGATCCAACTGGTTCAGCATTGCTAGAGGCATTTAAAAAGTAGCCAGTAGTTTGATTAACAACGGCTGTTGACTTATTCCAAGACAATGATAAGCTAGTTAGTGGAATACGTTGATACTTGTCGTAGTAAAAGTGTGTTAGTTCTCTTCCTTTAAGTATTGGCTCAACAGTATTTGTTAT
>Ga0228670_1000333_pt1 | contig 27749 bp, 25 predicted proteins | sample 85DmetaG_FD_182785 | JGI IMG/M metagenome (GOLD analysis project Ga0228670, IMG submission 182785) | Seawater microbial communities from Monterey Bay, California, United States - 85D | ecosystem: Environmental > Aquatic > Marine > Coastal | place: USA: California | collected 2016-10-13
TGGACAGTTTTTTTTGCATAGAATTAAGTATGATTAATTATTAACATAAATTATCATAACTTTTTATCTATTTTAAAGCAAATTTAACACCTAAATTAGCACACATTTTTTAGTATTTACCCGATTTAGAGAATAAAAACTTCTTTGATCCTAATGGTTATAGTGGCCTTTATGGAAGATATACCATAGAAAATATAGAGGATGCTATTCACACAGAAAATGTTTTTGGTATTGAATTCAAGTTTTTAGCTTACGATGGTAAAATACGTATCGTAGATTAAATACAGTTACAAGAGAGGAGCCATGGCTCCTCTCTTTTTTTCATTCTTCTTAAAAAATTGACTTTTATCAATTAAGTATTATATTATTTTCAACAAAAACAAAAACAAATTACACCGTTATATTTTACACTCTGTTCTTTACCAGTAGTTTTTGTTGTTTAGTAATTCTTATTAACCAATTTTAAAATAATATTATGGGAGCTGGAATATTTACTTGTACCCTCATTCTTGGAATGATACTTTTTTTATATATACTAAGTAAAATCACGAGTATAATAGATAAAAAAACTTTAAAAGAAAATGAAAAATACTTTAAAGAAAATCTTATTCAATTATATCTTGGGGAGAGTATTGTTAAAGATAACCTTAAAATATCTTTAGAAAAGCAATCTTCTCGTACTAGTACCTATAAACAAATTATAAACTGTGACAACTATCTAAAGATTCAAGAGAATGGAAAGGGAAAAGGGAAGAAAATAGCTGTAAGTGGATCTGCTTTTTTTAGAAGTAAAATAAACTTTCGTGATCCAAAGCGTTGTAATGTGAATAAAGTAAAGGATTTTTTACAAACTTTTCCTATATTCAAAACTAAGGTGCAATTCATAGCATATGACAATGAACTATACATTGTAAAATGAATAAAAAATACGTGAAGAGAGGTGCCATGGCACCTCTCTTTTTTTTGTGTTTCATTTTCCTCTTTACATATTATCAAAACTTCATAAAATGAAGTGAATTAGTTTTAAATAAAAATCTATGAAAGATATTTTTAAAAAATACAAAAGACATACGCTCATCTCAAACCTATGAGTAGTAGCTGCAAGTCTCGTTCTTGCATTCGGAATCAATGTGTTTCTTATCGATGGAACACAACTCGGACAAAACCTCAAAGCAAATGTACTCCAGCCAATTAACACCGAAGTTCAAGCTGATATATTTCTCGAAAGAGAATGAGAAAATTTTATAATAAGAAATTCTCAAAATATAAATAAAGCAGTAAATCTTTCATTGAGCCTTATTTACAATTGAGATAATATTGATATATCAGATGTTTCTTCTCAATATGGGAATATTATTGAACTCCAAAATGAACCAGGAATAAACTCAATTATCCTGAATCTAGATTCTTGAGTAGATATAAAACAAAATGAAAATATTATAAGCTTTAGTGCTATAAAAGAAGATGAAACAAAAGGAGAAGCGATCAATCTCATAAATGCAAATTTCAAAGATAATACAGGAGAACTCTACTTCTTATCTACTTCTTGAATCACCTTCTAATGTTATACGATACCCACTGTCACCCAAATCTAGCGAAACTAAAAGAGAAAGAACAAATCATTGAAACCTTTAGAAAAGAAAACCCTAAGGGTTTTTTAAACATCATCTGAACCAACCTCAAAACCTCTCAAGCCGTTATAGATATATCAAAAAAATATGATTTTATGTTTTGTAGTGTCTGAATACATCCAACCGATACTATAGAGTACAAGGATCAATTAAATGAAACTATGACAGTACTAGAAGAGTATTACCTTGATAACAAAGAAAAGGTAGTAGCTATTTGAGAATGCTGACTCGATTATTATTGGATAGAGTCTCTTAAAAAAGAATACAAACTTACTACAGAAGAAATAAAGCAAATTCAAAAAAAATTTTTTATCGCCCAAATTGAATTAGCAAAGAGATATAATCTTCCGATTATTATTCATAATAGAGATAGTAGAGAAGATATTCTTGATATATTAAAAAATACTTGATATAAAAACTTCATTTTTCACTGCTATAGTGAGGACTTAGAATACGCTGAAAAACTTATAGCATTTTCTCCAGAATGTAAGCTGAGTTTTTCAGGAATTGTTACCTTTAAAAACGGAAAAAGTATTGCAGAAACAGCAAAGAATATACCTCTTAAGAATATACTTGTAGAAACTGATAGTCCATACCTTACTCCGGACCCATTAAGAGGAAAGGAAGAAAATGAACCAAGTTTTACTAAATATGTACTCGAGAAAATTATAAGCCTTAGGGTCGAAAATCCTGAGAAAATAGAAAAACAAATATTTGAAAATAGTATATCAACATTCAAAATAAAATAAAAGATTGTATTAATTACAATCTTTTATTGTTAAGAGTCACCCCAGTCATCATACATTATTACATATATAATCTGCTATAACTTGAACAGACTCCCTTTTTTTATTTGTACCATCTATTCATTTCAATTCTCTAAAGTTTTGACGATCCTCTAAAAAAGTACCCTCATATGCTTTTTTCAGTTTTACTCAAAATAGAAGTTGTTCACTTCAACGTTTCAGTGATGAGAATTTCCCTTTAAAAACTACTGGTGAATTATTTGAATAATCTACTTGTCCATTCATATTATATCATAGCTCACCATACGAGCTTGGAATATTCCTTTCATCACCATATACTAAGTTCTTTTTAGAAAGTATAGTGATAATATCATTATCATCTAAACTGCTTGATGTAATACTCGGAAGAGCAAGTATATAGTCTGTTCACAAAGAACTAGTTTTTAAAAATTTTCCATTATAGGTTCATTGAAGCATGGCTCTATGAGTTCACTTTCAAGCAAGTAGAGAGGGACCTTCTTTATTTCAACTTTCACTCACTGATGATATTTCATACTTTGAACGAAAGTTATTTATAGAATACGTATATTGATTACCATAGAGAGGGTCCTTTAATAGAGTATTTCAAATTCAAATTGGTTCTGAAAAAACTCACTGTGTCCAAAGTAATCATCCTTTATAGTCGACTTCCTTATTATTCGCTGGCAAAGGAAGATTCCCTCATTTCACTCAAATTACATCTAAGGTATTTTTTATCATTTCCATGTCTCATAGCCTAACAGCATCTCTTGTATTCGCACTCTTTCATTGAAATAATATAGTCGTAGTAATTCCCAAAAGTAATAACATAAAAACAACTAGTAGCCAACGTAGTAGACTAAATCCAATCCACGTATATTTCATAATATAATTTTTAAATATATAAGTTCATATTTTTCTTCTAGATATAAAAAACTATACTGGCAACAGATACATATGCCACCAATAAATAAAGTGAGTTTAATACTACGAGTGAAAGTTTTTCTTGTTCCCAAATATATTTTCAAAACTCATTAGTTGCTCAAACAATTCAAATAATAAAAGCAAGTCTTAAGTATCCTTCAATAGTGGATATGTCGAGTAATGGCGCCGCAAAAGTAAACACAATGGAAATGGTGATTGCATTCAATACAGCCTTAATCAAAGCATCTTTCGGCATTTTTTTATTTTTCATATCTTCATGTATAAAACCTTTCGCTTTACACCAAGCCTTTCCAAACGCTGCAGGTGAGTACCAAAACACTCCAATAGCTATATAAGCAAATGAAGCAAGAACTATTCACAATAATTCATTCATAAAAGATAGTAAAAAAATAAATCTATTTCAAGATTATAAGGTTTTACAATATTTGTTCAAGAAAAATAAATGAATAAAATATTGACTTCATTTTATTTTATTTATAATGTATTTCTTACCTTGCTCTTTATCAACCCTCAATTTTATGAAATATTATGAAAGATCTAACGAAACGATTTTGTGAGTTTATACACATTTTTTATACCGGAAGGAAAAAGCACTTTATTACTAGAACTGCCAGTGGCTTCTTAAAACTACTGCCAATTGCCGTCCTTGGTTGGGCTATATCAAAACTTTATGGTCTTGCTAACGGTGTTGCAGGAAGTTTATTTGAATTAGTAAATCTATCACCAAGTAACTATCAAGTATTATGGACGATTCTTGGTCTAACTATTCTTGTTATAACCTGTTTCTTATTTGATTGTATCTCCTTAACAAAAATTGGAGGCTACTGCTTCCATAAGTTAGATGGAATGTTACAAAAACTCCCATTATATCCGACATTAAAAAAAATTGCAGGTATAATTTTTTCTTCAAAGAGTGGAGAAAGGAAAGTATTAATAGTAATGATTCCTGGATTCTCAAAAAAAGGGTATAATTTTGGTATTATGTATTCTACAGATGAGGGTATAGTCAAAAATCACTATACAGTCACTGTACCCACTTCACCCTTTCCAAATGGTGGATATTTATTTGAAGAAAGTTGGGAAGACATACGTGTAACTGATGTAACTTTCGAAGAATATTTTAGCTACTTACTATCTATGGCTACAAAAAGTGTAGCTGAAGGAAAACGAGCTAAAGTAAAAACATTCAAAGCGAAATCTTATGAAGAGTATCCAACTTTGAAACAATACTTTGAAATACAAAAAGAAAAAAAAAGTAATATTACTGCAAAGACACCTGTTAAAACTGAAAAGAAAAAAGGTCGTCCTAAACTATAATATTTTCTTTATATTATGAAGAGCAACTATAGAAATATAGTTGCTCTTTTTTTTGTGGAAAAATTATTTAACCAGATTCTCTCCTAAGAAATCCATAAACATAACATCTCTATACTTATATACATCCGACTCTATAGTTTTTTTGACATCATTTACACTTATATCTTTTGGTTCATAATACTTTTTATCAACAAAAGCTTCTCAATAATCAACAAGATAAATAGATTCCCAAGGAGTAGAGATATCTTTCGGAACCATTATATTATCGACCTTGATATCCTTATGAAATAATCATGATTTATTTGCATATCAAAGAAAATTTTTTATGAGGCCTAAATCCTTTTTATCTATAAGAGGTAATTTAACTTTTGTATACGTATCCATAAACTCAACTCATAGTTCTGTACCGAGTATCCTTAACTCTTGGGGGTCAAGACTATATATATCAAAATCAAACTTATCACCAAACTTTTCTCTTATAAGTTCTCTTTGTAAAAATCTCTCAAGAGAAATATGATTACTAAGGTTTTCAGTAAGATAGTAACCATTATAGTTCTTTACTTTTGGAACTTTTAAAAGTACATTATCAGTTATTCACATCTCTGAGTGTACTTTCTTCTTCCAGGATTCATAAACAGTATAGTAATGCTGATGATTTTTAATCTCATTTGGAAAATATCTATCTGCAAACTGAGAAGGAAGTTTAACTGCCATATTCACACCATCAATATTTATCTTATTCCCTCATACCATAATCCCATTCTCTCCGGCATCAATATAATCTGATAGAGTAATGTTTTCCTGAAGTCATAGTTTACGAGACAATTTCTTTAACTTTGAATTAAAATATTTTTCTCATCATAATTTATTTATATGAGATAATTTTCTTTCTTTTATAACCGCAAATAAGTTTTGAAATACTTCCTCATCAACTGGTAACATTTCCTTAAGAATTTTTTTATTTATTTTTTTCTTTCCTCTTAAAATATTTCCTTTTTCTTTAACTGCTGTTTCTCAAGATTCTTTCAGTCACTCTAAAACTTCATCTAAAAAATGTATATCGTAAAAATTACTTTGAAAGTCTATATCTCATAACCTCATATCCTTTCTATCATGTATCATATTTTTTAATGAGTCTTTACCAAAATCTACAATTGCTACTCAGCGCTTCCTGGGATTCCTTGGTACCATAATATGCTCATAATTAATTTCTCAATGATAAAGTCACATAGTATTTGCATACCTAATAAAAGTTCTTAACTCTAAAGGGTTTATTTGTTTTCTCACTGTATTATATGCTTCTGGTGAGGAAGTATCAATACCCAATTTACGACCTAAAGCATACATCTGAGTATGATTTAGATCGTCTATTTTTTTGCGAATCCATTCCGAACGAAAATTTCTTTTTATACTCTCTTTTCATACAGCTTCACCAACTGCAACATAGTCTTTTAGGTTCTCCATAACATAAAATCATTTATGATTGATAACCTTTGGTATTTTTATTGATGATGGTTGGTTCTTAAAAAGTGATTCTGGGTATACATATTCTTTCCAGTCCTGATGTAATTTATAAAACTCTTCATGATGACGTATTCTTCATATATTCGTATCACCTTTTACGGGTATTTTCACTAACATGTCTGCTCATTCAATTTTCTGTCACCTTATTTCAAATAATGCTCATTCTCACCCTGAATGGATATAGTCTTTTACAGTAACTTTTTTCTGTAATCAAAAATCTTGAGAGAACTTTTTGAGTTCAGCATTTAGGTATTTCTTTGTTCATATATTATTTATACCTGTTGGTTTATCTTTTTCAACTCTATAGATAATATCTTTTACTGCCATTTCCTCAGCATTAAATTTCTTCTTTGGAATTATATGCGTCATTGCTTCTTCTATTTTCTTCATATTCCTTCTAACAGGTGCACCAGATACCATTCTTTTCTTGTCCATATTCCCATGAACAATATTCTTTGAAAAAGTAAGTCATGTTTCAAAACCTGCTGTTATACCTACTGCCATAACTCAAGCTTTTGTAATAGTTCATCCTTTTTTCACTCATTTTACTGCCAATTTTCAGACTTTATACGTTCAGGTAATTCAAAGAAATAGAATTCAGAGTTCACCAACAGATTTTCCTGTTCTATAAGCATCTCAACTAAATAAGTCTCATATACTTGCTCATATTCATTCTAAAACAGCTTTTAATCACTCAATTGTTAGAAGTTGCTTAAATATATCAATAAGAATTTTTCATTTTGTTTCCCGTACTTGTAAAGCGAATTCAAAATTTCATATGATTATTTCATCTACTATTCCTTTAAAGAAATTAGCGATAGCTCAATTTTTTTCTAGATCATGGTTAATTCATAGGTACTCATAAACAAATATTCTTGTCATATCAATAAACATTTCTTGCTTTAGTGAGTCTATAGTTTTCACTTTTTCTTCTTTTTCTATATTCTCTATACATCTATTTTTCTCTTCTATTTGTTTTGAAGCCAACTTCTTAGCTTCTTTGATACCTTCTATATCGTCTTTATTATTTTCACAATATTCATTTAATTTTTCCTCAACAGAAAAATTTGCGAAAGATTGATTATTTTCTAACGCATTCAAAGAAATATCTATAGAGCTTTCTATAGAATTACAGGAGGAGTCAGTATTAGACACGGTCAGGTAAATGAGGAGGATAATTTATTCATCAGGTCCTTTCTGTGTATATTATAACATATATAGGTGTATATGATCAAATAATTTTATGCAACAAGTTTTATTTAACTATAAATTTTTTTAAATTATCGATGTCTTTTATATCAGAATACTGATAGTTAATATCATTCTTAAAATTTCATTGCTCTTTTATAAGTTCATTTTTAATATATTTAATACTTACTTGTTTTCTTTGTCTCTTAATAGTAGTATTGGTATAACCAGAATAATTACTAAAGTCAATAAAGTAAACCCCTAATTTTTTACTGGTATTATGATCTAGCTTTTTAGGAATCATAAGGTTTTGAGGCCTTATATCTCAATGTTTTAATCCCATATAATTTGCATATCAATAAAAGTTCCTTATATCATCAAAAGCACCCTCATCCAAGAACCCTAAATTAATACCTCTAAAATCAAATGCTCTAATTCCTAATTTTTTCCTTAGTGTTTCCAACTGCATTCCATTAAAATCATCTATATTAAGATGTTTTATTTTTCAAGAAACCTCTTTTTCTATAAATTTTTTTCTTAAGGCTGTTTCTAGTGGAATATAATCCTTAAGGTTTTTTAATAAATAGTAATCTTTCAATCATCAGCTATACTTCATCGCTTCAGGTATATTTAATACTGTTTTTCTTGGAAGTCATACTTTATTTCTTGCCATACCTTTCCATTCTTGTAAAAGGGAATAGAAAGCCTTATGATTATCAAGCGGTGAGAGTGAAGGACGAAAGACACCGTTTTCCCTTGGCACTTTTACTACCATATCAGTTCAATAAAATTTCTTTCACGTAATTTCTACTACCACACTTTCCGCTCAATTATCTATAATATTTTCTACTTTTAACGGTTTTTCTAAGCCTAAATCATCAGATATTTTTAGAAGTTTTAATCAAAAATAACCATATCACCCTTCTTTCTGCATTATTTGATCTAACTTACTTTTTTTCACAGAAAATAATATATCTTCAACTAATTTTGTTTCAACATCAAGTACTTGCTTTGGAACTGTTTCTATTACCCTTTTTTGAACACTTATAATATTATTATTTACATTCTCTCATTCTACAAGTTTCTTCTTGTCTCACCTTCCTTTCATAACTGCTTTTGTTCAGTTTTTCATTATTTGAGTTCATGATAACAGTACTCACCCTGCTCACCCTACTACCTTTCATATACCTCAAGACTTGATAAATCTATACGCTCAATATCATAATGCTCCTCATATCACCACTCATATCAGTTTTCATATCGTATAAGCATCTCAATCTAATAAGTCTTTTACTGTCTTTCATATTGACTCTAGTAAATTCTTTAATCACTCTATAGTACATAATTGAGCGAGGGCATCTATGATTATTTTTCATTTTGTATCCCATACTGCTATTGCAAATTCAAAGTTTCAGATAATCAACTCATCAACTACTCATTTTGTAAGGTTCTCAAAAGTACTATTTTTTTCTTGATTCTCATTGATTCAGAGTTTCTCATACATTGAAATTCTTACTTCGTTGATCCATATATCTTCGTCTAGCTTATTTCTTGTTTCTTTTAATAGTCATTCTTTTTCTCTCTTTTCATTCAAAGATAGTTTTTCAGTACCTTGTTTCTTAAACAATTCTTGTGCTCATAAAATAGATTCTGTTTTCCCCCTATTCATAGAAGAATAGCTCTGAAACTCTTTTTCAGTAAAAAAGCCCGAAAGAGGTCAGTTGTTTTCTTTCGTATTAAAATTATCATTTATAGATGGCTCTATAAAATTACTACTGGAGGAGTCAGTATTGGACACTGGTCAGTAAATGAGGAGGATAATTTATTGATCTTTCATTTTATTATTCCATATAGTATCTAGTAAGGTCTTGATATAGAATATTATTATATTACAATAAAAGAAAATATTTTGCAAATTAACTTTTATATCTTTTGTTTTAAATTTCAAATAAGCCTGTAAAGTATAAAAAGAATAATCATACCTGTAAGAGAGATAGAAAGTGCTTCTCAAATAAGTACTCACTTTACTCACAAAGTTCAAGAAAAGAAAAATATAAGTGGAATAAGGAATATAATGGATCTCAAAAAATTCATTATCATAGATATATACGCTTTTCATATCACATTAAAAGTAGCATTTCAGACAAAAATCATAGCGTTAAATACAAAGAAAATAGCAAGAAAATTACTATAGAATCACAATAACATTGCCCCCTCTCCAGAAAGATTAAAAAGGACTATTAAATAACTATTAAATAAAACAAGTAAAATAGTCATTCACAATACATATATTCATGCAATTGTCATAGCTTTGATAATAGATTCCCTTACTCTATCATACAATCAGGCTCCATAGTTCTGTCAAACTATTGATCATATGGAACCACTCAGAGCAAATATATATACAAATATAACAGGAATAAGTCTCCCGATTACAGCCATTCAAGCAACAGCATCATCTCAATATTCAGCAATAAGTTTTAATATAAATGAGTTTCCAATTGGAGTGGCAATATTAGTTGCAAGGGCAGGTAGGAAAATCGAAAGTATTTCTTTGAGATCATTTTTTAAGCCAAAGCAATTACAAAAAGTAAAGAATGAATGTTTCCATACTCAATACGTTCATACAGCTAAGAGCGCTATACGCGATGCAGAAGTAGCAATAGCAGCTCACTCGATTCACCAACCAAATCAAAATATAAAAATCGGATCGAGTATAATATTGACTCCTCAAGCTATAAGTGTTGGCATCATACTCATTTTTGCGTCTCATACTCAACGAAGCACTCAAGCCATACACATTCATAAAAGTAGAAATGGGTAGACTAAAACTACTATCCTAAAATAACTTATAGCATACTCTAGTGTTTGTCAGCTCGCTCCCATAAGTGATAATATATCAGGAACAAAGTAATATGCCAAGAGCGTTAGAGGAATTGAAAGAAAAAATGTAAAGTAATAGATGTTCATAGCATATATTTTTGCCCTGCTTTCATCTTTCTTTCAAATTACTTTTGATATAATAGATGACATAGTGATCATCAGTGCAATTCAAATAGAAGTAAGGAGAAAAATAAGAACCCCAGCAAATCAGACAGCAGCAGCTAACTCTGACTCTCACAATATACTTAGGAAGTACATATCAATAAAATCTACCAAAAAAATTGATAGGATTCAAATAGCTCAAGCAAGAGTCATGGTATTAATATGTTTTGTAATATTTCAAGTTGTAAATTTTGCCATAAAAATACATTAATAAAAAATATATAACTATATTAATATGAAATACTTATATAGCAATATAAAAAGTTGCAATATGAAAAACAGTATGATAGCATTATAAGTGTACCAATAAATATTTTTAAATTAATAAATATTTTTAAATTAATAACTATAATATTATGAACGCTCCTAAGGAAAATCATATTCTAAATAATAGTAACCAACCCCCTAAAAATGATGATCAAAAAATCTCTAAAGTAGAAGACAGTGGAAAAACAAAAGTAGAAGGAATAATCGATAATATTAATTCAATATCAAATGATACTAACAGGATTCATTCCGCTTGAAATCGTTATACATATCATCAAGAGCTAGAAGAACTATCTCAAGATAAAAATTATATTGTGAGAGCTAATGTTGCATCAAACCCTAATACTACTCGAGAAATCCTAGAAAAGTTAGCGCTCGATGAAAATAAATATGTTAGAGCCAATGTTGCAGAAAGATGGGAAATTCCCTATGAAACCAGACTAAAATTAGCTAAAGATAAGGAACCTATAGTTAGATGTGGAATTATATTAAACACACGTACTTCTGAAGAGGAGTTACTAAGCTTTCTTTATGATGAAGAGACTATTGTACAATTGACACTTGCAAAAATCCCTAAGGTTCCACACGACATTGCAAACAAAATAATTAAAGAAGGAGCTTCTATAGTAAAAGTTGCATTTATAAAAAATCCCTCAACTCGGACTTGACACTTAGGTAAACTACTAAGCGACAACGATTTAGATATTCGAATGGCCTTCGCTACACGTCCGTATTGTCGTGATTATCATGTGAGTGAGGATCTGGATGTTCATCAGACAGTAGCTAAAGACGAGACGATTACCTTTTATAAGGAATGGATAGCGAAACAGGAAGATACTCCTAAACAAGTTCTAAATGTTCTAGCTGAAAATTCACATGGCAACATCCAAGAGAATGTTATAGAAAATCCAGCTGTCAGTAAGGATCTACTGCTAAAATTAACTGATAACAGAAATGCCCCCAATATCATTATAAGTGCTATCTATAAGGCTCATTTTTCTTCTGATATTTTATTAAAAATACTTGAATCAAGAAAAGATTTTTACGATTATAGTGTTTGTATGGGTATTGCAAGCTTTAGTGGTACACCAAAGGACGTTCTTAGAACATTATATTATTCTAATCAGAGTTGGTACGTAAAAAAAGGCCTTGCAAGAAACGAGAATACTCCACTTAAAATTTTAAAAGAACTAAGCCTAGATAAGAGACCCGATGTTAGTCAAATAGCTGCAAAAACATTAAGTAGGCTTGAGGATTAAATAACAGTCTATTGACCTACTCTACAATACTTTATATTATTATTTTGTAAACTATAAATAATAGCATAAAAAAGCCAAAGTAAATGAAAAAAGATTTGCTTTATATATAAAATGAGTATAATGGGTTCTGAGATTCAATATTATGTGTTTACATTTTCGTTTTTAATGTTCTAGTTTTACTCTTTGGTACCCTTACTATTCGGTTTTAAACTCTATACTAAAATGATACTATATAAATATTTTTCTCAAATATTTTATTATTTATTATATACATATGGAAACAAATAAATTGTTTGTCGGTGGAATATCTTGGAACCTAGATAGTGAAGATCTAAAAGAAGCATTTGCTGAATTTGGTGAAGTACTAAGCGCTAATATTATCAAAGATAGAGAAACTCAAAAATCAAGAGGTTTCGGATTCGTTGAATATGGTACTGTTGAGGAAGCTACTGCAGCTAAAGAAGCTATGGATGGTAAAGAACTTGACGGTAGAAGTATCAAAGTTGACTTCGCTCAAGCTAAAAGTTAATTCTTTCATAAAAGAAACAAAAAAGAACTGGCAATACCAGTTCTTTTTTGTTTCTTTTAAATTGCATTCTCTTCTATAGAGAATTTACTTCGATAATACCCTTCTACGAATTAGAATCATACCCATAAGAACAGAATCAAAAATAATAATTGCAAGAGGATAAGCGTAAGTGAGAAATGTGTACTCAGCTAATCAAATTATTGCAAAAGTAAATACAATTCAACCAGCAAGATACGGAGATATACTTTCCTCAAATGGTTTTTTATAAGCTTTACGAAAAGTTGGGAAAAATCAAAAGAAATCTATACTTATAAGAAGTACAACCGAAATAACTGGATTTTTAAGGACCAGCCAGAAGAATATTGATACAAAGGCAAATGCAAGACTTATTTTATCTCAGCTTGTTATATTTTTCTCTCATTTTTTTATAGCTATAAAAGTAATTCCCAAACAAAAAATAGCCTCAAATAGAGTTACAAAACTCCCAAGCCCACCATTATGAACAAACTGGATTGAAAATCATATGAGCAACACAATTCACCAAATCAACCATGAATAAAAATGTGGCTTATTATCTCATTTATAAATATCTCTTACATAGTAAAAATATCATATTATCGTAATAATAATTCCTAAAAGTGAGAAAAGCATCTTGTGGTCTAAAACCATACTATATTAATTATGAATACTATAGTATAGTATCAATAAAATATGGATATCAAATTCTATTTTAAAAAATACAAATTTTCCTCATAATAAAATAGTAAATTCTTACAATTCTCTTACAATACTAAAATATACTTTTTCAAGTTATTATATAATATATTCACAATGAAAGTACTTATCATTGAAGATAATGAACTCCTTTCAAATAATATTGCAACATACTTGAAACTTGAAAACATAGAATCAAAGCAAATATTTGAATGAAAAACAGCTGTATTTGAACTCGCTTCGAGCAACTATGACCTGGTAATACTTGACCTTTGACTCCCTGATATAAGCGGAATAGAGGTTTGCGAAAAAATAAGAGAAAGTGGGAAAAATATACCCATTTTGATACTGACTGCGAGAAGTAATATAAAAGATAAAATATCAGGTTTTCAATCTGGAGCTGATGATTATGTTATAAAACCATTTGATTATGAAGAGCTCTTGGTTCGTGCACAAGTATTAGTAAGAAGAAATTTTGTCGTGAGAAGTAAAAATATCTCTTTAGGAAAAAAGTGAAATATAACACTGGACCTCAACAATAAAAAAGCCTTTGTAAGTGGAGAAGAAATGCATTTAAGTAATATGGAGATGGAGCTACTTGTATACTTGGTTCATAATAAATGAAAAACCGTTTCAAAAGAAGAACTCTTAGAAAAAGTTTGGTGAGAATATAATGATTTTCAGTTAAGTAGAACGGTTGATGTATATGTATGATATTTAAGAAAGAAACTTTGAAAGGAAATAATAGAAACTATCAGGTGACAATGATATGTTATTTACTAAATTGTTAAGATATTGGAAAATTTTAGACTCTTAGAAAAACATAGAAAAAAACTGAGCATATACTTTGCTCTTTTTATACTTATTTCCCTTTGGATAGTAGAAGGTATTTTTTTGTTGTCTATCTCTTTTAGTAATAATATAAAGCTAGAAAAAAAGCTAGAAACAAGATATACTTGAGTGATAAATATACTTGAGAATAAAAATGAGTACTTTCAAAAGATAGAGGGAAATGATACTACTACGAAAATTATTGTTGAAAAAGCGCTTGATGGTGTCACTATTATTGAAAATGAAACTAAAATATTGTGAGATGTAAATATATCATTGCTATGAAATGAGAAAATATTTAATAGTACAAACCATAAATACTATAAAAATAACATAGAACTAAACTGAAATAATTATACCGTAGTAATAAAAACTGAAAATGAATATAGTTATTATGTATTGAGTTTACAGTACCTCTATTTTTTACTTTTCACTCTCCCTTTTAGCATCTTCTTTTATATAATATGATATATATTTGTATGAAAAAACTTTCTTCCTATAAAAGAAACGATCTCTTCTCTTGAAACATTCAGTGGAAATATGAATCATGAAATGAAAACACCTCTCGCAGAAATAATCTCTACTCTCAGTTTGGCAAAAAAAGTAAAATGAAACTATGAAGAAGCTATTGAAACCAGCCTCAATTCAAGTAAAAAATTAAATAAAATACTCGATTCCCTACTCTGAATCATTAACCTCGTTGATTCATCATATAAGAAAGAGAAACTCAACCTCATAGATCAAATGAATGATATTATTAAGGAAAATAAAAAAAGTGCTCAAGAAAAAAATATTACTATCAATACAATATTCTCTGAAAAAAACTATTCTCTTCTTATCAATAAAGAGCACTTCCATATTTGTATATGAAATATACTCAAAAATGCTATTAAATACTCAAACAAAGACTCAGACATCAATATAAAATTTGATAAATGAAAACTAGAAGTGCAAGACTATGGAATTGGAATAGAAGAAAAAAACTTGAAAAATATTTTTAATAGGTATTTTAGAGAGAACTATGTGAAACAAGATGGGTATTGATTATGACTCGCTCTCGTAAAGAAGATAACAGATATACACTCCTGGAAAATGAATATAGAAAGTGAAAAAAATCTATGAACCAACGTTACTATAGAATTTATTTAAATCTGTAAGATATGTATTTTATAAAAAAAATCATCTATCCCTTACTGCTATTCTCACTCCTCTCATGTTGATACGTCAACGAAGAAGAAATAAGTGAGAATGATAGTATTGATGTAGAAACATTTCTTTCAACTCCACAATCAGAAGAAAATATAGAAACCCCTCCCACCATAGATACTTCCCTTGAAAAAGGGAGAGAAAAGATTAATCAAGAAAACAAAAATATAGATTTAAATAATACGGAAATTATAGTAGAGGAAACAAATAAGCCTGATGAAGATATAGAGTTAGAAGATCTTACTATTGAGATAGAAGATATCATCACAGAAGACGAAATAGATAAAGAAGCTGAAATTATAGAAGAAACTACTCAAGAAGATATAGAGGAACTGATAAATATACTCTTTGAAACTTCAACTGAATAAATATAACCTCCCAAACACTATTAATAAATAAGAATAAATGAATTATTTTAGAATAACATTAACTGCAATTACCCTACTCGTTCTGAGCATCTCCCAGACCGGTATTTTTGCATATTCTTATGAGACACAAACTGAAAGAAGACAAGCGAAAAGAGAAGAAGTAAGAAAAACTAGAGAAGTTCAGAGAACAGAAGAAAGAAAGATACAAAGAGAAGAGGCTAGAAAGTCTAGAGTCGTTGAGCAAGAAAGATTCCAAGAGGAAAAAGTTGAAAAAGAAACTCCAAGAGAAGAAAAACAAATAATAGATAGAAAATCAGATACTCAAAGCATAACAAATACACCGAAAAATATTAAAAATCACGATACAAAGAATAACACCATACAAACTCAAAGAAAAAACTACACTCAGCTAAGAAAAATTGCAAAAGAAAAAAGAGTATCCGAACGAGAAGCTTTCAAAAAAGAAAGAATGGAAACGAGAAAAAATCAGATACAAACGCTACGTAATAACTTTGAATCAAAAAAGAAAGAAATTTTAGATAAAGTGGATTCTTGAGAAATAACAAGAAAAGAAGCGACAGAACTCGTGCTGAAAGAAAGAGAAAAATCAATCAGTTCTACAAGAAATAAAATTAAAGAAGAACAGAGAATAGAAAAACAAGAACAAAGAGGAAGAGTAGAGACTATTATACATGAACAAATCAATAATAAACTGTCTGAATTAGAGGTCCTTTCAAATGAAAAACAAAGAGAAATATACGATAAAATTATTAGTATACTCGACTCAAAGCTCAGTAGCAGTAGTATATCAGAGAATAATCAAGTACTCTTGTGAATCATTCGTGAAGTTATCATAGAGAAAAAAAATAGTTTGAATTAATTCAAACTATTTTTTTTCTCTCTTTCTTACAGTTCTCTTACAAATATCATATATTATGCATATAACCTCAAAAGGTTTATTTATATATTAATTTTTTTATTATGAAAAAATTCAGAAACACTACATTGGCTATGGTTCTAGCAAGTACTCTTCTTTTATCATATGGAGTATATGCAGATGAAGATACAACTGAAGACACTACTATCCAAACTACTACTGAGCAAAGCTCAGAAAAACATGCTGCTAAGGAAGAGTTAAAAGCAGCAAGAGCTGACCTAAAAAATGCAAAAGAGGAAAGAAAGGCTGAGAGAGAAACATTTAAAAGTGAACAAAAAGAAAGAAAAGATCAAGCAAAAGCAAATAGAGAAGCATTCAAAAAAGATAAAAGTGAGATGAAAGAAATCTTTGCTGATGTTTCAGATGAAAATAAAGAAGAGCTGAAGACCTTGAGAGAAGAAAATAAGACTGCAAAGAATGAAATAAAAGAGTCTCTCAAAGATAAAAATCTAACACTTGAAGAAAGAGAAGAACTTCAAGAGGAACTAAAAGAAATTAATGAAGCATATGATGAAAAAGTTGCAGAACTTGTTGCTGGAAGTGAAACTGCAACAGCATTTCTAGAAGAAAGAAAAGCTCTTAAAGAACAAAATGCAGCAATCAGAGCAGAAGCAAAAGAAGCAAGAAAAGCATATAGAGATGGGAGAGATGAAAAAGTAGAGGAATACAAAGAAATTTTCTTAGGAAAACTTGCTCAGGCAATACCAAGGATAGGTGATGATAAACTTGCAACTATAGGTGAAAAGATTGAAAAGATGGTAGAAAATATAGAAGCAAATGACAATATTACTGATGAGAAAAAAGACAAGCTTCTTGCTCAAGTTATTTCTCTTAAAGAAATTCTTGAAGAAGAATTAGAGAATAGAGAACTAGACGAAGAAGATCTTGATATAGAAGCTATTCTTGAAGTAGAATAATAAACTCTAAAACAAAAAAAGGGAGGTCAAATACAAGACCTTAACAAAAAAAGTCTCTATTAAGAGACTTTTTTTGTTAGTAAAAACTTATTTTTAATCTGTAGTTTTTGTATACTCAATAAACAAGTAAGTTTCAGTATAGTTTGTTCTATCTACTCACGTTCTTATTTCTAACGTTCCATTGGTTATATACACATCTACATTCCATATTATATTACTATAAGATGAATAAGGGAGTGGTAAATAGAATACACCTCCTGGAGCTTTTGCAAATCAAGAAACTGAAATAATATTTTCATGATTCGTAAGATTGAGTGCAAGACTTTTGAGAGTAGCATTTGGTAGGGCACCAAAATCAATAACTTTCCTATATACTGGTTTCCCATCAACCCAAGTTTTTCATGTATCTACTTCTGTAGTGCTATAACTATAATTTGAAGCTACTGCATTCCACATATCAGCAGTAAGTGGATCACCGGTAGTAACCGTTCATACTGATGCTGCATACGCAAATCAACAGACTCAAAGAACCATTACTATTCCTATTCATTGTAATACTCACTTTTTTACGTTTTCTAATATTTTCATAAATACTAATAAAGAATAAAAAGTTATGAATTCTAGTATACTAAAAATCACCATAAAACAATATATTTCTTAAAATAAAAGTATTGTTTTATATGAGCCAATTTGTATAATAAAAGAATATGAGATATTTTTTAAGGAAAACAAATGTTAGATGATATAATAAACCGAGTTCTAGAAAAGCATAGTGATTTTAGTTATGAAGAAATACAAGAGTTATGTGAAGACTTTTTATCAGAGATTCCAGAAAAGATCAAGGAATCAACGAAAATTAAAAGACTCAATAAATATATAAATAAAGAGTTTGAGCTCGAAGAAAATAATTATTGAGTACAAGAGAACAAAGTATATAACCTAGAAAATATCCCTAAATATCTCTTTACAGGAAAATCAAAAATTGTTTCTAGTTTAATAAATATTACTAACCTTACCAAAAGTCTTTGAAAAACCGATTTATTTAAAGGAGCAAACCTAAAAATAAACTCAAATGACAAGATAGCTCTTATTGGAAAGAACTGAGCAGGAAAGACAACCCTCTTAAAAATGATTATTTGAAGGGAAGAGAACCTCGATGGTAACATAGATATAGCTTCAGGCCTAAAAATATGATATCTATCTCAAGACCTATTTTGGAAATCTGAGAAAAATACTCTTAGACAAGAAATGCAAGAGCTCTTCCCTGAAATAAATAAAAAAATAAAAACACTAGAGGAAATAAAGAATGATTCTGCAAAATGGAAAGAAGTCGAAGAAATCAATAGCTATCTATTAGAAGCTGATGGTTTCAGAAAATATACACTTCAATTGGAAATTCTCAAGTACTTTTGATTTTCTGATGAGCAGATGGATTTTAATGTACTTCAACTCTCTTGATGAGAACAAACCAAGGTACAAATTGCAAAGTTCTTGATCCAAGAAGTAGACATATTAATTCTTGATGAACCAACTAACCATCTCGATATAAATGGAATTATTTTTTTAGAAGAGTTTTGTAAAAGCTGGTGAAAGGCTATCTTATCTATCTCTCATGATATTCGTTTCATTAATAATACTTCCAATAAAATTGCTGAAATTTCTGAGAAAAAAATTCATTATTACACTTGAAACTATGAGAAATATCTAGAAGAAAAACAAGCGAGATATGACAAACAACTCAAGGATTTTAATAGCCAAAAAAAAGAACTCGATAAACAAAATGAATACATTAATAAGTTCAGAGCAAATTCAGCAAAAGCTACCAGCGTTCAGAGTAGGATAAAAGCTTTAGAAAAAGTAGAAATTCTTGAGAAACCAGTCAATGAATCAACGGTAAAATCTATACAAATCAATTTGGAAAAAAGACTTCCAGAAGTGATAATGAAGTTCAATAATCTTGAAGTATGATATACCTATCCTATCATTACTCTTCCTGAACACTTAGAAGTATATAAGAGTGATAAAATTTGAATTATCGGAGAGAATGGAGCTGGTAAAACTACTCTTCTTAAGACTATACTCTGAGAACTAAAAGCTTTAGATGGAACAAGTGAAATCAATGAGAACATTTGTATTGGTTCATACTCTCAAGTACTAGAAAACTTAGATGTAAACTCTAGCATTCTTGATGAACTGAGTAAAAATTATGATAATCAAAAAGAGATACGTACCATCCTCTGATGATTATTGATTACCTGAGATAAGGTTGACCAGATTATATCTACTCTCTCTTGATGAGAAAGAGCTAAGGTAGCACTTACAAAAATGTTACTGGTTAAACCACATATAATAGTAATGGATGAACCAACGAATCACCTTGATCTCCATTCAAAAGAGGTCATAAAAAAAATGCTGGAAGGTTTTCAGTGAACGACTATTATTGTTTCGCACGATAGAGATTTACTCCACTGAGTTTCGAATAAAGTTTGGCTGATAAAAGAGAGAGTGCTCGTTACCTACGATGATCCTGAAAAAGGTTTTGAAGAGATTTTCTAGAAACTGTATTTTTAAGTTTTCTTTTCTAAGAGTACTATTGGAAATCAAACTCTAGATATTTGATCTTTCATGTATTTATAGCCATTCCTTAAATAAAAATTCTGTGCGTTCAGGGTTGCTCTCACTTGAATAGTATCTACAGATTTAAGTAGTTCTGACTCCGCTTTCTTTAATAGCACACTTCCATATCATCTATTTTGGTACGCACGCAAAATAAATAAATTTCATACCTTTCAAATATTCTCATTTTTATCAATACTTATAAAACCTCTTGCTTTAGAGTTTTTTGTATATATAAAAATAGATTCATTCTGTAAAGGTTTTTTATCGTTATTTACATAATCTAACCATTTTTTAATTTCCTCTTTTGTATAGTTAGTACAACTGCGAATAGCATCTTTTTTAATATTTTTAATATCACATATATTATCAGTATTTTCATCAAACAGCTTTATTCATTCATAGGAGATCATTTAAAAATCTTTTATTAGTTAAAGTACCTAGGAGAATAAAAATTATCTTCTAAAAGTCAAGTATATATAAAGTCAAATTACTACGTCCCACAAAACGTCTGATGCACTCGTTCATTTTCCTTTGGTGGATCCATATATTCCCCATGTTCTGGTTGGTCAGCATATGGTTTTTTTAGTATTTCAAGTAATTGGTTCATGAGTATAAAATCAGTTTTATTGATAGCTTCATCTATTGCTTGTTGAACTCTATGGTTTCTTGGGATAAACGCTGGATTTACTTGTTTCATATTTTTAGTAATTTCTTCAAATGGTATATCTTGTTTGTTCAATCTTGTTTTCCATTTTTTAAGCCATTTTTCTATTTTATTTTCCTCTTGAAATAACTTTTCAATCTTAAGATAATCTTGTGTTTCAACTGAATCTGATAGATACCTAAAAAATAAGGTATAATCAATTTTATTACTTTCCATTATTTCTAAAAGTTCACGAACAAGCCTTTCATCTCCATCATCCATACTTATAATTCCTATTTTATTCTTCATGCCCTCTAACCAATATTCATCAAATGTTTTTTCTATTGATGAAAGGGCCTTATTTATCAAATCAACTGATTTGTCCTCATTCGAATTAATAAGATATATAAGAGATTCTCACAGCTTCATAAGATTCCACTGGATAATATATTTTTGATTTTCAAAGGCATATCTCCCATCACGATCTATAAAACTAAAAACAGTATCTCTATGGTATTCATCCATAAAAGCACAAGGGCCATAGTCTATAGTTTCTCAAGAAATGGAAGTATTATCAGTATTCATTACTCCATGTATGAAACCTAAATGCATCCATCTGGCTACTAACTTTACTTGTTTCTCTATTACTGATTCAAAAAAACTTAAATATGGGTTCTCGTTATTTTTCACTTCTGGATAGTGTCTATCAATTACATAATCTGCAAGTATTTTCACTGATTTATAATCTTTTTTGTGAGCAAAGTACTCAAAGGTTCCAATTCTAATATGACTCGAAGCTACCCTCGTAATAATAGCTCCCGGTTCAATTCTTTCTCTATGTACTTCATCTCAAGTAGTTACCATTGCGAGTGCTCTGGTAGTAGGAACTCCCAAGGCATTCATAGCTTCGGAGAGTATATACTCTCGAATCACTGCTCACAAAGGTGCTTTCCCATCACTACGAGTACGTGAAAACCTTGTTCTTCCAGATCATTTCAGTTGAATATCTTTTCTGTTTCCTTTTTTATCAATAAGTTCTCATAGAAGCATAGCACGGCCATCACCAAGCCTTGGATTAAAGTAACCAAACTGATGACCTGCATATACTTGTGCTATTGGTTCTGATCACTGAATAAAAACATTCGCTGAAAAAATATCAGCTCGTTCTTGGTTGTTTATACTTTCTAAATCAAGACCTAACTCTTGAGCTAAATACTCATTATATTGAATAAGTTTAGGTTTTACTATATTTTCTGATTTCAAACGTTCATAAAAGTTCTCAGGAAGTCTAGAGTAGCTATTATCAAAATCAATTTTTATATTCACTTTTATTAAAATATTTAATTAATTAAATTCAAAACGAGTTTTACCATTATATCTTTATCTTTTGGGTTAGATTCTGCTATAAGTAAAGTTATAGCCACTAAAGCTCTATCATTTATCTTTCTTTCATTCTTTTCGTCAAATAATATCTTATTTTTCGCTAAAAATAAAATGAACAAAAAGGCTCAGCTTCTTTTATTTCCATCACTAAATAAATGATCCTTTACTATAAAATAAAGTAAATTTGCCGCTTTCTCTTCTATAGAACTGTACAGTTCTTTTTTATCAAAAGTTTGATATATATTTCAAAAAACTCACTCTAGCGCATTTGCTTCTCTTGGGTTTGCAAAGAGTTCTGTAGCTTGTTTTTTTATAATAAGATTCTGCTTGAGTTCTGATAGACTCATATATGCTTCATGTGCCTCCAGTTTATAATGAATCTTTTTCGTTTTTCATGCTTCTATGAGATTATTCTCATCATAATTCTGAAGTAAAAGCCAACTATTAGTATATTTTGTAATTATATCCAGTAATCAAATGGCTTCATCTTTAGAAAGATCTCAAGCTCACAGAGTATTTTTAAATATATTGAGGGTTTGCTCTAATTCTTCTAATCATTTTTCTTGCAACCTTTTTTGGTTGAGTGCATATCATCCCACTAAATAATCCTTTAAAATAGACGTAGCCCAAATTCTAAACTGAGTTGCTTTATTTGAATTTACTCTGTATCAAACTGAAATGATCATGTCTAAATTATAAAACTTAGTTTTATAATTTTTTCCATCAGAAGCAGTATGTTCCAAAATGGAACATACTGAATCAAAGTTTAGCTCTCAAGACTTAACAATATTATTTATATGTTTCGTAATAGCTGATCTATTTACTCAAAAAATATTAGATATTTGCTCTTGATTCAACCAGACTGTTTCATTTTCTAGCTTTACTTGAATCTCACTTCAAGAATTATTTTTATATATCTTTATCTCTCCTTTATTCATAGAAACCATTTTAGATCATAATATATACGAATTATATACTTTTTATTTTGAAAAGCAAATAAAAAGTATATAATTCGTATACTTTTTATTTTAAATTCATAGAAAATTTGTATACTAAGTATAAATTTAGCATTGAATAAATTATAATTAAGAAAAACAGTAGCTATGAACTATATCTGATCTAAAAAATCCCTACTAGAATTTATCGAGAAATCTATTTGAAAAATAGTAAAAGAAAAGAATTATACCTTTTCTGACCTTTTTGCGGGTACAGGAATCGTATGAAGATATTTTAAGGAAAAAGGACATAGAGTGATAGCAAACGACCTACAATACTATAGTTATGTAATAAATAAAAACTATATTGAGAATAATAGTCCTCTAGAATTTAGATGATTGATTTCATTCATTTGAGAATTAAAAAATGTAGATATTAAAGAAAAACAAAACCTGGTACTGAACTATCTAAATTCTCTCAAGTGAAAAAAATGATTTGTATACAACAACTATTCCCCTGGAGGAACGAAGTGAAAAGAACATGAAAGAATGTATTTCTCAGATGAAAATGCAATGAAATGCGATGCTATCAGGGCTACCATCGAAGAATGGAAAAATAAAAATCATATCACTGAAGGTGAGTACTTTTTCCTCCTTGCCACACTTTTAGAAAATATTGATAAAGTAGCAAATACAGCTTCTGTTTATGGAGCATTTTTAAAGAAGATAAAAAAATCTGCTGAAAAATTAATGTGATTAAAGCCAGCTAATTTTCTAATAAATGATCACGAGAATAGCGTCTATAACTCTGACGTAAACGAGTTAGTTAAAAATACTTCTCATCAGGTTGTCTATCTCGATCCTCCATATAATGAAAGACAATATAGCGCTAACTACCATGTACTTGAAACGATAGCAAAGTATGATAACCCAGTACTAAAAGGAAAGACATGAATGAGAGACTATAGCAAACAAAAATCACTCTATTGTAAAAAGGCTGAAGTAAAAGCTTCATTTAGAGAGCTTGTACAAGATATAGATGCTCAGTACATATTCTTAAGCTATAACTGTGAGTGACTTATGAGTCATGAAGATATCAAAGAAATAATGTCAGAGGTTTGAGAGTATGGTGTTTTCAAAAAAGAGTACAAAAGATTCAAAGCTGATAAAACAGAGAATAGAAATCATAAAAAAAATAGCGTAACTGAATACCTCCACTATGTAATAAAAAAGTAGAAAAATTTTATTTTTCTACCCATATAATATCTGAATATATTTCCCCATTTCAGAAATCAAGTTTACATAATTTATCCTCATCAAAAGAATTCATATACCTATCTATCGCCTCTTCTAAGAGAGAAATTTCAGCCTTCATTTTCCGATGTTCTTGGGTTTGTGAATCACACAAAACAATAAACAACCTATTACTTAAATGCTTTCTTCATTGTTGACTCTGATTTTCATAGAGCCATTCTATAAGTTCTTTTTTATTTTGTTTTCCATACTCATATCATTTAGGGAATTGTCTCGGATAAACACTTGTTTTATGGTCAAATGAAATGCCATTAATAGAAAAATCAACCAGCTTATCATAGCTATTTTTATTAGCTATTACATTTTTATGCTGAGAGAATATATACTCTACTCACATAGCACTCCAAAAGTTATACCATCTGTTCATAGTATAATTCTTAAGTTTCGGCTCAAAAGAAGCTACTCGTTCTTGAAGCTCTCAAAAGGTTCTTGTATCATAAATAAAGTTTGTCTTCTGGTCCCAGTTATCTTGTTGCTTTCTCCCCCATTTATATTCATATTGCCACATGAGTTTTAGTGCTTTTTCTAGTATTTGTAAATCCATTGTTTTCACTAAATAATAAAAAGATTAAGTCACATATACTATATGACTTAATCTTTAAATATCAATAAACTATTATTATTTTTCACCAAGTTTTGCTCTTGTCTCTTTTGTTGCTTCCACCATATTAATCAAAGGCTGAGTAACTTCGGATTCTTTTCTCGTCTTGAGTCCACAATCTGGATTCACCCAGAGTTTATTTACATCTAACTCTTTTACCATTTTCCATATAAGAGCCTTGAGTTCTTCTTTTGTTGGTTCACTTGGAGAATGGATATCATATACCCCTGGTCAAATCTGTTTATCATACCCTTCTCATATTGATGCCTCATCACCTGAACGTGAAGATTCAATAGTAATTACATCAGCATCCATTTTTTTAATAGAGGGCATTATGTGCTTGAATTCACTATAACACATATGAGTATGAATCTGAGTTTCTGGTTTTACTTTCGAATGTACCAGTCTAAAAGAATTAATCGCCCAATCTAAGTATTCTTCCCAATCCTGTCTTCTGAGAGGTAATTTTTCTCTCAATGCAGCCTCATCTATTTGAATAATGTTTATTCCAGCTTTCTCTAAGTCCAAAACCTCATCCCTTATAGCAAGAGCAATTTGGTATGCAATATCTCTGAGAGGAATATCTTCTCTTGGGAATGACCAATTGAGAATCGTTACTGGTCCAGTTAACATACCCTTCATTGGTTTTTTAGTAAGAGATTGCGCGAATGAACTCCATTCAACTGTCATTGGTTTCTTTCTCGTAACATCACCGAAAATAATAGGTGGCTTTACTCCTCTGGTACCATATGATTGTACCCAACCATTTTCTGAAAATATTATTCCATCTAAGTTTTCTCCAAAGTATTCAACCATATCATTTCTTTCGTACTCCCCATGAACGAGAACATCAAGACCTATATCTTCTTGTAGTTTTACTACCTCTCTTGTTTTCTCTTCGAGTGCCTCCGTATATTCTTCTGGTGTTATTTCTCATTTCTTAAATTGAAGTCTGAGTTTTCTCACTTCCTTGGTTTGTGGGAATGATCAAATAGTAGTGGTTGGTAACATTGGAAGATCTAATGCCTCGTTTTGAATTTCTTCTCTCTCAGCATAAGGTACTTGTCTGGTAAAATCTTCTTCTGAAAGCTTTTCTATTTCTTTACTTATTGCTGAAAGTTCTGAACTTCCTTTCTTTTCTTGTATTAAATCTTTATTTCTTGTCAAAACACCATCTGTGTCATTATTCTGTAACACTCTCTTAATATCACTTAGCTCTTCTATTTTTTGATCTGCAAATGCGAGATGTTTTCTATATTTTTCAGCCATTTTTACTTCTCATTTTGTTGTATATGGCACGTGAAGTAATGAAGAAGATGAGTTTAATACAATATCGTTTGTGAAGTGTCATAATTGGTCAACTATATCTATACTTTTCTGATAATCGTTTCTCCAAATATTACGACCATTTATAACACCAGCAAATAATGTTTTATCTTCTGGAAACTTCAGTTTTTCTATAGTCTTTAGATTGGCATCTTTTCCATCAACAAAATCAAGACCTATTGCTTTTGCATTTGTATTATACATAGCTTCTACTACATCTTTATCTGGAGCACCAAAGTAGGTTTGCAAGAGAATATTATCCTGTTTTTGGATTATAAGATCATACATATCCTTAAATATTTTCTTTTCTTCTGATGATAGATCTGTCACTAATGATGGTTCTTCTATTTGTATATACGCTGGACTACATTTATCAACAATATGTTCTATAATACCCTTATAAGATTCTATTATACTTGGAACAGAGTCTTGTAATCTTGATGATCCAATAAACTTAGATAGTTTTAAAAAGGTTAATGGTCCAATTAATGATACTTTTATATTACTAGCACTCTGAGCAACTGCTTCTAATATTTGAGTGTCTAGGGTTTCAAAGTTTAAATTGTTTTTATCAAAAGTTATATCTTGAGTAATTTCTGGAACTATATAATGATAGTTTGTATTGAACCATTTTTTCATACCCAACGCTTTCACATCTTTCCCATTTCCTTGAAAACCTCTTGCCATTGCAAAATAAGTATCTGTAAGGTTGAGATTCAAGTTCTTGTATTTTTCAGGTACAATTCAGAGTAACTGGACCATATCCAGCATCTTATCGAATAGCGAGAAATCACCTACATTTAAATAATCAAGACCTGAGTTATTTTCTTTTTCTAATCTATCTTTTCTAAGTGCTGAAATATCATTGAGATATTTTTCTGTAGTCTCAGGATTCAATGCGTCCTTCACTGAAGAAAAATATTTTTCTGTAAGATGTTTTAATTCTCTCTTTTCTCCAATTCTTGGATACCCAATAATTGCAGTTTCATATGCCTCACCATTTTTTTGATTATTTTCCATAATATTTTTTAAAAAAATAAAAACAAAACGTTTAGCTTTAAAATAACAGATTCATAAGGAATGTCAAATTTTATAATATTTTTGTTCTATTATTCATATATTTCTGAACAATATAAAAATGAAAAAGATATAGAAAACAATATTTCTATATCTCTTTTGCTAAGAAATTACTTATTAATATTAAAAAATTCTTTTGGTTTTATAAATATATCTTCCCCGACTCAAATTGCATATTTTAGCTTCACATCTTTATCATATATATTGTCAGTAGATAGAATGTCATAAATCTGAGCGATTGTTATTTGAGAAATATAATAGAGAGGTGATACTAAAGCGGTATTAATAAGAGGCATATCAGAACCATATAATAGTCTTCACTTCAAATCATTATTTGATAATATTTCCTTTAAAAACCTCATTTTATTTATTTGAGTGAGACTAGAAATATCAGCGTAAAGATTTGGGT
>Ga0228670_1000335_pt1 | contig 27667 bp, 26 predicted proteins | sample 85DmetaG_FD_182785 | JGI IMG/M metagenome (GOLD analysis project Ga0228670, IMG submission 182785) | Seawater microbial communities from Monterey Bay, California, United States - 85D | ecosystem: Environmental > Aquatic > Marine > Coastal | place: USA: California | collected 2016-10-13
TGATTTTACTCTTCTTGTCCATTGGAATTTTGTTCCGTTTTTTATTCCATTTTCAGAAACAAATCGTATTAATCCTTTTTCTTGACCAACACTTTCCATCATATGGTCGCATTCATCTATACAAGCTGTACAGTTCACGCATTCTAATTGGGTACCGTTTCTAATATCAATACCAGTAGGGCAGACATGAACACATAAATTACAATCGATACAATCTCCTTTTCCAGCAGATGATCTGTCTTCGTTTTTTCTAAATTTAGCTCTATCTTCACCTCTTTTATGGTCGTAAGCTACAACCATTGAGTCAGGGTCTAATAGAACACCTTGTAACCTTCCATACGGACAAATAGTTGTACAAACTTGCTCTCTTAATCTGGAGAAAACCATATAAAAAACGGTGGTAAAAACAATTATTGCGACAAAACCAGCTAAATGTTCTCCAACAGGATCAGTTTGAATTTTCCAAAGTTCGTCGGAGCTAATAATATAAGCTAAAAAGGTATTTGCAATAAAGAACGAGATAATCCAAAAAATACTATGTTTAGCAACTCTTTTAGTTATTTTTTCTTTATCCCAAGGTTGTTTATCTAGTTTTTTCTGTCTAGTGTAATCGCCTTCAATCCAATACTCTATCCTTCTGAAAACCATTTCCATAAAAATAGTTTGAGGACAAACCCATCCACAGAATATTCTTCCAAAAATAATTGTAAATAAAATAATGAATACAACACCTAAAATAGAAGCTAATGCGAAAATATAAAAGTCTTGTGGCCAAAAGATGTTACCAAAAATGATGAATTTTCTTTCTAATACATTAAATAGTAGAAATTGTTCATCGTTCACTTTCAAGTGAGGTAAACCAAATAAAAGGATCAATAAAAAGTAACTTGTTATTTTTCTATAATTGAAAAACTTACCTTTTGGTTTTTTTGGGAATATCCAAACTCTTTTACCGTCTTCGTTTACAGTTGAAATACTGTCTCTAAAACTACCTTCTTCATCTTCAGCCATTAGTTCTAACTTTAATTATTAAACGATTATTTAAGGATAAAAAAAAGACATTAGAACAGTAATTAGTCTAATGTCTTTTTTATCATTTTATTTTTTTAACTACTCTTCAATTATCTCTCCTTGAGCTTCTTTCCCTTCAGTGAAAGGTAAGGTTAGTACATAAGAAGATACTTGTTGAATCTGTATTGGATTAAACTTTGAATTGTGTTCTGGCATACCATTAGGAGTACCATATTTAACAGTTTTGAATATATCTTTAATATCATAACCATAGATCCAATGTTTATCCGTTAAATTTGGTCCAATTCCACCTTCTCCATTTGCTTGGTGACAAGCTACACAGTTAGCATTAAATAAAGATTTACCTTTTGTTAAATCGTCACTTTCTGTCATTAAAGTAGCACTTGATTCGTCAACGTTCATTTTCATTTTTGACAAGTATGCTTTTACTTCTTTTTCAGATTTAGCAATCTCTTTATTGTAGGCTTCTATTTGTAGATCACTTGATTTTAGAATATGGTAATCAAATAGATAAATAACAGCGAAGATAATGGTAGCAACAAATCCCCAAACCCACCATGGTGGAAGGTTATTATCCAACTCTCTAATACCATCGTATTCATGTTGCATCAAGATAGTATGTTCTTCTTCTATCGGAACAGTATCATTTAAGATTTTATTTAATTTTTTAATCGTTTGAGGTTTTTCAACTTTTTCGACTGGTTTCTTCACCATACCTAATAAGTTTCTAAACATGTTACGGATATAGAAAAGAACAATTAAAAGAATTATATTGATTGTAATCATGAAATACAAATCACTATTTTCAACTTTCAACCATAATGATTCATCCGCTGCTTCACCAGGTTGCATAAAACTTAAAGCAAATGAAGAGTTGTAAAATCCGGTAAATAAAACAACTAGTATTAACGAAAGCAATGTAGTATTAACGGATGTTCCGTTTTTTGCAGTATTTTCGTCTTCTTTTTGTTTCTCAACCAACTTTTTCTTAAAGAAATCTGATTTAGCAAGATTAATTACTGAAGTTGACATTATAATAATACCGATTAGAATAATTATTAAAGCAGTTACTAACCAATAAAAGAATTTTAAGTTTTCTTTGTAATTAGTCACAATAGTTACTGGAGCCTCACCACTAACCGAAGGTGCTGCAGCAGCAACAGGTGGTGTATAATTATCCACGTAATTTAAAATAGCATCAATTTCTTCATTTGTTACTTGCTGAGCAGGCATGTCAGTAGGGTTGAAACCTTTAATTTCATTAGCCATTGAACTTTTTCCACTAGCTATTAAATTTGGAGAGTTTTTTACCCATTCGTAAAGCATTTCTCCTTCTCCTGCATCGTTCCATTTTTCAATAACACCTTTTAATATTGGTCCAGTAGAGTTTTTATCTACCATGTGACAAGTATTACATTTAGCTTTAAACAATGCCTCACCATTTTGCGCAAATAAAGCTGTATTGATAAGGATAACTATTAAAGTCGTTTTTAGATTTCTAGATAAACTTTTCATTGTCGTGTTATTTTTTAGTAAGTATTGCAACAGTTGGACAACTTTTTTCTTCATCTAAGTCCAAAGGAATATTGCTCATTTCGTCTACTTCTCTTTTTTTCATTCTTATTACGTATGTAATCATAACTGTAAAGAAAATTGTGAAAATGAGAAGGGAAAGGATAGGGTAGATTGCTACCCCATCAATTCCTGTTAAATTATGTTTTATAAATCTTAACATGATTTCTATTTTTATTTATTGTTTGTTTCAGTGGTAATTGAAACATCTCTACCTAATCTTTGTAAGTAAGCAATCAAAGCAACGATTTCTTTTTTCTGAAGTTTACTAATTTCCTCCTCTATATTTACAGTTTCTAAAATTTGAGCAGGTTGATTATTTACAATATCAGTAGCAATTTCAAGAGCTTGTTTTTGTAAGTCCGCTAAAGCTTTCTTGTCATATCCTTCTTCATAAGGAACTCCAAGCGTTTGCATTGCTCTAATTTTCTTTTCAATTAAACTAACATCTAAGTCGTTTTCTTTCAACCAAACGTATGCTGGCATGATTGATCCTTTAGATACATCTTTTGGACGAATCATGTGTTGGTAGTGCCAGAAATTACTTTTCTTGATTTTAATATTACCACCTTCACGAGCTAAATCTGGACCAGTTCTTTTTGATCCCCATTGGAATGGATGATCGTAAACAAACTCACCTGATTTAGAGTAATCTCCATATCTTGCAGTTTCAAATCGTAATGGACGAATCATTTGTGAGTGACAATTGTAACATCCTTCTTTTATATATAGATCTCGACCTTCTAATTCAAGTGGAGTGTATGGTTTAACACTTGCAATCGTAGGAACATTACTTTGAACAATCATCGTTGGTATTATTTGAACGATACCACCTATTGACACTACTAGTATAGCTACTAACATCATTCTGATAGGCTTACGCTCTATCGTTCTGTGCCAGTATTCACCTTTCATTTTTGCGTTAATGTTTTTAGTTACAGAAGCTTCTGCATCTTCGTTCTCTACTAGTTTACCAGATTTAGCTGTTTTAACTAAGTTGTAGAACATCATAATCGCACCAACAATGAATAATAACCCTCCTAATGCTCTTAAGATATAGAATGGACGGATAATTTGAACCGTTTCTAAGAAATCTTGGTAAGTCAACGTTCCATCTGGATTAAATTCTTGCCACATTAATCCTTGTGTGAATCCAGCATAGTACATTGGAATAGCATATAATAAGATACCTAAGGTTGCAATCCAGAAATGTTGATTAGCTAATTTTTTAGAATATAATTTTGTTTTGAATAATCTAGGGAATAACCAATATAACATCCCGAAAGTGAACATCCCGTTCCAACCTAAACCTCCAATGTGAACGTGAGCAATTGTCCAGTCGGTAAAGTGAGAAATAACATTTACATTTTTTAAAGATAATAGCGGACCTTCAAATGTAGCCATACCATAACATGTTAATGCTACAACCATGAATTTCAACATTACATCATCACGAACTCTATCCCAAGCACCTCTTAAAGTCAATAATCCGTTAAGCATTCCTCCCCATGATGGAGCGATTAACATTACAGAGAAAACTACACCTAAACTTTGTGCCCAATCCGGTAATGATGTATATAATAAGTGGTGAGGACCAGCCCAGATGTATAAGAAAATTAATGCCCAAAAGTGAATAATTGACAATCTATAAGAATAAACTGGACGATTAGCAGCTTTAGGAACAAAGTAATACATTAAACCTAAATAAGGTGTAGTTAAGAAGAATGCAACAGCATTATGTCCATACCACCATTGTACTAAAGCATCTTGAACACCTGCATACCAAGAATATGATTTAAAGAAAGATACAGGTAATTCGAAAGAATTAAAAATATGTAAGATAGCTACTGTAACAAAGGTTGCGATGTAGAACCAAATAGCAACATATAAATGTTTTACTCTTCTTGCAAGGATAGTTGCGAACATATTCCATCCAAAAACAACCCACATAATTGCAATTAGGATATCAATCCACCATTCTAATTCTGCGTATTCTTTTCCTGATGTAATACCAAAAGGTAAAGTAGCTACAGCGCAAACGATAATAAACTGCCAACCCCAAAAGTTAACAGCACTAAGTTTGTCACTCCACATTCTTGTCTTCAGTAGTCTTTGTAGTGAGTAGTAAACCCCCATAAAGATACCATTTCCTACAAAAGCAAAAATCACTGCATTTGTATGCAATGGTCTAATTCTACCAAAGGATAAAAAACTAAATCCTAAGTAATCGTTAAAAAACTCTGGGTATGCTAACTGTAGTGCTGCAATTAACCCAACAACCATACCTGTAATCCCCCAAATGATGGTGGCATAGGCAAAATTCTTTACGATCTTATTATCGTAACTAAACTTCTGAACTTCCATTCTCTTTCTTGTTATTATTAATTAGTTCATCTTCAAAAAGAACCCTTACAGAAGGTGTGTAGTCGTCTTCATATTGACCATTCTTTATAGCCCAAAGAAAAGAGCCTAAAAAGAATAGTGCTATAATTAAACTTACTACTAACATTATGTAAATAATTCCCATAGTACAAAGAAACCTAGAACTAGAAGCAATCTGAATGACTGGAGTTAATGTAAAAACTGATTGATATCATGTTTTTATTTTTCAAATAAATTGGATGTTTGTATGATTTTGAATATCAATAAAATATAGTGTCTGGTAAGGTTTATTTATATTGATTTTGAATAGAGTTGTGCTTGATTATTTCCTTAAACTAAATTGAAATAATTTATCAGAAAATTAAGCAGTCTGAATCTATATAAATTAAAATGATTTGAAAAACAGTATAATTTAGGGGTAATTAAAATATCTGGGGATTAAGCAAATAATAAGGCAAGAACAAAACATGGAGAGAAAAGTTAATTAGTGAATATTTAAAAAGTTTTTTTTACATATCTTTTGGCTTGACCCAAAAGAAACAAAAGGTCAAGGCTAAACCAATAAAACTTGAAAACTACGAAAAACTCCGTAGCTTCACCCAAACTACCTTCGGTGCTGCTATCGCGGTCACAAACGCTGTTAACAACAACCAATTCTTGGATTGTTGACAGCTGAGTTCAAACATGGATTCAGCTCTACTTTGTTTCTTCTTGCATTCTACATTTCATTGCTTAGGCCGAAAAATGCTTCGGTTATTATGTTTCGTTAATATTTAATATTTCCACCATTTTTTTGTTTTTTACAGGTTGATTTCTAATTATTTAAAATATTAATGCAAATTCAAATCAGTTCTTAAATTAGTTAGTTTAAAATTAAAAAACAGATCTATAATTTCACACTTCGAAGCGATAATTCCGATTTTGCACAGAACTAGTCGGTAAATGGAACGGAATTGCGTTCCACATCGTAATGTAATGTAGATGTATGGAAAAAAGCATGTAGTTCAACATTTATCCGCGGTTTTTGTGGAGTGAAACGAAACGTAAAAAGTTCCTTGTAAAATTGAAAAGCTGTTTTTGGATACTTTTTTCAGCTTAAAAAAGTATCGGAAGAAATATAAAGAAATGGTTAGTCCCTAACATTTAGAATTGATCCTAACTAAGTCGAAATAATTAAAAATAAATTGAGCAGTCTGAATTATAAATAAAAATATATTTGAATAAATAGTCTGATTTACTGTCTAGGCTTTACTATTTTAAATATAGTTATAGGTTTTTCTGAGTATGACAGTGAAGAAAGTAGGTGAGGTTAAAAGTTAAAGGAAAAAGAAAAATAGCGGTTTAGAATGAAACTCTAAACCGCTATTAATATAAATTTGATTAATTATTTTTATCTAGTTGGTGGGGTGATGGGAGATATTTTTATTTAAACAAAATAGTTGCTTCTACATCTACTTCTTCCCAAGTTTTACTAATTCCATCCGCTCCTTTGTGTAGTTCAAAACAAGCTTTATTCAGGTTGTCTAACATGGTAAGGGCATTGAATTCACCAATTTTAATGTTACTTTTTAAATGAAATTCATTGTTTTCGAACGTAGTGTTGACCGGTACTTTTATCGTTACCCCATTCATCGTAAGGTTAACACTCCACTCATTATCAGAATAGGAAAGTTGACCACTAATGTTTCCTGAATCTTCCATTATTCCGAAAAATAAGGTTTTCAATTTAACATCACGATCAGCGTTACCAGTAGATAAATTATATACGTCAATTTTAAATGTGGCCTCGTTTAGAATTTCTTCAGGTGATACTCCTTTATTAAATAGCGTTTCAATTTTAGTATCACTAAACACACCTTTTACAGGAAGTTTATCAGTTGTTTTGTATGCTGTCCAATTTACATCTACTGATTTTTCAACAATTTGTATATTGTTTTCTTTTTGAATAGTTTCTGAATGATTTGACTCATTTGACGCTTCTCCTGAACAAGAACTTAAAACAAGAGTAAGTGGAATTAAACCTGTCAATAAATATTTTTGTGCTTTCATTTTTTGAATGTTTTATTTAATTATAAATATAGATAAAATATAAGAGAAAGTGTGGTAAATATATGTTATAATTTATATGAATAGATTTTGAATTAATCTGTATAGAAGCCAACGTTAAGCTAATGAACATTCTAAAGTTCTAGATCGGTTATCTTTTTATTTCATTCCCCATAATCTTCTTATATTTATTTTTTTAATAAAAAAGTAATTGTTAGATGAGAATAGTTAATGCATATCAAAATAACCTTAAAAATATTGACTTAACTATTCCTGAAAACCAATTAATTGTAGTTACAGGATTGTCGGGTTCAGGGAAATCTTCTTTAGCAATGGATATTATTGCCAATGAGGGATATCGTTATTTTCTAGAAAGTATTCCTTCTTATGCTCAGCAAAATAACCAATTAATCCCTACAGCTGAAGTTGATGAAATTAGAGAACTTCCTCCTGTGATTAAGGTGGAACAATCAAAGCGTTTTCAATCGATCAATGCTACTTTCGGAACGCTTTCTGAGTTGATAGATGTATTTAGAATATTATTTGCTCGCTTTGCTTCGGATAAAAGGTTAAGTAAATCTCTTTTTTCGTTTAATCATCCTAAAGGGGCTTGTGAAGTATGCAATGGAATAGGCCAGCAGGAGTTTATAGATTCAAAGAAGTTAGTTGGAGATGAACATAAAACGTTAAGAGAAGGGGCGATTACTACGACCTTACCTAATGGGTATATCGTTTATTCTCAGGTTACGGTTGACGAATTAAATAAAGTATGTGAAGCTCATGGCTTTAATGTAAATATTCCTTGGAAAGAACTCACGGAAGAACAAAAGGATGTCATTTTGAATGGAAGTGATCGACTAAAAGTTTTTTATGGAAAACATGGGGAAGAATCTCGATTGAAGTGGGAGGGGATCAAAGCAAAACCTCGTGAAGAAGGTTTTTATAAGGGAATGCTTCCGATCATGAAAGATATTCTGAAACGAGATAGGAATAATAATATCTTAAAATTTGTAAGCTCTAGGAGTTGTCCTAGTTGTAAAGGCGCACGTATAAAATCGGATCACTTAAAATATAAATGGAAAGGATTTAATTTCCCTGAGTGGGTAAACTTTACTTTAATTGATTTGTATGATGCTTTGGATATTAAATACTTATCGCCTGGAGAAAGAGCGTTAGTTGATAAGATTCGAACGCAATTATTTGATTTAATTCGTTTAGGTATGGGCGAATATAAATTGAGCTCTCCAAGTATTGATATTTCATCGGGAGATGCGCAACGGATCAAATTAATCAATCAAGTTAATAGTAATTTACAAGGAATCTTATATGTTTTTGATGAACCTTCAATTGGTTTGTCTGAAGCTTATCAAAGTTATTTACTTCATATTCTAAATCGACTTATTCGTCGTGGAAATACTGTTATGGTAGTAGAGCACGACTTAAATTTCATCCAATCTTCAGACTGGATTATTGAGCTGGGACCAAGGGCTGGTGTTCATGGAGGTGAAGTAATTTTTAACGGAACAACCAAAGATTTTTTTAATGCGGAAAACATTCCAAGTGCGACACTTGAGGCATTAAAAACAAGTACTTTGATTACTGATAAAAAGCCACGATTAATGTCGGCTAGTTCTTTTATTCCAAAATCGAAAGAATTGATGGTAGTTACCAAAAAAACACCTCAATTAGTAGCTGAAATTGAAAGTTTTTGTAAAAATAAGGAGTTGAATTTAGTTGTGGTAACAGATCAACCTATAGGTAAAACTCCAAGAAGTAATCCTGCTACTTATGTTGGATTAGCGGATAAAATTCGTAATCTACTCGCTAAAACTGCTGAAGCAAAAGTCTTAAAATTGAAGGAAGGGGCTTTTTCTTTTAATAATAAAATTGGACGATGTGAGTCTTGTGAAGGTGCTGGTGTTATTACTCTTTCTATGAGTGTTATGGGGAATATTAATCAGGTTTGCCCGATTTGTAACGGTAAACGTTTTAAACCTGAGGTTTTAGAAGTGACTTGGGGTGGTAAGAATATTTCTGAGATCTATAGTTTAAGTTTGGAAGAAGCTTATGTTTTCTTTTCTTCCGAGAAAAAGATTGTTGAAATTTTATCTTTGATGCTTCAATTAGGTTTGGGATATGTTAAACTGGGACAACCCTCAAATACCCTATCAGGTGGTGAAGCGCAACGAATAAAATTGACAAAGTATTTTGCTAAGAAATCAACCAAAACGTTTTTACTATTAGAGGAACCAAGTATTGGATTACATCAACAAAATGTTGAACAACTAATAGATGCGTTAAACGTACTTAAACAAAATATCGCTGGAATCATTTGCTTTGAAAACCATCCGCTTTTTCAGGCTGGCTGTGATAGTTTAGTTGAAAATTCTCTTAAAGTTGAACAGCTTGATTTCAAAGAGGAAATAAGTCAACGCAGGGATGTTATTTCAATTAAAGGTGCACGAACGCATAATTTGAAAGATATTAACCTAGACTTTCCTAAGAATCAATTATCAGTGGTTACCGGAATCTCAGGTTCGGGTAAGTCCTCATTAGTGATAGATACAATACATGCTTACGGACTTCAAGAAATGAGTAAGCAGTTTTCTAATTACCAACAATCTAGAGTTGGAGTGAACTTTCAGATGGAGGTAGACAGTATTTCGGGACTTACTCCAACAATTTGTATTACACGAAAGGAGAAGAACTATTCTAAGCGTTCTGATATAGCCAAACAAACAGGAATTGATAAGATTTTACGTTTTGCATTTTCTCGAAAAGCGAACTATTGTGGAGAAGAGTTATCTGCGAGTCATTTTTCTAATAACCATGAATTGGGAAGGTGTGCAATTTGTGAAGGAATAGGGGACGCTCTTATTCCTGATTTAGATAAGATTGTTTTAGATCAAAATGAAAGTATTTCAACTGGACTTTTGAGTCATAACAAAGCACTTGCTTATTATGGCCAAGCGGGAAGTCAGTACATGGCAATCCTTGAAAAAGTTGGAGAGAAATATGGATTTACTTTAGAAACTCCTTTCAAGGATTTAAACCAAACACAAAAAGATATTTTCCTTTTTGGAACAGGTGATGTTGAATGGGAAACTGTTTGGACTTTTAAAACAAAAACAAGAGAAGGAACTCAAGATATAGTAATGAAATGGGATGGAATCTTCAACTATTTGAAAGATGAATATTTCAAAACTAGAAAAAATAAGGATATCAGTAAGTTAACCGCGATGTTCTCTATTAAAGAGTGTAACGAATGTAATGGAAGTGGTTTAAAGCTTGAACGACTTAATTTTAAGTTGGCAGACAAATCTATTCATGATATTAAGTTGATGGATTTTTATGCGTTAGAAGATTGGCTTTTACATACTGAAAACATAGAAGAGGTTGATTCAAAGATTCTTTCGAAGATACAGCCTCATATAATCAATACGATTACAAGAGCAAAACAATTACACATTGATCACCTTCATCTTAGTAGAAAATCTTCCACACTTTCTGGTGGAGAGAATCAACGAGTGGAGCTTATTAAACAGTTAAACAGTCCGCTTAAAGGGGTTGCTTATTTGTTAGATGAGCCTTCAGCAGGCTTATCCAATGAAAATATTTCTGATCTTATTCAAATTTTAAAAGATCTTGTTGAAAAGGGAAATACGGTGATAGTAATAGAGCATAATGCTTCAATTCTCCATGCTGCGGAACATGTGGTTCAGATTGGAAAAAAATCAGGTAAGTTGGGAGGGTATATTACTTATCAGGGAAATTTGGAAGGATTACTCGAACAACCCGACTGTCATCCGTTCTTAAAAGAGAAGTCAACCATTGTTAAATTGAAACCTGGAAAACAGAACATTGAAATCCGAAATGTTTCCAAATACTCTCTTGTTAAAGATAAACTAAGAATTCCAGTTGGAGGAATTACGGCTATTACAGGGAAGTCAGGTGTAGGAAAAACAACTTTAGTTAATGAGGTTTTAATTACTAGTATTCAGAATAATATGTTTGTTAATTGTGAGGAGATTTTGTTTCCTAAAAACTATACATCTGTTCATTATTTTGAAACGAAAAAATTAAGAACGTATGCTTCCACTTTAATAGTAGATTATTTAGGTTTTCTAAAAGACATCACTAAAATATTTGCAAGAGAATCAGGGTTAAAGGATAAAGACTTTTCTTATAAAACGAAAACGAGTCAATGTTTAGCTTGTAAGGGGAGTGGTGAGATTGAAACGAGTTTGGATATAGTTGCAAACGCGATTGAAAAATGTGAGAGCTGTAAAGGAAAACGATATAAAGAAAATATTTTAGCGATAGAAGTTAAATCTAGGAGTATCGCAGATATACTTTCGTTGAATATTTTAGAATTAAAGGAATGGTTTGAAGGTTTTGCTGTACCTGAAAAGACACTTCATTTCATTGATAACTTGAAACAAATTGGTTTAGCGCATCTTTCTTTGGATCAAACAGTTCAATCCCTTTCTTCAGGAGAAAAGCAACGCTTACTCTTATTGAATTGCTTACAAGAAAAACCTAGCAACGAACTCTTTATTTTAGATGAACCTAGTATTGGTTTGCATTATGAAGACATTGATTTACTGTTTTCGATGTTAAAAGAACTTAGTGAAACTAATGATGTCTTGGTTATTGAACATAATCCATATTTGTTAGGGTTGATTGGTGTGGGGGTGAATTTGTAGAGAGGGTATTTGAAAACAAGCCTAAAACTTGGAGAGAAATGTTAATTTATGTATGCTAAAAAAAAATATCACATAACGTTTCTTAACTAGGAGACGCAGCCTTCTCGGATATGATTGATAAGCCCGTGGCTTTTAGTTGATGTTAGTAGCATTTAATTTTTCAAGTTCCTCATCAAATTTTTTAACTTCACGGCTGTTATTTATAAACCTTTCGTAATAAATAACGCTTTCGATAAATCGCTTTAAGTTTCTATCGTTTTCACTTAATGATTGTCGTGCTAATAACAATGAGCGTCTAAAATAAGATTCAATTTCAGGAGCAAATTCGGTTCTTTTGTCATACCCATCCCATACGTGTGGTGGTATTATTTATCTGCTAAATAATATGCTATTGTTTTATAAACTTCTGTATTATTGACATCATTTAATTGAGAAAGCAAACAATTTGATGCACGGTATAAAATCTGACCATCTATAGTTTTATCCTGCGACATGTCATATTGTAAAATCATATGACGAATTGATAATAACTCTCTTTCTATTTTGACATTCATGAATTCTGTTCGTTCTGTGATTGTTCGTAATTACACCTAACGATATTCTATGTTTTCGTTTTGTTGAAACCAAATGTAGGGTAATCAGGTAACATAATGAAATATAGAAACTGTTATAAAATGTTTTAACTTATTGCCAAATTAATATTTTCTGTCTCGTTTCAGATGTACCGTTTTCAAAATATTTGATTAAAATCCCTCCTGTACCGGAACCAGACCATTTAATTATTCTCAAATCAGTAGTGCCTGGGTTAAGTGCTTCAAAAAATTGAAATCCACTATTATATGTAGATATACTCCAGCCAACACTGCTACCTACAGCATACCCCCAGATATCTCCATAAATAGAATGAAACTCTATTTTTAATGTACTACCTTCAGGTATAATTGCTCTTAAAGAGAAGTTGTCATTTCCAGATAGAAATAAAGAGTCAGAACCATGTAGGATATTTAATCCATGTGTTCCAGAAGGTGGATATTCTATTGAACATTGTGAACAACTGCCTCCGCAGTCGACTTTAACTTCATCTTGATTTTTGATGCCATCTGTACAAGTTGGACAAGGGGTGCAAATACCGCCACAATCAATTCCAGTTTCTGTTCCATCCATTGTACCACTAGTGCAGTCAGATTCTGGTTTTTTTGAGCATGAGCCTAATATGATAATTAGGGCAATCCAAATAGTTTGTTTCATTATGATTTTAATTTATTAATGTTTTACAACGGTTAATGTATGGTGTTGTAGCATCCCGTAGGGTGCTATGTATTATACATATTGTTGGGCAATCGTTTTTTTCGTTTCGAATAAATATATGAGCTAAGTATTAAAATAGAATAAATACTTCCTATATAAATCAGCTGAATCGGTGTTTCTGTATAGATAAAATAAAAAATCAATACTGCCCCAGTAAGTAAACCGACCATAGCTATAATCGCGGGAAAAATGTGCGTATTAGTTTCATTTCGCATTTTGTAATTAGCATAAGCCATTAAAAATGACACAATAATAAAAGTGATACTACCAAATTCTAAGATGATTTGAAGTTCACCGCTTAATATTAAAATAAAGGCAAATAATGCCATCGTAATAATTGCATTTTTAGGAATATGTATCTTAATTCTTTTCGAGAGCATCTTTGGTAAATATCCATCCTTAGCGATTACAGCTATCAATCGAGATGCTCCGAATAAAGTCCCGCTTATGGCACTGGAAGTAGCTAATAGTGCTCCTGCAATAACAATAAATAAACCAAAATTTCCCAAAATGGTTTGTGCTCCTGCTGCCAAAGCATATTCTTTATCTTGTATGATTAGTTCTTTGGGAATTGTTGCTAAAGAACCAATAGCAAGAATAATATATAATGCAGTTGCAATTGCAATAGAGCCATAAATTGCTCTTGGAATATTCTTCTGTGGATTATCCATTTCTTCATATGCGTGAATTACCAATTGAAACCCTTCAAAAGCAACAAAAGTGATGCATGCAATAATTAAAACACCAATTAGAGAGGTATTTCCTTCTATTACAGGTGTAATGTTCTCTATACTTCCTTTCCCAGCTAAAAGCCCAGCAATGAATAAAAGTAGAACAATCTTTGTATAAACCATCCAATCTTCTAATTTACCCATTCCCTTAACTGAGCTAAAATTTATGATAGCGAAAACTAAGATAATCCCTCCCGCAACTATTTTATTTAGCCAGAGTGAATTCTCAAAAGGTAAAACACTACATAAATAGGTAGAGAAGGTAAATGCATATAATGCCAATGTGCTGATGTATCCAAATACCACCAACCATCCAATTGCAGAAGATGAAAATTCGGAATTGGGAAATGTTTTCTTAAAGAAAGAATATGTTGCTCCTTCATCTTTATAGAGCAGGGCTAATTTCACATAAGAATAGGCTGCAAATAGAGCTAAAATCCCACCTGCTAAAAATGCCAAAGGAGTTGCGTTCCCAATATTTTCAACTGATATGCCGAGAATCGCAAAAATTCCTCCACCGACCATTCCTCCCAATGCAATTGCAATGAGTTCTGCAAGACCAAGCTCTTTTTTCCTTATTCGAGTGAGTTTCTTAAGCACTTTTTTTACTGCTTATTTCTCGTTTTCGATAATAAATTCCTGTTCGATATGTACAGGCTGTATCTCGAATTCATTTTCAATAATTATATGCTTGGATAGAGTGTCTAGAATACCAGTTTGAGGGTTGGTATTTTCACTAAAAGAAAAGTCTTTTGCAGTGTTGTTCAAGTTCAAATAATAAGGATTAGAACCTGTTTCATAATATTTGTTATCTGCGTCCATAGTACAAAGTTAATTAATTTTCGTGTTTCCACCCTTCAAATGTTCTTTTATCTTGCGTTGCAACTTGTCCGTTTTGCATACTCTGCTTAACTAATGTCCCTTCACTTAGAAATACATCTGAACCGCCATCAACACTTTCTATTAACGCCCTTCTTAAAGAATAATTATGTGGGTTTTGCGTAGCCAGAATGACGTTTGCATTAAACGGATTTCTCAGCTCAAGTTCGCTTTCAATGTCTTTGTATATGTCTTTGATTATTGCATACAAAGCATCATCAGGTTTCTCAACGTTTAAGCCTAATTCATCTTTAGCTTCTTTACGATAAATTGTATAATCATGGCTACCAGATTCAGAAACTAAGAAACTTATAACTTTTTCAACATTTTCAGGCTCAATCGTATGATATTTAAGCATTTTTTCAGCAAGCATTTTAATTTGTGCTTTAGACTTATATACGTTTCCTAAAGATAATGGATGAATATGATCTGTAAGTTTCAAGTAGACATCTTTTAAGTCTCCACTATCTTCAATGCCGAAATCATCCTTAGCCATATCTAGATATCCATTAACATGCTCAACACTTACAGGAACTCTAGTGTTTTGACCATTTACATTTACCTGAGGATTCATTAAACCATTAGTACTAGGGTCAATTGGTCCTAATGTTCCTTGTTTAGTCATAATGATTCTATCAGTTCCTAAGCTTATTAATGTTGCTGTACTTTGACATCTAAATGGAATTATCACTTCAAAATCCTTACAAAAGCTACGAATCAAGTTTACAAGACTCCAACCAGCTAAAGTGCTACCACCGTTTGAATATAAGAACAATGTTATTTTGTCAACATCTCCAATCGTGTCAAGGTGATTCGCAAAAGGAGCTAAGATATCTGCTCCAATGTTAGTTTCAGCATTTTGCCTGTCACTCGTCACATACACAAGTAGTTTGGAGTTCCTAGAAGCTTCCAGTTTTTTATAATTCTCTAATCTTTCTTTTCTCATATTTTTGATTATTGTGCTTAACGTTTAGTATATGGCGGTGTTTGTAAATAGCACTATCCTTTCATAAACCACTGAACGCCCTATTTGCTATATACAGTGTTGCCAGTAGTGTTTATTCAATATCGTCAAAATCACTAATATTTTTCTGCGCCATATATCCACCTTTAATAAGTTCTTCTTCTGAAAGGTTTTTTAGTCTTGTCGATTCTTTTATTTCAATTTCATTCATATTCGGTTTAAATATTTCTCTGAGTCCTTTACCTGTATAATAGGTTACTTGATTTCCATCAATTCTTTGAAATCCGGCATTAATTTTTTCGCCAGTTTTTAAAATAGCAACTCGAGCTTCGCCTATTCTAATTTTTCCTTTTAAGTCGTCACTATATTGTTGTTTTAAATGAACTTGTTCAACAAGAAACTTTAATGAAGCATTAAATAAGTTGCTACTTAGAATTTCACTAAGCTTGTTTTCGAATTGTTGAGTTCCCGTTTTTATATCTATGTCGTAGTGTTCTGTCTGTTTAGTTACAAGAGTAAAAAATCGAATTTTTAATGTAGCAACATCAATAATTTCCACATTAATAACTCTGTATTCATAGCCGATTTCAGGAACGATAATATAAAGGGAAAAATCTGTTAGAACCCCTTCAACACTTCCTGAGGTTAATATGTAAGAAAAATAGTCCTTGCCATAATCTGCTATTTCTTTGCCAAACTCTTCTAATATCATTAATAGATTAGGTTGGTCAACTTGGTGTGGATTGTCCAAGAATGACAATTTTAGTTTTTTCATCAGCTATTAAATTTAGTTGTGATTGGTAAATGATCTAAATCATTATGTAAGAACGATTTGTTTATTTCTGTATCATAATTAAGTAGTCTACTTCCTCCAGAAAATTCTGTGATTATTTCATATGTAATATCACTTTCTTTAGTGTCAAAAAGGACATAGTCAAAAAGTGCCCATCCTGAACTATCACTGTAATATGTCCCTCCAAGATTTTCATTATTTGATTTGAATATTAACTCTGCTAAAGGGTTAAAGAAGTTTTTTGTGTTTTCACTTCTTTGAATAATGGAGTTATGAATTCGGAAAAAATTTGTGGAAAGATATTTTTTATGTCTTAAAACATTATCCCAAGGTTCAAGATTAAAATCGCCAATAATTATTATTCTTTCCGTTGCAGAAGATGGATTTCCAATCTTTAGCATATCTGATAGTGAACCAATAAATTCCGTTTGTTCGAGAGTTACCTCTCTATTCCCAGATTTGGACATATTATGAAGAAATATAAAGGTTGTAGGAAGAAAATTGACGAATGTTTTTAAGGCAATAATTCGTCCGTCTTGTCTTTGTAGTGAAAAGGAGAATGGTGTATTAGATATGTTTTCGTCTTTTATGAAAATTTTGAGTCCATTACTTTTATACTTATAGTTTAGTTTTAGTTTTTCATTCAAGTAAAACAAAGGAGAGTAATAACAGGAATATCCGGATTTCTCAAATACATCCATTATTTTTTGACAGTTTATTTTTGAATGTGAACCTTCTGCAACACAAAAGATATCAGGCGATTCTGAAGAAATTGCTTCCTCAATTAAATTCAGCTTTTCATCACTTAGTTTTTTGCCTATGTTCCAAAAAAGTGTTTTCATATTTTCATTACTGGCAACGTTCCGGCTATAAAGCGTAGAATCGGTTTGGTAGGTTAGGTCTATGATTTATAGCCATTGTTGTGCAATTGTTGTATTTTCTCAGTTGATGTATGGTTGTAGTTTTCCATAATTACAATACCTGTCATAAACTTGATTAAACAATTCTTTCCTATTCTTATCTGTGTCACTGTCAATCAGTTTATCCAATAATTTCTCAATTGTTAGGTCAACAAAAGAATTTTCAAGCTTTATCATTCCTTTAAACCCTTTAATAGCGTCAATACATTTTGTGTCCTCTGACGAAAACAACACGATTTGAATGCAATTTTGGTAGCCTGTCTTTTGCTTGACTTCCTCGACAATCAGTTGATTTCTGAAAAGTTGATTGTAAGTTGGGTTTAAATATTTTTCTGTATATGTTTGGTCAAACTGGTGGCTAAAATTTGAGATTGCATCAATATATCTTTGTTTTTTGTCTTCAGCAGATTTGTTAAAGTCTGTATTTGAAAAAGTTTCGGTGTATTTGGCTTCAATTCCAATGCAAGACTTTTTGTTCCCAGTTTTTATAAATTCGATAAATATGTCAAAACAGGATTTATCCGTGGTAATAAGTCTGTTTTCTTTTCCGTTTTCGTCTCCTGGTACATATTCTAGTTTTATATCGGTAATGTTCTGAATTTCAAGAAAAGGAAAGAGATCCTTGAAAACTACAGTTGCCAATTTGTAACTGTCCCATCTTAATGGAAGAAAAATGTTGAAAGCAAGAGGTTGAGAAGAAAGCAGGTTTTGACAAAGTCGTTTTTCGTCAGTTAGCCTTCCGTTGCTTTTTATTATACTGTATTCTTCACTTGCTGCATCCTTCAATTTTTCATTTCTCATAAAATTGATTAGGCAGTCATTACTGTCAACATAATTACAATATGAATATTCATTTTTTTGATTACGATAAATTCCTTGAAGCATACGGCTTTTGATTTTGTGTAAATCATTTTTATCGCTTTCAGGTAAGTAACCAAATTCATCTTGGAATTTCTGATACTTTAGATGTTTAACAAGTTCTTTTGATTCTGTTTGTGCCATAATTATATTGTGTGATAAGGAAAATAGTATAATAGTTGTTAAAAGTGTTTTTCTATTCATATTTTTCAAGTTCAAATGACATCATCTCGCTTAATACACCTTTTCCATCATAAAATTCAATTTTAACCAACCCAACACCTTTTGCATAATATTTTTTCTCAGAACGGTATAATTGACCATCAATTTTCGTGACTTCCGTAACAAGAATACAGTCCGAAAAAGTTTGTTTTGTGGTTTTAATGGAATCCACAAAGGAAGCTTCATAAAAACGTTCCTTACCCCATGTCCATTTTGAAATTGTATTTTCAGTAGGAATTTTCAATATTATTTTATGTGGAATAATGTCACCACCACTGTAGGCATTTTTTGAATAAACCAAAGCAATGCTATTTCCTTTTGTTTGATAAATCTCCTGTGCTTTTACTCCAAACTGGCTAATTTCAGAGAACATTCCTTTTTTTTCATTATTTACGTTTTCAATATAGGTACATTTATATGACCTTGTAGGTGTTTTACCTGTCCCGTCAGGTCCTAAAGCCTTGTATGAGAATTTTACTTCTTCTTTAAACATAAAATAATCAGATACTGATTTTGTTTGTCCGAAGGAAATGCTTGCTATAAGTAAAAGTCCAAAAGATAATAGTCTTGTTTTCATTTTTTCTGTTTTCATTATTTATAAATTGCACAACGTATAGCTAAACACATATTGTGTATATTTCCGCTTTAGCTACAGTTGTTGTGTTGTTGTTAATTGTTTCATAATTAGAGTTATATCTGGTATTTATCGGGTAATGCATTAATCTTTTCAAATTAATATTTGAATAACTCATTTTGATAATTTAAATGTACTAAAGATTTAAATGTAAAAATAACAGTTTTTTTGAAATTAGTTCTTAAATTTCCAAATTATCCATAGGACTTTTTAATCCAGATTCAGTGATAGAAGCTTGATAAAGCTGAGTGAACTACTAAATCTGAGGAATCCCGATTTAGTAATTGTTTCAATTTAATGAAAAATTAAATTGATTACAAGAACTTTATCGAATTAGCATTTCTTAATGCGTAATGTGGGTTCAATTGATCAAACCCTTTTGTAGTGATACCGATTATGTTTTCAATATAGTCTAATGAATTAGCCTATTTTCAAACTATATCGGCATTATATAAATTATCGATTGGATTTAAATACTAATTTGTATGGTATAATATGAGTGTAAATTTATCTTCGATGCTTCTTCGAGGTCAGTTGTTTTAGAGTTCGAATGTCCTAATAGGCTTTGAATATACCTTAAGTTTGTTCCGTTTTCAAGTAGGTGAGTAGCAAAACTATGTCTTAAACTATGTACAGTTACTTTTTTAGTGATACCTACTTTTTTAATGGAATCTCGAAAAAATGTTTGAATACTTGTTGCTGAATAACTACCTCCATATTGTCCTTCGAATAAGTAGTCTTTGGGTAATTATGTTTAACCTCCTTGAGGTTAGGGACGATTATTAAGTTTTGAAATAAACTTTTTGACTTTACTAGAACTACTTCGTTACTTGATGAACTTAAAATTTAAAATTCGATCGAAAATTCTAGACTTCGAAGCGGTATTTCCCAATTTTATACAGAATTGATAAATGAAACGGAATACAAAGTATAGAGTTCAACATTTATCATTGGAGCGTATTGCGTTCCTCTTCGTAATGAAATGAAGAGAAAGAAGATATTCAACCCACTTTGGGGTTGCTGCATCATATGTTAGTTTTTTTGTTAACTATGTTCAACCTCGTTGAGGTTAGGAATGATTATTAAGTTTTGAAATAAACTTTTTGACTTTACTAGAACTACATCGTTACTTGATGAACTTAAAATTTAAAATCAGATCGAAAATTCTAGACTTCGAATCGGTATCTGCTCAATGTTCCTTATCATATTTACAAAGTAAATCTTAACGAACTAAGTGTTTAATGTTAATCCTTAATTGCTTAATGGTGATATTTGCCCCACTTTAAGGGTGCTGTATAGTATGTTAGGTTTTTTGGAAATTATGATCAACCTCGTTGAGGTTACTAGGGATGCTTGTATTCAAATAGAACTTTATCAAGACAAAAAAATCCGTAAGCTTTCACTTACGGATTTCAATCTATTATATTTTTACAATTCCTTACATTGCTTCAAAAAAGTCATTTCCTTTATCGTCTGTGATAATGAAAGCAGGGAAGTTTTTAATTGTAATTTTCCTTACAGCTTCCATTCCCATTTCTTCAAAGTCAACCACTTCTACTGAAGTGATGTTTTCTTTTGCTAAAATAGCTGCAGGACCACCAATAGAACCAAGATAAAAACCACCATGCTTATTACAAGCGTTTGTTACATCTTTCGAACGGTTTCCTTTTGCGAGCATAATCATACTTCCACCTAAACTTTGGAATTTATCTACGTAAGAATCCATTCTTCCAGCTGTTGTTGGACCGAAACTTCCTGAAGGCATTCCTTCTGGTGTTTTTGCAGGTCCAGCATAGTATATTGGATGATTTTTAAAGTATTCTGGCATCGGTTTACCAGATTCAATAAGTTCTAAAATTTTAGCGTGAGCCATATCTCTAGCAACAATTAATGTCCCTTTAAGGTTTAACCTTGTTTTAATTGGGTGCTTAGATAATTCCGCTAAAACATTTTCCATTGGTTGATCCAAATCAATTTCTACCGCCGGGAAAAGGTGAGGAGGAACTTCTGGAAGATATTGTCTAGGGTTTTTCTCTAATTGTTCTAAAAATAAACCTTCTTTAGTGATTTTAGCTTTGATATTTCTGTCCGCAGAACAAGATACTCCAAGTCCAACTGGGCAAGATGCAGCATGTCTTGGTAAACGAATTACTCTCACGTCATGTGTGAAATATTTCCCACCAAATTGTGCTCCAATTTTACTCTCTTGGCAAATTAAATGTACGCGTTTTTCCCATTCTAAATCCCTGAATGCTTGACCTGCCATGTTTCCTTCTGTCGGTAGCTCATCAAAATAACCAGCAGATGCTTTTTTTACTGCAGCTAAATTTGCTTCGGCGGACGTACCTCCAATTACTAATGCTAAATGGTATGGAGGACAAGCGGCTGTTCCAAGGTCTTTGATTTTATCCTTAATGAATTCTTCTAATGATTTTTCATTTAAAAGAGATTTCGTCTTTTGGTATAAAAATGTCTTGTTTGCAGAACCTCCACCTTTAGCTAAAAATAAGAAGTCGTAAGACATTCCTTTTTTTGCATATATATCAATTTGTGCAGGAAGATTAGAACCAGAGTTCTTTTCTTCAAACATAGATAATGGAACTACTTGAGAGAACCTTAAGTTTCGTTCTTGGTAAGTGTTAAAGATTCCTTTAGATAAGTGTTCTCCATCTTCAACTCCTGTATAAACATCTTCTCCTTTTTTTCCCATTACGATAGCTGTACCAGTATCTTGGCAAGAAGGCAATTGACCTTCAGCAGCTATAGTAGCATTTTGTAATAGGTTATAAGCTACAAAACGGTCGTTATCCGTTGCTTCAGGATCATCTAGAATTGCTTTTAGTTTTTCTAAATGAGCTGTTCTTAAGTAAAAAGAAACATCAGCTAAAGCTTCTTCTGCAATAACCTCTAATGCTTTTGGGTCAATGTTTAATATCTCTCTGTTACCAAACTTTTCAACGTTAACATAATCAGAAGAAATTTTTCTGTAAGTTGTTTTGTCTTTCGATGTTTTGTAAGGATCTTGGTATATAAAATCTGCCATAATTTGTGTATTTATACTAATTGTAGATTACACAAATTTAAATTAAATTAATGACTATTTAAGGAAATAGACTGACTTTTATCCGTCATTTTTTTAAGGATTAAGGAATAGCTTATTTTGTCCAAAGTTTAGAAGTGCTCACACCGTGACAGCTATTGCATTGACCTGAAGTAATAGGGGAGGACATGTGTTTAGAAGTTGTTGTTCCTTTTATTGTTGGATATAATCCGCTTCCATAATCAATAGATTCAGTAGTGTAGAAGTTACCTAATCCATCTACTTCAACTGTATGTTTTAAAGTTCCGTTTCCTCCTTGTTCGGTGTATAGGTAAACAGTTGTATTTGGAAGAGTTACTGTTAATGTAGAATCGTAAACAGTTCCAGCTGCTTGAAATATTCCTTCACCATCTCCACCACTTCTATGACAATTCATGCAGTTTTGTCCCATGTTGTGAGATTCAGTTTCGTTATAGGAACTAATGTTAGTAGCTTTCTCATTCTTTTTACAAGAAAGAAAAAATAATAAAGTACTAATAAACAAAACTGTTTTGAATATATGCATGATTGACTTTTATGAAAAAACGTAATTTGATTATTTAAATTGTTCTACCATTTCTTCTTTTGAAACAAAACCTAGTTTTTTCCAAATTAAAGCATTGTTTTTATATAAGTAAATAGTAGGTAACCCCTCAATGTTCATGTCTTTTGCTAATGTTGGGTTTTTATCTACATCAATTCTTATTACAGTTACATGAGCAGGGTATTCATCTGATATTTCATCTAAAGAAGGTTTCATCTTTTTACAAGGTCCACACCATTCAGCATAAAAATCAACTAAGACATATTTTTCAGAGTTTACCAATTTTTTAAAGTCTTCAGAAGAGATTTGATCTTTTTTTGCTGCTGCAGAATTTGTTTCAGGAAGTTTACTGTTTCTCCATTGCATCATTCCTCCATTTAATTCGTAAACGTTGGTGAAGCCATCTTCTCTTAGCTTTCTAGCTGCTGAAGCACTTCTTCCACCACTTAAACAGTAAACCATTACAGGTTTTGATTTGTCTAATTTGGAAGTCTCTTGCGAAAAACTAGGATCGTTCCAGTTAATGTTTAATGCGTTTTCGATATGTCCTTCTTTGAATTCTCCTGGAGTTCTAACGTCAATAATAGTTTCGTTGACTAATTCTTCAATTTTTTTTGAAAAATCAGTTGCAGATAAATTTGTTTCAGAAGGTTGACTATTGGTGCAACTAGATAGAAATAAAGTTATTCCAAATGTGAGGATTGAAGTTAATCTATTCATTTTCATTGTTTTTAATAGGTTCATGTTCATTATAACGAGTAAAAAAATTAATCCAAAAAAGACGTGCTATTCTGAATGTATATGTCATTAAGACTACAATAGATAAAATTAAAAAGATTAGAAAACTAATCGAATCAGCTTTAACAATAAATGTATTAATTGCCCAAGTTACTAAAAACCATCCAACCATCAATGCATAACTAACATACATCGCACCATAAAAGAAACCAGGTTCTTTTTCATATTTATGTCCACAATGACTGCAAGTTTCATTCATCACATCAAACTTTTTGAAATCAAAAGGGTTTTTGTGTTTAAATACACTTCCTTGATGACAATTTGGACATTTGTTCCAAAAAACCGAGTAGAGAACTTTTTTAATCATTGGATAAGACTTTTATAATGGTACTAATCTAGTGTTTTATAGTAATATTTAAAATGACTTTACTCATGATGGAGTTAGAAATTAAACAAGCGTTTTCAGATTTTACTAACACTTTATTTGCTTTCTCTTGATCTTCAATGTTTTCCAAAGTTAATACTGGGTATAGATTAACTTCAGTCATTTTAAAAGTTTTTTCAACTAATTCTAATCTTCCTTTTGCTTGGCAAGTGAAAGCTTTAAAATTTAACCTTGATTTTTCAGCTATAGCGAGAAAAGTTGTCATGAAACAGCTGTTAACTGCAGCGGTATATAAGTGTTCAGGTGACCAAACACCTTCAATTCCACCAGGAAATTCTGGAGGAGTTGCTACTTTGACTGTATCGTCTAAAACAGGGGAAGAAATTTCCCCTATTTTACTTTCTTTCCATTCAAGATCTACTTGATATTCTTCTGAATCCATATCTAAATTTTTGATCTCAAACTTGTCCATCCACCACCATTATGGACATTAGTATAGCCTTTGGATTTTAAAATCATTTTAGCATTTGCACTTCTCATTCCTGAAGCACAACAAGTAATGATTGGACTGTTTTTATCTTTTAATTTACCTAAGTTTGAAGCTAATTGATCAAGAGGAATATTAACTGATCCTTTAATGTTACCTCCATTAAACTCTCCTTTTGTTCTTACATCGATTATAACTCCACCTTCTTTAATTAGTTCGGAAAAATCAACTTTAGGTCCAAGTCCTAATAAACTTTTTAGTGTTCCAAACATATTTAAGCGTTTTTAGATTTATAAAAATTAACATCTAACCAAGACCCACCATTACAGCATTCAATTCCCATTTGAGAAAGGTACATGTGAGCTTGTCCACTTCTATTTCCTGAAGCACAACATAACACTAAAGGTTGTTGTAAACCCTGTATTTCATCTATTCTGCTTGTAATTTCTTGCAAAGGAATATTGATAGATTCAACAACATTTCCACCCATAAATTCTTCTGGAGATCTTACGTCTACTACTGTACCTTTGTTTTCTTTGATAATTTGTTCTACATTCATCTTTTCTAAATTTTAAATTATTTTTTTTCTGTTTTTATATAACTAAATAATAGGCCTCCCATGAAGCTTCCGTAAAGAGAACTATTTAAAGGTTTTGAAGTGATCGCACAAGTACCACTCGCACATCCGATAAAATGGTAGTATGCATACCCACCAATTGCTCCAATGATTGAACCTAAAATGATAAATTTGTTTTTCTTTATGAATTCCATGTTTTATTTGTTTAATACAAATTTAGAGATAGAAAAGTGTTTATAAGGTTACAAAAGTTACATAGGTAAATATTTTTTTAATTTATTTTAAAATTATTTTATTTCTTCCAAGGTTTACAAGTCCTTCATCTTCCATTTGCTTTAAAAGTCTAGATACTACAACCCTTGCTGTTCCTAATTCATTTGCTAAAGCTTCATGGGTGATTGTTATTGTTTTGTTTTGTGTTAGTTCTGCTCTTTTTTGAATAAAACTTAATATCCTTTCATCCATTTTTTTGAATGCAACTTCATTGATAACCTCTAAAAGTTCCTCAAACCTTTTATGGTAAAGCTTGAAAATGTAATTCAGCCATTCTGGATAATCCTTGATTAATGAGGTTACTTTTTCTATCGGAACAAACAATATATTTGTTTTTTCTTCCGCAATCGCTTTTAGTTTGCTCGTTTCTTGATGGAGAGCTCCAAAAAAGGACATAACACAACTTTCGCCAGATTGAATGTAATAGAGTAGAATTTCTCTACCGTCTTCGTCTGTTCTTAATACTCTAATTGCTCCATTTTTCACTATCGGAATAGAGTTGCTGTATGCGTTTTCACGTAAAATAACATCTCCTTCTTCAAATGTTTTTTCGATACCAAATTCAGATAACTTTTGAATAAGTCCAGCTGATGGTAAAAATTCATTTAATTCTTTATCTATCATATTTTTTTAATTTAATAGAAACGCTTTTATTTTATTGAACCTCATAATTGCTTTATTTCTTCTATCTCCTAGATATTCTATTTCTGTTTGCTTAAAGTTCATTTTAGAATATTGTTGATCGATTTTATGTAAAATTTCAAATGATTTTTCGAGTTTCCTATCTTGTTCTTCTGTTAATTCATTTCTTGATTTTGTATTTCCTATAGTTGACGTAACCTCATTTAATACAATTACACTTGCATTGTAAAAATCGATAGGTTTTCTAAGTTCATAAATGATAATGTCTTCAGACTTTTTAGGCCCACAAGAAGCAATTAATATTATCGATAATAATATGATTAGGTAGTTTTTAGTTTGTTTCATATCATTTGTTTTATTTGTTTAAATTTCAGTGTAGCCTCAAATATAGGCTTATTTTGATTAAAAATAAAGAAGATTTTTTAGGCAGGTTGATTGTTTGTTTGTAATCAATAGATTTTTAACTCATTTCGATTTTTAGTTTCATTAACTATTATAAATTTAGTTTATACTTTCAAAAAAAAAAAGCACTTTGTTTTAAATTTGAAAATTAGCACTTAAACTAAAGTTTTCAGTACAAAATCATTAAGTTTGTTAGTTAAATTTTATTATTGTGAAAATTGTTGTTCTAATTATTTTCTTTTGGCTAACATCTTTTTCATCCTTCTCTTGTAATTGTTTACCAGAAGGTAGTATAGGAGAAAATTTTTTAAAATCGGATTATGTTATCAAGGCTAAGGTTTTGTCTTTTTCATATACGAATAAGTTAGATACCTTAGGAGTTAAATTGATTGGCGATCCAAGAAATACTTTTGCTCGTTATTGGAGTTTTAATGTCAAAGTATATAAAGTCTTGGTTTTAAAAACTTACAAAGGGTATTTGTCAAGTGATACTATATCAATTGTTACTGGAGTTAATAGAGCAGCTTGTACTAGTGATTTTATTGTTGGGAGCAACTATATAATCTATGGTTTTGAAAAAGATTACATGGGTTTTTCAAATGTTCAAAGAATGTCAACAAATGGAAAATTATTTTGGACAAATAGTTGTACTAGGTCTGACTATTATACAAATGAAGAAGAGAGACAACTTCTTATTGAAGCTGAATCAAGTAATTCAAGATAAAAGGATAAGAGTCTAGAAAGTATAAATCTTAGATTCTGAGTTATTATCCAAACTTTAATTCTCTTTTCTCTTTTTTGATATTTTAATATCCAAAGATTTGAAAACAGAAATAGATTGATCTAAATGGTTTTTAAAATGTAAGTTGAACTTAACATGAAATAATTTTTAAAGTTGTTAAGCTTTCATAAACTAATAAAGTAACAATAGAACTTAGTTTAAAAAATAAATTATTACTTTTGTTGCTTAATAAATTTGATATAATATGCTTCATTCAATTAAGCCAGGTGTTGCTTCTGGCGACATGGTTCAAGAGATTTTTAGATACGCAAAAGAAAAAGGTTTTGCATTACCAGCTGTCAATGTAACAGGTTCTAGTTCTGTAAATGCAGTTATGGAAACAGCTGCGAAATTAAATTCTCCAGTTATTATTCAATTTTCTAATGGAGGATCTTTGTATAATGCAGGAAAGTCTCTATCTAATGAAAATGAAAAAGCTGCAATAGCAGGTGCTGTAGCAGGTGCTAAGCATATACACACATTAGCAGAGGCTTATGGTGCGGTTGTGATTTTACATACAGACCACTGTGCTAAAAAATTATTACCTTGGATTGACGGTTTACTTGATGCTGGAGAGCAATTCTTCAAAGAAACTGGTAAGCCTTTGTATAGTTCTCACATGATTGATTTATCTGAAGAACCAATTGAAGAAAATATTGAAATATCCAAAAGGTATTTAGAGCGTATGAGTAAGATCGGAATGACGCTTGAA
>Ga0228670_1000348_pt1 | contig 26968 bp, 19 predicted proteins | sample 85DmetaG_FD_182785 | JGI IMG/M metagenome (GOLD analysis project Ga0228670, IMG submission 182785) | Seawater microbial communities from Monterey Bay, California, United States - 85D | ecosystem: Environmental > Aquatic > Marine > Coastal | place: USA: California | collected 2016-10-13
CAATGGCGCTTACCCGGAAACCATTCGCGAAATGGACTGGACCTCACCTATTTGGTATCAGGGGAGGTGACCCATTTAACTCATGGGTTGATTATTCAATAAAGAATTAAAGTAGCCTTTAAGCTTCTACTGGTTGTTCTCATACTCCGTGAGAAAAAAATAATACTAAATGTGTTTTCGGGAGCTTATCAATTGTTCAATAAATCAATTTTGCTGTTGCTATTGCTCGGCCAAATCTCCTGTGGGGGTGGCTCTGGTAATAGTAACTCTAATGCCAACACTGGTGGCCCTATCGATTCTCCTGTAGGTGCCGATGAACAACCTGTTATCAGCAGTTTCACATTTCTCAAGGCCAATAACCCTGTCTTGGAATCTGATATTACTCTATCTATCAAGGATCAAAATATCACTGGCCGAGTTGTTTCAAACAGTCCAGTGGATAGTCTGGTTGCCACGGTTGAGCACGAGGGTTCAAGCCTGTCTGTGGCTGATATCGGCCAGACTAGCGGCAGCACAGAGAATGATTTCACTGATCTGGTGACCTATACAGTGACCACTGCTGATGGCCGAGAGTCTGACTACAGAGTGGATTTAATGAAATTTACCGGTCTGCCCATTATTTATTTACAGACTGATGACAATCTCGCTATTGAATCCAAAGAGGACTATGTCGAAGGCACTATTGTGGTTGATGGTGGCCGAGAATTTGCCGGACTGGCAGAGAGAAGCATGAAGATCAGGGGTCGCGGAAATTCGACCTGGGGTCTTCATCCTAAAAAACCTTATCAAATGAAGATGAGCGACTCAGCCGAATTTCTCGGCATGCCCAAAGATAAAAAATGGTTATTTCTGGCCGAGTACTCAGACAAGACTATGCTGCGAAATACCATAGCATTTGAGATGGGGCATCTCAGCAGCCTAGACTGGACCCCCAAGCATCAATTTGCCGAGGTCTACCTTAATCAGGAATACAACGGCACCTACAATATCACTCAGAAAGTTGAAGAAGATGGCGATCGGGTGGATATTGGTGATGATGGTTATCTGCTAGAGATAGATCAACCAGAGAGGCTGGATGCTGATGATGTGTTCTTTAACACCGAGCAGTTTTTAATCAATATTAAATCGCCCGACCTGAATTGGGATGACAGTCAATATGTCTATATTAAGCAGCTTATCAATGATTTTGAGACTACGCTTTTCAGCAATAACTTTGCTCACCCGGATAGTGGCTATGCCCAGCATATTGATATAGAGAGCTTTATCGACTGGTATCTGATTAGCGAGATTGTCAAAAATCAAGACTCACAGTCGTTTTCGAGTATTTTCATGCATGTGATTCCCGGTGAGAAAATCAAGATGGGACCGCTGTGGGATTTTGATCTGGCCTTCGGCAATGTTGACTATTCGGACAGTCGCTACCCGGAAGGTTTTTGGGTCAAGTATCACCCCTGGTACCAAAGGCTATTTGATGATCCAGCCTTTGTCGCACAGGTAAAAAGCCGCTTTGCCTTTTATCGCGCCAACCAGGATTTAATTCTGCAAAAGATTGATAGCTATGCCGCTAAGCTCACCTATGCCCAGGAAGAGAACAATAATAGATGGCAGACTCTGGGTAAGTATGTGTGGCCCAACCCAGTCTATTTCGACAGCTATGAAGAAGAGGTTGCCCATCTAAAGTCCTGGTACAACCAGAGAATGGATTGGCTCGAAGAGGCTTACGAAAGCCTCTAGAGAGCAGAATTCTCGGCAATAATTGCCATCATCCTATGGGCTGTCTCATGGCCGGAATTTTGATTCTGGCCAGTGACAAAACGCCGCTCATCATCCACCACCACATGGGTCGCAAAAAAATCAATCAGCTTGGTCTCACTCTCAAAGAGTGCGCCGGCCTTGCGCAGCTCAGCCTCTGGGTGCTGAGGAGTGATCTCAATACCCAGTTGCTTGATCTGTTTGTCGGTAACTCCGGTCATGCGTCGACCAGCAATTAGCTTATTGCCATCCTTATCAAGCGCATTAATTAACCCCAGAGCGCCATGACATACAGAGCCGATAATAGGGGTCTCGGCATAATAGGCTGCGGATATTTTTTCAGCCAACACCTCGGAGTAACCGAGATCATAGGCCGCGCCCCAGCCACCGGACAGAAAAATGGCATCATAGGCGCTGAAATCTACATCATCTATCAGCAGCGAGTTATTCACCTTGGCCTGGAGTATAGGGTCTGCCATATAGCGTTCATCTTCTGGTGTTCTGATCACCCGACCCAGAGTCTGGGGGTCAACTGGAATCTGACCACCTTTGATGCTGGCAACGTCCACCTGCATACCCGCATCAGTAAAGCCGTAGTAGGGGTGGGTCATTTCAGACGCCATAACACCTGTTGGCTTACCTTCGCTGTCGCCGGGGGCACCGAGCACCCCATGACTGGTAGTGATTACCAGTGCACGCTTGCCGGGCAACTGATAGGTTTCTCCGTGATACTCAGGGTGCAGCCCAAAAGCCTGCAGAATGGACGGCAAGGCCAGTGCAAGAAATACAGCGACAGCTGCACCCCATTTTACAATACCTATAATTCTGCTGCTCATACCCCATCCTCCAAATACGCTAATAATTGACCTGTGCTAACCACGGGCTCTACAATATGACATGTAATATGCCAATAGTGTCAAAAAATTAATCTAATCGCAACTGCTCGGTCGTAACAGACTGCAGGGGTTCAGTCTCAGGCTGACCTAAAGCATAACAACAAGGCTGGGCCGGACCCAGATCCACCGCAGGGCAAACCTATGAAATATCTAATTTTTAGCCTGGCGCTGATGCTGTCTGCAGTCTCTCAGGCGGAGTACAGCCGCAGTTTTCTCGACGCCCACCCTCTGCAAATAGCCGAGGTAAATGGTATTGAAATAGCCTACCGCACCGTGGGCCAGGGGGCAGATAAACCCAAGGTAGTCGTGATTATGGGGTTGGGCGGTTCCAATGTAGCCTGGGGCGATACGCTTATCAGAGGGCTGGCCGATGCGGGCTATGAGGTTCTTATGTTTGATAACCGCGACACCGGAGCCTCTACCCGCTTTGATCACTGGGGACAGCCCACCCTGTGGCTGCAGCTAATCAAGCACCGGCTTAACCTGCCGGTCAATGCGCCTTACTCTCTGGATGATATGGCCGCTGATGCGGTTGGCTTGATGGACGCCCTGGGCTATCAGGATGGTCATATTATCGGCACCTCCATGGGCGGCATGATTGCGCAGATAGTGGCGGCCAAATATCCCCAGCGCACCCGCAGCCTGATTTCCATTATGTCCACCACTGGCGCCAGGCATCTGCCACCACCTACCAGCCTGGCCGAAAATCGCCTGCGCAATCTTGCTGAGGGAGAGGCGCAAGAGGACAGAGAGGCGGCTATCAGGGCCAGAGGATTTTATCCAGGGTCCATGCCTCGGCATCTTATGGCGGTGTTTAAGGTTGGCGATCGCTCAGCAGAGGTGGCGACCATAGAGGCGGATACCCTGGTTATCCATGGCGCAGACGATGGCCTGATACCACCTGCCCATGGCGAGCACACAGCAGAGCTAATTCCCTCGGCGCGCTATGTTATTTTTGACAACATGGGCCACAACCTGCCCAGCGAGATAATGCCAGACCTACTGGCCAATATGACCAAGCATATCAACCGTGTGGAGTCCAGCGCAGCTGGGGCAGGGATCTAGGGCTGCTCCAGCAATGCCAGTGCTGCAATGCAGCGCTCAACAGTTTGATGCCTGGCTTTGACTGCTTTAAGAATCTGCGGCTTCATAGCACTGTATTGCTCTACCAGACCCGCCAGCTCTCTCTCACTCTGTGCTGTGCACTCGCCAGGTAGCATATTGCTGGCAAAGGATCGGGTCAGGCCAAGATCACTGCCCTGATTGAGTACAGGTATCTGCGCCAGTATTCTCGCTTTGTAGGGTGCCTCCAATGCAGCCTGCTCCGGTGGGAATAGTCCGTACATAACATAGCGCAACGTCGACAGCTTTAACTTGTCCGGGTTATCTGTAAGCACCGCAAACCATTTCGCTTTTATCTGTGGATCTGGCTGCAAAGTTTCGGAGTAGATAGCGTACTTAACTCCATTGTCCGAATTGTCGCGGAGTTTTTCGTCTCTGAGCAGGGCCATGTAGTCTGCATACTGATAGCGATTTAAGCTGGCTATAATCTCCCAGCGCTTATCCTGGTCAATGGTCAGGCCGTCAAAGGTTGTTTCGCCCTGCAAAATCTGCCGCAGATTAGCTAGATGGGCGGGGTTTTTGCTGAGTTCAACATAGTTGCTGTACCAGTATTTCTGCAAATCGGAGCCGGGTTCAGCGCTGCTCAGTAGCTGGTAATGCATGTTTTCAACCTCAGCATAGACCGGGCTGAAGTCCGCAATTTCCAGTCTGGTGGCTGTAGACAGATAGTCCAGTGCCTTGAACAGTCCAGCACCTATGGCACGGGCCACATTGTAATCTGACTCACCAGTAATATTGGTCATGGCAAACTCTACAAAGGTTGCGGCACTGAGCTTGGCATCGGAGACACTGTCGATCAGACTCTGCCACAGCATTAGGCGCATCATGCTGCTGTCCACAGCATTGATGTACTGTTTGGCCACCGCCAGAGAGTTCTCGTCCAGATCCACTTTCACATAGCCCCAATCCTCCTCGTTGGGGTACACCAAATCCGGGCAGCTTATGCCCACTGCCTCAGGTACCTCTGTGGTGGCGCCACTGTAGGTCACAGGCAGGACGCTGGTTCGCGACAGCCCGTCCCCAGCAATATGGTAAAAACCAATCTGTACTCGCTGCTGTCGCAAAGTGGGGAAACCCTCCGGGGCTGTCTGATAAATACCCAGCTGGCTGATCTTGTTATTCGCACATTGATAATCGACCCTGATGCTATTCAGGCCAGCCTGGTAGAGCCAGTCCTGAGTCCACTGGGTCAGATCCATGTCTGCGGCCTTGCCCAGCTCGCCAATAAAGTCATCCAGGTCAGTATTTTTATAGGAGAACCTTTTCAGGTAATTGCTGACGCCGATACGAAAATTTTCCTCGCCCAGATAGTAGGGCAGCTGCTTTAAGACAGAGGCTCCCTTGCCATAGGTAATGCCATCAAAATTGGTCATGGCCTCACCGGTGGAGGCCACGGATAATTCTATGGGGTGAGTGTTAACCGAGTCATCAGTGCGATAGGCCCACTGCTTGGTACGAGAGTAAAACACCTCCCAGACCATATCAAAATCACTTGCCTTGGACAGTGCCAGATTAGCCATGTAAGTGGCAAAGCTCTCATTTAGCCACAGGCCATTCCACCAGCGCATGGTTACCAGATCACCAAACCACATATGGGCCATCTCATGGGCAATCACATTAGCCAGACGCATTTTTGCCAATGTGGATTTTTCGCTTTTGGCAATATAGGCCTCGTTAAAAGTCACGGCACCGACATTTTCCATAGCCCCGGCATTAAAGTCAGGAACAATAATCTGGTCATACTTACCGAACGGGTAGCGGATACCAAAGTAGTCATTAAAGAAAGCAAAGCTCTGTTTGGTGGGAATAAACCACTCATCAGTTTTAACATACTGGGCCAGGCTTTGACGGGCAAAAAGACGCAGGGGAATATCTTCGAATTGGTCTTCCCAGACAGCATAATTACCTGCATGCAGCGAAAATATATAGGACGAGAAAACTGCTGATCTAGCAAAGGTCCAGTGATTTTTATCTCCCATCTGCTCAATGCTGGTCTCACGGGTGGCGCTGATCACCTGCCAGTCTCTGGGTGCGCTTACCTGCAGGCTATAGCTGGCTTTTAGGTCTGGCTGATCAAAGTGCGGAAACAGACGGTTGGCATCATAGGGTTCGAAGTCGGTAAAGAGATAGATATCGCCATTTTCCGGATCAATAAATCGGTGCAGTCCGGATCCGTCATTGGAATAGGGGTGGCTGTAACTAATCACCAGGGTATTGCGACCCGCTGCCAGCTCAGTGGCGGGGATGCTGATAAACCATCTGTCATAGCTGAAGGGCACCGGCATCCCGTTTTTAGTAATTGAGTGAACAGTGCCCTGGCCCAGGTCAATACTGAGGTCATCCCGGTTGTCTGCAGCCAAGTCAAAGCTGATCTCAGTAACCCCGGAAAAAGATTCAGACTGCTTGTCCAGGTCAAACTGCAAACCGTAACTGACATTGCTGATTTGCTCAGCGCGCAGCTCCGCAGTCTGAGCATACAAAAACTCACTGACTTGACGCGGCTTAGCGGCGTTTAACGAGCTTTGACCACAGCCGGTGAGAGCAAAACAGATAGCCATGGCGCCGAGCCATAGTCGAGGTTGGGAGTAAATATATTTCATTCAGTGCCTCTAGTTTTTATTATTTTTAACAAGCCAATAGTCACTCTTTGCTAGCGCTTAAACTCTGTGGGTTTGTACTATCTACAGTCCATGCTGGTTTTTTTTGCGCGCTTTTTTTTCAGCTCGCCGGCGCTCTGTGTCTTGCTGCGCGGCGCTGCCAATATGTTTTTCGCCACGGGCTTTGGCCAGCTGCACCTGCTTTTGGCGCTGGGCAAACCGCTGTTTCTGCTCGTCACTGACCCTGTCGAAGCAGTGATGGCAGGAGAGGCCCTCCTGATAGCTGTCCAATGTTTTTTCCTGTTCGGTAATCGGCATGCGACAGGCGTGACACTGATCGTAGGAGCCGCGCTTGAGATCGTGATCAACAGCTACACGGTTATCAAACACAAAGCACTCTCCCTGCCAAAGAGTCTGATCCTTGGGCACCTCTTCAAGATACTTGAGAATGCCACCCTCGAGGTGATAGACCTCCTCAAAGCCTTGCTCTTTCATGTACGCCGTAGACTTTTCGCAGCGAATACCACCGGTGCAAAACATAGCAATTTTTTTGGTCTTGGCGCGATCGATATTTTTATTGGCCCAGTCGGGGAATTCCCGAAAGCTGGTTGTCTTGGGATCTACCGCATTTTTAAAGGTGCCAATCTCCACCTCATAGTCATTGCGCGTATCCACCACCAGCACCTCCGGGTCAGAGATCAGATCATTCCAGTCCTGAGGTTTTACATAGGTGCCCACCACCTGTCTGGGGTCTATACCCTCAACACCCATGGTGACAATCTCTTTTTTCAGTTTGACCTTGGTGCGATAAAAGGGAATCTCCTTATCAAAGGATTCCTTGGTATCTATATTCTCCAGCCCTGGCTGCTGGCTTAGCCAGTTGAGTACCGCATCTATGCCCGCTCTGGTAGAGGAGATGGTGCCGTTAATACCCTCTGAGGCCAGCAGCAAGGTGCCATAGACCTGATTGTCAGTCATAACTTTTAATAGCGGATGGCGAATGGAGCCATAGTTTGGCAGCGCAACAAATTTATACAGCGCGCAGGTGACGTACTGAGTGGACATAGTAAATCCTGATGTTCGGCTAACCAAATCGTAAATTTGGCGCGGTTTAATTGCGCCGCAGTATACCCCAGGGGCAAGGCTTAGAGCTAGGTGCTGGATTCTGTCAGTGATACCATCTGTAAGCGCTAAGCTAGAGGAGCCCTGCCAATGAACAATACTCGTAACTGCTGGTTGGTAACTGCGCTGTTATTGCTTTCGGCCTGTGACCGCACCGAGCCGCCGTTGATTATAGATAGATCAGACTACGCCGAGCGCCTGCAGGGTTTTTGGCTGGGGCAAAATATTGCCAACTGGACCGGTCTGATCACCGAGATGGATAAAATTGGTACGCCAGAGACCATGCCATTTTATACTGATGCCGACTGGGGTGGCCCAGATCAAAAAGCTTATTGGGGGGAATATGTTCCCCATGCCAATACCATTGATTTTTACTTTGAGCCCGAGGGTCAGCCCTGGGGTTCAGATGATGATACAGATATAGAGTATATGTATTCCTATCTTCATCATCAGTACAGCACCAGCAAGCTTAGCGGCGAGCAGATTCGCGATGGCTGGTTAAGGCATATTTACTCGGAAACCGATGCGCCAATCTTTAAAAAATTTCCCGATTCCCCAGGCCAGGTGGAAAACTTTCTCTGGGTCTCCAATGAGCGGGCAAGACAGTTAATGGAGCAGGGCATGGTACCGCCCCAGACCAGTCTGCCGGTCAATAACTCAAAATCATCTATGATCGACGCTCAGCTCACCACTGAGATCTTTGGCCTACTGGCGCCGGGTAGACCAGATATTGCCCTGCAGATTGCCGAGCTACCCATTCGCACCACCGCCCATGGTGAGGCCTATTGGGTAGCGCAGTTCTATGTAGCAATGCACAGTCTGGCTTCTGTGGTGGATCCCTCTATGGACATGCAGCAACAGACGCAGTGGCTGGCGCAACAGGCCAGTGATAGATTGCCAGAGGAGTCCTCAGCTTATCGCATTTACCAGTTTGTTCTGGCTCAGTATCAGGCACAACCGCAGCAATGGGAGCGGACCAGAGATGCTATCTACCAGCGCTATCAGCTTGAGGGAGCCGATGGCTATGTCTACGCTGAACCCTTTGACGCATTGATTAATTTTGCTGCCAGTCTGGTCAGCCTGTTTCATGGCCAGGGCGATATAGCCAGAACTATTCAGATAGGCAGTCTGGTGGGTTGGGACTCAGATAATCCCACCGCCACCTGGGGTGGGCTCCTGGGTTTTATGCTGGGTCTGGAGGGCGTGAAACAGGCCTTTGAGCTGCAGCAGGTGTCCACCAGTTACTGGATACATCGTACCAGGCGCAATTTTCCTGACTACACAGCGCAGCAGCCGGGCGAGGACAGCTTTGCCCATATGGCTCAGCGTGACCTCAATACGATTGATCTGGTGGTGACGGAACTAATGCTGGGCTCGCTAAAAGCTGCAGACAACAGCTGGGTGATTACCGCCAAGAACTAAGCTAAAAACGACATTTTTTTGTATAAAAATACCAGCCTGCCACAGGGTTATTTTTGTGACGAAATTTTTATGTTAATTTCGCCGAAAACTGATTGTGTAACTCTGTGCAGGAGGCCTTTCAATGGAGGCTGTGTCAGGTACTAAAACTATATACACCACCGCAGATTCGGTAATTATAAGCCGGGCTGGTGGCGCAGATATTATGCTGCCCAATCTGTGGCTGCGGGACAACTGTCCCTGTGATGACTGCCGAGTGATTGAGACTCAGGAAAAACGTTTTATTCTCAGTACTGTGGACGCGGATATAGCACCCACAGAGGTTAGTTTGGATAGCCAGCAGCTGAGTATTCTGTGGCCAGATAATCACAGAACTCAGCTCCCCCTGAGCATTATTGACCAGCTGCTGATCCCCGCGCCAAAACACTCGCAGCCCTGGCCAGAAAGTTTTATCCCGCAAAGCTTCGACTGGTCGTTATTTTTAACTGACAGCCAGACCACGGTGGCGGCGCTTACTCAGTTTATGCAGCATGGTGTCATTGTGCTCAGGGATACACCGACCCAGAGCGAAAGTCTCGAGCTGCTGGCCCCAGTGTTGGGGCCTATTCGAGAAGTATTGTTTGACCGTATTCACAATGTGTCTGTCACCGGCCATGTCTACAATATAGCCCATACCTCACTGGGTCTGCCGCCTCACAATGACTTTGCCAGCTACAGTTTTCCGCCCTCGGTGCAGGCACTGCATATGCTGCAAAATGAGACTCCCGGAGGCGAGTCAATTGTGGTTGATGGCTGGGCCATTTTGGAGCAGCTGCGCCTGGATCATCCTGAGTACTTTGAGATTCTCTGCGAATTCCCTGTCCCATTTCGGGAGTTTGATGATAACAATGAAACCTATGCCGTGGAGCCCATGGTGCGCTGTGATACTGATGGTAATATCCAGAGTTTGCGATTTTCCAATCAGCTCATGCAGATGATGAACCCCATGCAGCAGGGCATAGCGCAATTCTATCGCGCCTACCGAGAGCTGTGCGTGAGAATCATGCACAGGGACTCGGATGCCAGAGCTACCTTCAGGCTCGAGGGAGGGCAGTTGCTGTTGGTAGCCGCTCATCGGGTGTTACATGCCCGGGAGTCATTTCAGCCTGTGGGGGCTCGCCATTTGCAAGATGCCTATTTTGAGTTGGATAATGTAGCCAATAAATTACGCCAGCTACAGGCTATGCATCGAGACGCACAAAATGTCAGATAAGGTTGATTTTATCGCCATGGAACATGCCTCCAGAGAGGACTACGATCTGGTGTTTGAGCACGAGCGGCGAGAAATACAGGAGCAGGCGGCTCGAGTTATTGGCTGGCTTAAAACCATGGATGGCGACTCGCCCTACCAAATCAGCCGCTTGGATCACTGCCTGCAAACAGCCACCAGAGCCCAGCGCGATGGCGCCGACGACGAGACTGTGGTCTGCGCTCTGTTGCATGATATTGGCGATGTGATAGCGCCAGCTAATCACAGCCAGGTGGCGGCAGCTATGCTAAAGCCCTATATCAGTGATAAAAATCATTGGATCATACTCCACCATGGGCTATTTCAGGGCTACTACTGGATGGATCATTACGATCAGGATAAAAATGCCCGAGATCAGTACAAGAGCCATCCCTATTACCAGGACTGTGTCGACTTCTGTGCCAACTGGGACCAGGCCTCTTTTGACCCCGACTACGATACTCTGCCTCTAGATCACTTTGTGCCTCTGGTAAACGCTCTGTTTGCCCGTACCCCGCAACCCTCTGTGTAATCGACACTATTTAAACCGCAGCTGTAAACCATTTACCTGGGGCCTCTGTATAAATAGGCGCCAGATCCTTGCATCTGGCCCTGCAGCGGGCATAATCCCGACCACCATTTCCATGACAGAAGGCACCCAGGAGCTCGCAGAGGCTGTTGGGGGCTCTCGAGGGTTAACCTTGGCTGAGAACACAGATCATATAGACGCGGCACTGGGCAAACCCCCGGTGCTGCTATCACTGGCCCAGTTTTTAAGACCCTATGGCGGGCGCATAGGGATTTTTCTTTTTGCTCTGGTATTTACCGCTGTAATCACTCTGTCCATTGGCCAGGGTGTCAGATTGGTTATTGACCAGGGTTTTTCCCAGCAGTCTCAGCAACATCTCAATACTGCCATCCTGTTTATCTTGCTGGTATCGGGGCTGATGGCAGCGGGCACCTATGTTCGCTTTTACCTGATCTCCTGGCTGGGCGAGCGGGTCAGTGCAGATATCCGCAGCGCCGTATTTAATCATGTGGTCAATCTGCATCCGGCATTTTTTGAGACCAATCGCAGCGGCGATATTATGTCGCGGCTGACCTCAGATACCACCTTGCTGCAGTCCATTATTGGCTCTTCAGTATCCATAGCATTGCGCAGCGCCATCAGCTTTAGTGGGGCGCTGATTATGCTGTTAATTACCAACCTTAAGCTGTCATTGATTATATTGCTGGCGGTGCCGCTGGTGCTGATGCCTATTCTGGTCTTTGGTCGCAAAGTGCGCAGTCTATCCCGTGAGAGCCAGGATAGTATTGCCGATGTGGGTTCCTACGCCGGCGAGGTGATTCAGCATATTAAAACTGTGCAGAGTTTTACCCAAGAAACTCAGGAAAAGAGCGCATTCTCTCGCGAGGTAGAGCGAGCCTTTGCCGTAGCCAAGCGCAGGATTAGCCAGCGGGCAATATTAATGGCTGTGGTGATTATGCTGGTGTTTAGTGCACTGTCAGTCATGCTCTGGGTGGGCGGCTCCGATGTGATTAATGGCACCATGACCGGAGGTGAGTTAGGGGCATTTATTTTCTATGCTATTTTAATGGCCACAGCTGTTGCCTCCCTGTCGGAAGTCTATGGGGAGTTGCAAAGGGCCGCTGGAGCCACCGAGCGATTAATGGAATTGCTGCACGCCAAAAATGATATTTTGCTGGCTGATAATGTAACAGCTGCAGCGGGCGATCTGGCGCCTATGTTGGAATTTAAAAACCTCAGATTTTGCTACCCATCGCGGCCCGAGCAGCCTGCGCTCAATAACTTCTCACTGGCCATTGACCAGGGCAAGATTGTGGCGCTGGTCGGGCCCTCTGGCGCAGGCAAGTCTACTCTGTTTGATATGATTCAGCGCTTTTATGATCCGCAACAGGGCGGGGTATTTTTTGGCGGTTGTAATATCCGCGATCTGCATCCCACAGATCTGCGTCAGCAGATTGCCGTGGTACAGCAGCAGCCAACCCTGTTTACTGGTGATGTGATGTATAACATTCGCTATGGCAAACCAGAGGCCAGTGATCAGCAGGTTATTGCCGCAGCCAAGGCCGCCCATGCCGATGAGTTTATTGGCCATCTGCCCAATGGTTATCAGAGCGATCTGGGTGAGCAGGGCGTGCGCCTCTCAGGCGGTCAGCGGCAGCGTATTGCCATTGCCCGGGCGCTGCTTAAAGATCCCCGTGTTCTGTTGCTCGATGAGGCCACCAGCGCGCTGGATGCAGAGAGTGAACACATGGTTCAGCTGGCTCTGGACAAGCTAATGAAAGGGCGCACCACGGTAATTATTGCCCATCGGCTGGCCACTATCCTGCATGCAGATCTAATTGTAGTAATGGATCAGGGACAGCCTGTGGCCGCAGGCAGCCATCAGCAATTACTATCCTCGAGCGAGCTATACAGCCGCTTGGCCAAGCTGCAGTTTTCTACCGACAAAGAATAATCGTTTTACACAGCTTTTGAGCTGAAAAACTAATTGCAAATATTTTCTTGCATAACTGAATAATGATTACTATTATTCAGACATGGATAGCTTAAAGGATTTAAGCCAAGGCCCAAGAAAAGGGCCAGACACTCAGGCAGCAACAGCGCCTCGGGACTCTTTTGATCATATCATTGTTGTCGTTTTAACTTCTCTATTGACCGCTTGTGGCTCCTCGTCCGAGAGTCCAACTACAGTTGTTGATAATAATCATGCGCCAGTTATTAACTCTGCCAATACAGTACAGATGCCGGAGCAGGTGCAATCAGTTCAGTCTTTGGCAGCAACAGATATAGATGGTGATCAGCTGATCTGGTCCATTGAGGGTGGTGTTGATTCTGAGCTGTTTAGCATCAATGCCAGCGGCGAATTAAAATTTGTAACTGCTCCAGATTATGAAAACCCCACTGATACGAATATAGATAATATTTACCAGGTATCAATCAATGTCTCAGATGGTCGCGCTGCGGATTCAGAGCTTTTGTCTATCGAGGTGCTGGACCGCCTGGAGGGACGCGTAGGGGGCGATCCATTGGTAGGTGCCAGAGTATTTCTGGATATCAATACAAACGCCAAATTAGATGCCAATGAGCCCCAGGCTATTACCAGTGACTCCGGGCACTTTATCTTTACACAGCAATCCCCTGAAGATATTAACGCCAAGCAGATTATTTCCCTGGGTGGTGCCAATAAAAATACCGGTGTATCCATTGCCCATTTGAGCCTGGTTTCCGAGCTGCCACAGGAGGGTGGTGCGGCAACCATGGTCACGCCGCTGACCACGGTACTGTCACAAATAACCTTTGCTCCTGAGCGCGGTGCATTTTTACAGATGATGGGCCTTAGCCAGAACACCACGCAGATTTACACTGCAGACCCCTGGGAGGGATCTCTGTTGGGCGACGCAGGGGCTCAGGATACCCAGCGACTCAACGGACAGCTCTCGCTGCTAATACTGTCTCTGGATGTCCTGTTTGAGTCTGAGGATCCCATAGATCCACTGCTGTTCTCCGAGGTATTTACCCAGCAACTAATCGCCAATCTTGCTACAGGCAGGGCATCTCTGAGTCAGGCAGCTGCGATCAAAAATATGCTTTACCAGAGCCACAATAAGTTGCTCCAGGAACAGGATTTCAGCAACCAGCTAGATGCGCAGATCTTTGAACTGATAGCTCAGGCCGTAGCCGCCGTCAGTGAGATATTTGCCAGCCCGGCGATTAATCCAGCGAGTGATTTTTCTATCGCTCTCAGGCGGGCCGCTGAGGCCGAACTGCGCCGCTTGATCAAAGCTCTGATCAAGGGGCAGATCAGCCCACAGAGCTTTGTGCAGCAGAGTGCTATCGAAGTCCTGTTTGGTCATATTCAAGCTGAGGGTTTTCCCGATACTGATGGCGATGGCCTAGTCGATATTCTCGATGACGACTCCGACAATGATGGTGTACTGGATACCTTTGATGCCTTTCCCACGGTATTTAGCGAAAGCCTGGATACAGATACAGATGGCATAGGTAATAACGCCGATACCGATGATGATGGCGATGGTGTGCCAGATTCTCAGGATGCCTTTCCTTTCAATCCCGCCGAGTCACTGGATACAGATGGCGATGGCCTGGGCAATAATACCGATACAGATGATGATGGCGACGGCGTTGATGACCAGGCTGACCGCTTTCCACTCAACGGCGATGAAACCATTGATACAGATAACGACGGCATAGGCAATAATGCAGATACCGATGACGATGGTGACGATGTAGCTGACACTGCAGATATGTTCCCGCTGGATGCCAACGAGGCTCTGGATACAGATCAAGATGGCATAGGCAATAATGCAGATACAGATGATGATGGCGACCAGATCGCAGATGCAGACGACAGGTTTCCCCTGGATGCCAGTGAATTTATAGATACTGATGCAGATGGTCTTGGCAACAACAGTGATCCCGACGACGATAATGATGGGGTTACAGATGTCACCGACCAGTTTCCCCTGGATGCGACCGAGACCATTGATACTGATTATGATGGCATAGGTAATAACGCAGATACCGACGATGACGGCGATGGCATTGCAGACAGTACCGACGCCTTCCCATTAAATAGTACAGAGTCGGTAGACACAGATGGCGACGGTATTGGTAATAACACAGATACAGATGACGATGGTGACGGTGTTGCCGACGGCAATGATAGCTTCCCTCTGGATAGTTCAGAGTCCGGCGACAGCGATGGCGATGGCATAGGTAATAATGCAGATACCGACGACGATGGCGATGGTATTGCCGACAGCAGCGATGCCTTCCCATTAAATAGCACAGAGTCTGCAGACACAGATGGCGACGGCATTGGCAACAATGCAGACACAGACGATGACGGCGATGGGGTTACCGACGGCAATGATAGCTTCCCTCTGGATGCTTCAGAGTCCGAGGATAGCGATAACGATGGCATAGGCAATAACGCAGATACCGATGACGATGGCGACGGTGTTCCAGACAGCGCCGATGCCTTCCCCCTTGATGCCAGTGAAACCCTTGATACCGACGGCGACCAGCTGGGTAACAATCTGGATGCAGACGACGATGGTGATGGTATTGAAGACAGCCTTGATCTGTTTCCCACAGACGCTAACGAATCTCTGGACACAGATAACGATGGCACAGGCAATAATGCCGATAGCGATGATGATGGCGATGGTCTGGTCGATAGCGCCGATGCCTTCCCCCTGGATGCCAGCGAGACTCTGGACACCGATGGCGACGGCATTGGCAATAATCAGGACAGTGACGACGACGGTGATGGAGTGGCAGATGGCGAGGATAGCTATCCCTTAAACAGCACCGAATGGTTAGACACAGATGGCGATGGTGTTGGCAACAATAGCGACGGAGATGACGATGGCGATGCCGTAGTCGACAGTGACGACGCCTTCCCCCTGGATGCCTCGGAAACAGCAGATACAGATGGCGACGGTATTGGCAATAATGCCGATAGCGATGACGATGGTGATGGCACTGAAGACAGCGCCGATGCCTTCCCGCTGGATAGTTCAGAGATCCTCGACACTGACGCCGATGGCACAGGTAATAATAGCGACAGCGACGACGACAATGATGGCGTCGCCGACAGCACCGACGCCTTCCCCCTGGACGCCAGCGAAACTCTGGATACAGATGCCGATGGCACAGGCAATAATGCAGATACCGACGATGATGGCGATGGCACAGAGGACAGCGCAGATGACTTTCCCCTGGACGCCTCAGAGACAGTGGACACCGACAGCGATGGCTTAGGCAATAATGCCGACAGCGATGATGATGGCGACGGCGTCGCCGACAGCACAGATGCCTTCCCGCTGGATAGTTCAGAGAGCCTGGATACAGACGGCGACGGCATAGGCAACAACACAGATACAGACGACGATGGCGACGGAGTGACCGACAGTGAAGATGCCTATCCACTAGACGCCAGCCGCAGCGCTGAAGATAAATTTGATACAGATTCATGGGCCAATACTGTCTGGGGGGCAGAGTCAGAGGAGGGGGTGAGTATTTGGAATACTGATCAATGGGGAGCAAAGGAATGGAAATAACCAATGTTACGCAAGGAGCAATGCCATGTTAAAAATAGTAATCACCACAGCACTGTTAACCCTGAGCACAGTTATCGAAGCAGGAGACCTGACAATTCCCAATAGTTTTTCTGCGGGCAATACCACCAGCGCCTCAGATGTAAATCAAAACTTCACGGTGATTGAGACCGCGGTCAATGACAATGACGCGCGACTTGATGCCATAGAAGCCGGATCCACCAAGGTGGTGTTTCTGGGCTTTTCAGCTGGCTCCGAAGTTGGCGATCAGGGTTTGCGTCGACTGCAGGCGGCCTGCGATGCAAGCTTTAGCGGTGCCAAAATGTGCAACTCCGAAGAGTTTGCCAACTCCAGATACAACGCAGCGGCAGCCAACCTCTCAGGCAGCGCCTGGCTGCTGGCCAGCACCCTCAGTGCCAGCAACTCCAAGATACACGACAGCGTCACCGGTGAGGTCTATGGCTCTGGCAAGCTGAGCTGCAATGGCTACAACGGCGGCACTGAGGGTCTGGTAGTGAGCGCCGAGGGCGCCATGGGCACAGACAGCTGTGCAAATTACAATCCGGTGGCATGCTGCAAATAGCTGCCAGCGGACAATACAGAGTTAGCAACAGCAGGTAGGGAGTGAAGTAGTAAAAAGCAGTAAGCAGTAAAGGGAGAGTAATCACTAGTTTGGGGTTTTTTCCTGGTTGATCGGCTGGGTCGGGGCAGCAGCGAGAGTCTGCAGTCCCGGCTCAGTCTATTGATTTGTAGACCTGATAATACTGTGATCTTTTAGCTGGCCATCATCGTAAGCAAAACTATATAAAAACAGCTGTACAAACATCAGCAAACAGCCTGAAAATAGCCGAAAAGAGCTTACTATGAAACAGATAACCAGCCTCCTCAGCCTTCTGCTCTGCACCAGCCTTATGTCCTCCTGTAGTCTATTTGGTACCTCAGAGCCTGTCGCACAGCAGCTTGCACAACACAGCGTCAGCACCTCCACAGGAATTACCCAGGGGCAGTCGTTCGCCTCAGGCTCCAGCGTGGTGTCCTGGTTTGATATCCCCTATGCCCAGCCCCCGGTAGGCGACCTGCGCTGGAGAGCCCCCCGTGAATTACAGGCCCCAGAGCAGCGAATAGTGGAGCGCGACGACACCTCCTGTGTGCAAATGGCCAGCCGTTACGCCGGCGTTAGCGGCGAAGGCATGGTCGGCAGTGAAGACTGCCTGTATCTGGATATCAAGGCCCCAGCCGACTTTGCCAGCCAAAACTACCCGGTAATGCTGTGGATTCATGGCGGCGGCAACACCTCCGGTCTTAAAGACTATTACGAATACGACAAACTGGTAGCACGCAAAGACGTAGTTGTAGTGGCAGTCAATTATCGCCTCGGCGCCCTCGGGTGGTTTACCCACCCAGCCATTCAGGATCTCCAAGAGGGGCTGGATAAAACCAGCAACTTTGGACTGTTGGACATTATCGAATCCCTAAAATGGGTACAGCAAAATATTGCTCGCTTTGGCGGTGACCCAAGCAATGTCACCATCTTTGGTGAGTCCGCCGGTGGCCATAATGTGCTGGCTCTATTGGCCTCACCTCAAGCTGAGGGCCTGTTTCACAAGGCTATCTCTCAGTCTGGCTACACCCAGGAAGTCTCAGCGCAAGATGCCTACAACAAAAACGGCAGCAATGGTTTAATCGCCCGAGGCAGCTGGCAAATCACCAATAAACTGCTCGATCAGCCCCAGGCTAGCTACAGCCCAGAACAACTTCGCAGCCTGTTAAAACAGACCGACGCCATAGAATTTATGAGTCTGTATCAGACTGATGATCTCGACTTTGATCGCATGCCCCTGACCACTGTCGACGGCCTGGTGATTCCCCAAGAGGGCATACTGGGCGCTCTGGCCAATCCAGCCTATGCCAAAAATATTCCGGTAATTGCCGGTGCCACAAAAGACGAGGTATCACTGTGGCTGGCACTGCACCGCTACTTTATGGACACCAGCTATATTCTCAGTAAGTTTCTGCCGCCCCGGGTTACCGTAAAAGACCAGGATCTCTACGATCTCTGGGTGCGCACCAGGTCCCATGCATGGAAGATCAAAGGGGTAGATCAACCATTGGCGGCCATGGAGTCAGCTGGGTACAAAGACCTCTATGCCTATCAATTTGACTGGGACCATCAACAAAGCTCCTTGCTGATTGACTTCCCCAGTCTGTTTGGCGCCGCCCATGGCACAGATATCGCCTTTGTGACCGGCAACTTTACCTACGGCCCCATCTCGGCCTATGTGTATCCAGAAACCGAGGCCAGAGATCAAATGGAGGACACAGTCATGAGCGCCTGGACTAACTTTGCCAAGGGCGCAGTGCCAGATATTGAAAAGTCGCTGCAGTGGCAAAAGTTTTCCACCGCCAGCCCACAGTTCCTGCGCCTGGATAAAGACGACGCTCTGCGCATGGATGTCGAGCAAGACAACGTAGACTCATTGCTAAACCGTATGGCTGGCAGCCCCGCGCCCACTGATTTAGAGCGTTGCTACATCGCCTGGGAAACCTTTACCAATGTGGGCAATGCCGACCCAGAGGGCTACACAAGCTGGAACAGCGGCCTGTGCGCCAATGTGGATATGCGAGCAGAGCAGCGCGCGATAGCAGCTAAACTGCTGGCCGAACATGGCTCAATCGAAGTGCTGTAAAACCAGCAACCCACAACAGGACAGAGCACCATGGCGACTATCACAAACCTTCTCAATGCAATGCAGCTGCCAGCAGGCTGGTGGAAAAAACTGGTGCTGTTTGGCCTGGCTGCGTTTTTTATCAATGTGGGTGTCGACCATTTTGTAAACCCAGATTTCTATCTCAATATCATGCCGCCCTCATTTCCACTGCATGCAGAGGCGGTTTATATCAGTGGCTTTTTTGAGGTCGTTGGAGGTATCTCCCTGCTGATCCCGAGGCTGCGTAAAATCGCTGGCTGGGGGCTGGTTGCACTATTGATTGCCGTGTATCCCGCCAATATCTATATGGCCATTACGCCACAAGCTTTTCCGGATATCCCAGTAACATTGCTCTATGTGCGTCTGGCCTTTCAGTTTGTATTTTTCTACTGGGCCTATTCAGTGACCAGGCCCGCCTATAATCCCGCCCCTCAGGCCGGTTAAATCAGCTCTGATTAGAGGCCCCAGGTTTGGCGGGGGCCATAGACCAATTGGTCATGCTTAGTGGTTTACACCCTCAGCCACACCAGACTATTCTGAGACCTCAACTAGAAATTAAGGCTCGCCGCAGAGCCCATCCAGTACTGAGGAAAGTGTCCAATGTCTGTTTATAAAGCACCGCAAAAAGAGTTTTCATTTCTTTTTCAAGAGCTGGTCAATTATGAAGAGCACAGCCAAATGCCCGGCTATGAAGAGGTGGGCAGCGATATGGTTGAGGCCATTATTCCCGAAGCCGCCAAATTTTTTGAACAGGAAGTAGCGCCCAACAACTGGGACGCAGATACCCAGCCAGCTCACCTAAAAGATGGACAGGTAATTACCGCCCCCATGCTGGCCGGTGCCTATCAGCAGATGGTTGAGGCCGGCTGGTGCGGTATTAGCGGCAACCCTAAGTATGATGGTGCCGGGTTCCCCGGTGTAGTTGATGTGGCTGTGCAAGAGATGCTGCAGTCCGCCAATATGGGCTTTAGCCTGCTACCCATGCTAACCCGCGGCGTGATTCACGCCCTAAACCTGTATGGCACAGACGAGCAAAAAGACACATACCTGGCCAACCTAATTTCCGGCGTCTGGTCTGGCACCATGAACCTTACCGAGCCACAGGCGGGTACAGACCTGTCAGCGGTCAAGACCAAAGCTGTGCCCCAGGGCGATCATTTTTTAATCAGTGGCCAAAAAATCTATATCACCTGGGGTGATCATGAGCTGGCCGAAAATATTATTCATCTGGTGCTGGCACGTACCCCGGATGCCCCAGCCGGCAATCAGGGCATCTCGCTATTTCTGGTACCCAAATATCTAATTAATGCCGACGGCAGCCTGGGCGAGCGCAACGACGTAAAACCTGTAGGCGTAGAGCATAAACTGGGTATTCACAGCAGCCCAACCTGCACATTGCAATTTGGTGATCAGGGCGGGGCAGTGGGCTATCTGGTAGGTCCGGAAAATCAGGGCCTGATGTGCATGTTCAGCATGATGAACAATGCTCGTCTGTCCGTAGGTCATCAGGGCGTGGGCATTGGCGAGCGCGCCTATCAGCAGGCCGTGGCCTATGCTTCAGAGCGCGTGCAGGGCAAGGTGGCTGGTGTTGAGGGCAAGGCGCCGATTATTCATCACCCAGATGTTAAACGTATGCTAATGCAGATGCGCGCACTGACCGAAGCCGGTCGCGCGCTGTCTTTCTATGCCATAGCCCAAGAAGATCGCAGCCATCACCACAGCGACGAGCAGGTGCGCGCCAAAAGCGCCAGAGCCGTTGAGGTACTGACACCGCTGGTCAAAGGCTGGTGCACAGAGTCATCCATGGAGTCCACCTCATTGGGCGTGCAGGTGCACGGCGGCATGGGCTTTATCGAAGAGACCGGCGCCGCCCAGCATATGCGCGACGCCAGAATTCTGCCCATCTACGAGGGTACCAATGGTATTCAGGCGCTGGACTTTATTGGCCGCAAATGTCTGCGCGACGGTGGCGAAGGGGTCAATGAACTATTGGCTGAAATGGCGGCAACCGTCAGCGGTAGCAAAACCGATTCACTGCAGGTAGCCGAGCTTATCAAATCCCTGGAGATGGCCCTGGAGCAGTGCCGCCAAGCCCTGGCCTATGTGCTTGGCCATGCCGAGCAATCACCGGCGGTAGCCTATAACTATATGATGTTATTTGGCAATTCCGTGTCTTTCTGGCTACTGACCAAACTGGCAGTGGCAGCCCAGGCCGAGTTAGACGCTGGTGCAGAGGACAGGTACTACAACCAGAAACTGGCTACGGCAAGGTTCTTCGCGTCGCAAATTTTAACCCGCAATAATGCCTATCTGGCGTCATTGCAGCAGGGCGCTGAGACAATAGTGGAGTTGGGTGCCGAGGACTTTGTAACCCGCTAACTGGTTACAATCCCAACAATCAGCGCAATGGTAAAAATAAACAGCGCCGTAAAAACAAAGCCGCCAATAATAAACGCCAGAGGGTTACCCTGGGTAAAATCCTTCTCGCGGTTTTTGTCCGTCTGCACACCAATCGCAGCGGCCAGGATACTTTTTACCAGCGAGCCCAGCCCGGGTTTTTTGGCTTTTTGTTCAGAGGTTTTATCGTTCATCAAACATCCAATGCTAATCAGTCATTGAGAATAGGGGTTAACCAGCGTTCCAACTCGGCAAGCGAAAGCCCCTTGCGCTGAGCCAGCGATTCTACCTGATCACCATCGATTTTACCGGTGTTAAAATACTTGGCATCCGGGTGACCAAAGTACCAGCCACTCACCGCCGCAGCCGGGCTCATGGCATAGCTGTCGGTCAGCTCAAGGCCAATATTGTTTTCCACATCCAGCAGCTTAAACAGCGTGCCTTTTTCGGTGTGATCCGGGCAGGCAGGGTAGCCGGGCGCCGGGCGAATACCGCGGTATTTCTCTTTAATTAGCGCCTCATTATCCAGCGCCTCATCGGCGGCATAGCCCCAGTACTCGCGGCGCACACGCTCGTGCAGGTGCTCGGCAAAGGCCTCCGCCAAACGGTCGGCCAGGGCCTTAACCATAATCGAGTTATAGTCATCATGCTTAGCTTCGTACTGGTCAGCCAGCTCATCGGCACCTATACCAGTGGTGACCGCAAAGGCGCCAATATAATCAGTGGTACCAAACTCTTTGGGGGCCACAAAGTCGGCCAGAGAGGCCAGCTCTTCACTGGCGCCGGGCTTTTGAATCTGCTGGCGAATATGGTGCAATGTGGCAGCGGTAGAGCCGTCCTCTGCATAGACCTCAATATCATCATGATTGACCGTATTGGCAGGCCACAGGCCAAACACCGCGCGGGCGGTCAGGCGCTTATTATCAATAATATCTTTGAGCAGCTTTTGCGCGTCATCAAATAGATTCTGCGCCGCTTCACCCACCACCTCATCATTGAGAATCTTCGGGTACTTGCCCACCAGATCCCAGGTGATAAAAAACGGTGTCCAGTCAATATAGGGCACCAGGGCTTCCAGCGGGTAGTCATCCAGCACAGTAACGCCCAATGTATTGGGTATCTCCGGCTGATAGTCGCGCCAGTTAAGCTGGGGCTTCTGCTTAACTGCATCCGAGTAGGCAAACAATGTGCCGCGGGAGGTTCTATTGGCCGTGCGCAGGCGCACCGCGTCGTAGTCGCGCTGTATCTCGGCCACAAAGGCATCGCGGCTGTCTTTGCTAATGAGCTTACTGGCCACGCCCACGGCGCGAGAGGCATCAGACACATAGATGGTCTGGTTGCGCTGGTAGGTGGGGGCAATTTTCACCGCCGTATGGGCCTTGGAGGTGGTGGCGCCGCCAATCATTAGGGGCACATCAAAGCCCTGGCGCTCCATCTCTTTGCCCAGGGTGACCATCTCGTCCAGTGACGGGGTAATCAGCCCCGACAGGCCAATAATATCTACATTTTCCTGTTTGGCGGTCTGCAGTATTTTCTCTGCGGGCACCATAACCCCCAGGTCAATCACCTCGTAGTTATTGCACTGCAGCACCACGCCGACAATATTTTTGCCAATATCGTGCACATCGCCCTTAACGGTCGCCATTAAAATCTTGCCATTGGAGCTGGCCGATTCGTCTTTTTCCGCTTCAATATAGGGCTGCAAATAGGCCACCGCCTGTTTCATTACCCGGGCAGATTTCACTACCTGGGGCAGGAACATTTTGCCCGAGCCAAATAGATCGCCGACAATATTCATGCCGTCCATCAGCGCCCCTTCAATTACATGCAGCGGGCGATCGGCCTGTTGGCGGGCTTCCTCTGTGTCCTCTTCAATAAAGGCGGTAATACCCTTAACCAGCGCATGCTCCAGGCGACGGTTTACATTACCCTCGCGCCAGCTCAGATCCTCCGTTTTAGCCTGAGTAGAGCCATCGCCGCGGTATTTTTCGGCAATCGCCAGCAGATTATCTGTGGCCTCCGGGGTGCGGAACAGCACTACATCTTCCACCACATCGCGCAGCTCTGGGGGCAGCTCGTCATACACCGCCAACTGGCCGGCATTAACAATACCCATGCTTAGGCCTTCGCGAATAGCATGGTAGAGAAACACCGAGTGAATAGCTTCGCGCACCGGGTTATTGCCCCGGAACGAGAACGACACATTAGAAATACCACCACTAATCAGCGCATGGGGCAGGTTTTGTTTAATCCAACCGCTGGCCTCAATAAAGTCCAGACCATAACGGTTGTGCTCCTCAATACCAGTAGCCACCGCAAACACATTGGGGTCAAAGATAATATCTTCCGCCGGAAAGCCAATCTCATTAACCAAAATATCGTAGCTGCGCTGAGAGATTTCCTTGCGTCGCTCCAGATTATCCGCCTGGCCATCTTCATCAAAGGCCATCACCACAATGGCGGCACCGTGCTTTTTGCACAGCTTGGCTTTTTCAATAAACTCCTCAGTGCCTTCTTTAAGGCTAATGGAGTTAACCACCGACTTGCCCTGGATGCATTTAAGCCCAGCTTCGATCACCTCCCATTTGGAGGAATCCACCATAATGGGCACACGGGAAATCTCCGGCTCCGAGGCTACCAGATTTAAAAAGGTCACCATGGCTGGCAATGACTCCAGCATGCCTTCATCCATATTGACATCGATAATCTGCGCGCCATTAATTACCTGCTGGCGGGCAACCTCCAGGGCGGCATCGTAGTTTTCTTCCAAAATCAGCCGCTTAAAGACCGCAGAGCCAGTGACATTACAGCGCTCGCCCACATTCACAAATAGCGAGTCAGATTTAATAGTAAAGGGCTCCAGACCAGACAGACGGCAGGCTGGTGCAATGTCCGGAATCTGCCGTGGAGCAATATCCGCCACCGCCTCAGCAATAGCGCGAATATGCTCCGGCGTGGTGCCACAGCAGCCGCCAACAATATTTAGCAGCCCAGCGCTGGCAAACTCCGCCACGGTCTCGGCCATATTGGCCGGGTCCAGATCATAGCCGCCAAATTCATTGGGCAGCCCGGCATTGGGGTGGGCGCTGACCAGAGTGTCGGCTACATTGGAAATTTCCAGCAGGTGAGGGCGCAGCTCTTTGGGCCCCAGGGCACAGTTCAAGCCAATGCTAACAGGCTTGCTATGGCGCACCGAGTTCCAGAACGCCTCTGGAGTCTGGCCCGACAAGGTGCGGCCACTGGCATCGGTAATGGTGCCACTGATCATAACCGGCAGCTCAGTACCCAGCTCCTCAAATACCAGCTGCACGGCAAACAGGGCCGCCTTGGCATTTAATGTATCAAAAATAGTCTCCACCATAATCAGATCCACACCGCCTTCAATCAGGGCATGGGTTGATTCGGTGTAGTTGTCCACCAGCTCATCAAAGGTGACATTGCGCGCGCCCGGGTCATTGACATCTGGCGATAGGGAGGCAGTGCGGCTGGTGGGCCCCAAAATACCGGCGACAAAGCGCGGGCGCTCGGGGGTTGAGAACTCATCGGCAGCCACGCGAGCCAGTTTGGCCGAGGCGACATTAATCTCCCGGGAGATAGACTCCATCTGGTAATCCGCCTGGGACACCTGGGTGGAGTTAAAGGTATTGGTCTCAATAATATCGGCACCGGCCTCAAGGTAGGCGCGGTGGATATCGCAGATAATATCCGGCTGGGTCAGGCTCAGCAGGTCATTGTTGCCCTTAAGGTCGGTATGCCAGTCAGCAAAACGCTCACCGCGGAAATGCTCTTCCTCCAGTGTATGGCGCTGGATCATGGTACCCATGGCGCCATCTAAAATCAGAATACGCTGCTGGGCCGCCTGAGTAATTTTATCAACCATAATGCTTGTCTACGCCTTAACTTGTCTGCTGTATCAAAATATTTTGATGGATGCGCATCATACCAAAATAATTTCAAAAAGCGACCCTTAAAAGCAAAAGAAGCTTTTGCCTATAACCCCGAATAACGTAAAATACTACCATCATTAGTTGCCAGTCATCCTGAGCTTGTCTCAGGATCTCTTTTACAGATAATTAAGGTTCAGGAACCCGCTATGCTTAATGTCACCATCACAGAGTCTGCTCAAGTCTACCTCGCCGGTCTGCTGGAGAAGCAAAACTGCGAAGGCATAGGCGTGCGCATGTTTGTCAGCGACCCGGGAACCCCCAAGGCAGAGACCTGCATAGCCTACAGCCGCCCCGGCGAGCACAACGAAGAAGACCTGGTAGTGGAATACGACGCCTTTAACGCCTACTTTGAGCAGCGCAGCATCCCGTTTCTGGATGAAGCCAAGGTCGACTTTGCCGAAGATAAGTTTGGCGGCCAGCTAACCATTAGAGCGCCCAATTCCAGACTGCCCAATGTGACCGACGATAGCCCCATTGAAGATAAGATCAACTACCTGCTCTACAACGATATCAACCCAGGCCTGGCCGCCCACGGCGGTGTAGTCTCACTGGCCGAGATAGCCGATGGCTTTGCGGTACTGGAGTTTGGTGGCGGCTGCCAGGGTTGCTCGGCAGTAGATCTCACCCTGAAAGAGGGCGTAGAGAAAACATTGATGGAAAAAATCCCCGAACTCAAGGGCGTAAAAGACGTAACTGACCACACGGATACCAGCAACGCCTATATGTGACAGGCCCAAGGCCTGTCATCCTGAGCAAAGCCGAAGGGTCTCAGCCCTTATCAATCAAGCTATTTTGCACTTCCTCACGAATAATCTTGCGTAAAACTCGCTCATCCCAAAGGTGCTCGCCAGTGTGGGCTCGTAAGGCCCTGTTAATCAGGGTTTGATAGCCCAGGCCTTCAGCATGGGCCTGCTGCCTAAACGAGTCTAAAATATCGTTATCCAGCATGATGGTAATTCTACTTTTGCCCTTGGATTCAGCCTGTAGTTGTTTAAGATGCGGAATATCCTTAGCTCGTTTAGCTTTTGATAAGTCGTAGTTATTGCGCATCGCCCCATTGAGCTGCTGTGTATTGCCAGATCCGCTGTAAATCATTTTTTGCATGGGGCCTGATGGTTACCATTAGCATCCTGCTATCTCTCTGTTTTTGCCTCCCTGATAACAGCATCCATATCAAAAGGCTCAGCATCACCGCTTTGCTCGCCCTGAATAATGGCACTGCGCAAAGCCTCCAGCTTAGTTTTATATATCTCATCCTGCTGCATCTTTAACCGCAGCGCTTCTCTGACTACCTCGCTGGCATTATTGTAGGTGCCAGTGTCTAACTGATGACGGATATAGTCCTCAAAAGTAGAGCTTAGATTTATATTCACAGTCGCCTCCGATCTTTTATAAAAGATAACATAATGTCTTATATTGACAATATTAGACATAAATGGAGCACTTTTAAAACCCTATTTACGCCAATGCCTGCTCACTTTCGGAGATTCCAGCCTTCGCTGGAATGACGGGCTGCGCTTTACTTCAGCCACCCCAGCCACAGAACGTCACCCCAGCCACAGAACGTCAGCCCAGCCACAGAACGTCAGCCAAGCCACAGAACGTCAGCCAAGCCACAGAACGTCACCCC
>Ga0228670_1000360_pt1 | contig 26468 bp, 8 predicted proteins | sample 85DmetaG_FD_182785 | JGI IMG/M metagenome (GOLD analysis project Ga0228670, IMG submission 182785) | Seawater microbial communities from Monterey Bay, California, United States - 85D | ecosystem: Environmental > Aquatic > Marine > Coastal | place: USA: California | collected 2016-10-13
ATATCAGAATTTCGCAAAAGTGAGAACGGAAGAACTGGTTACACTTCAGATGATACAGCTTTATCTGATCAGTATATTTATTCTATGCTGAACCAAGCTAGGGCTAGGTACTACAAGCAGAAGATGACTAACAATCAGTCATTCTCAGCTCAATCTGTTCAATCTCTAAATTGCATAGAACTTGTAGAGGCAGATAAGTCTCAGTGTCCATCTACTCCTCCTTCAGGTTGTATATGGTTAGAATCAACTTGTGAACTTCCTACTTTCATAAAAGTTAGGTCGGTAACAAATGATATCGGATCAGATAACTATTCTTACATAGCATGGAATCGTGCAGGTAGCATAGGAAAAAGTAGAGTAAAAGCTAGTAGAGATGCTAAGTATTATACTTACAAGAATACAAGTGAGGGAGTAAAATTCTATATATTAAATAATGAATATATGAGGTTTGCTTCTATGGAGGTTATAGGTGATAATCCACTTGAGGTGTTAGAGTTCTGTAATGGAGAATCTTGCAAACCTATGGAAGAGTATATGTTCTCTACAAGATCAGAGATAGAGGTTATAATAAAGATGGCAGTAGATTCACATATGAGATTAATACAAAGAGCTACTCCTGACATCATGAATGATGATACACCTCTAAGATAAAATAATAAAAACATTGACTGTGGCAGAGAGGAAGGAGAAGAATATAAATAAAATAGTTTATAAGAAGTCAAGGAGATTTCAAGTAACTGTTATTGACATGTACAAGTGGTTTAAAGATCACAAGTGGGATAAAGAGAAATCAAAACGTATTACTCAAAAGCAGTATAAAATATTTATATCAGCTTTCTTTAGGCAAATAGCTTATAAGATTGTGATAGAAAAGTTTACATTTATAATGCCTTGGAAACTAGGTAGTTTCTTTGTTAGGAAAGTTAAGAGGAGAAAGAACAAGAGGACATATGATTGGGGGAGGTTTAAGAGAGAGGGTATAAAAGCCTACTATCCAAACCAACACACATTCGGATTTAGGTTTTGTTTTATATGGGGCAAGGACTTAGCTAGTTTCAGAAACCAAGGTCCATATCACTTTCTACCTACTAGATCAATGAAGAAGTTATTGTATGAAGAGATAATAGATAGGAGTGAGGATTTAAATAAGAAGAGTTATAATAGTCACTAAATAATATAGTAGTCAGATTGGGGATAAAAATCTGAAAATATTAAAATAAATGCAAAATAAAACTGATTTCATATCCTTGTCACATGTAATTGATGAGTGGACTCAAGATGTTGGGTTAACAGAAGAAGCTCTAGACCAAGAGACTTTGAAGCGTTGGGCATTGGATGCAGCAAGTTGGTTATCCTATGCTGACAATCTTAAGCACAAGATAAAGCTTCTATCTGTTGGTAAGCTAGGTAAAGTAAAGTTACCTGATGACTTTAGTTCTGTATGTCAGATAGCTTATAAGAAAAATAAAAGTAAAGAGGATAGCTGCACAACTATAGAGCAGGTTTCTACATGGGTTCAGCACGATCATTTAAGTGGTGTTGATGTAGAGATAAAGATTAAATGTCCTAAGTGCGGTACAAACTCATGTACTTGTGACACAGGAGCAATAGAGATAGATATTGACCCTCTGTGGAGAGCACATAACCCATTTCATGATTACTTTGGTAAATTTGGTAGACAAGGAAGTTTTGGTAGAGCTAATGGTAGTTCTATATACCACGACTCTTTTATGGTAATGAGATATGCAGGTGGAGATTTCCATGCTATCAATCACCATATACCTGAATGTCATAACCTAAATGCTGTGGGGTCTGATCATAAGTATAGCATAGAATTGCCTTATATTAATACAGACATAAGAGAGGAAGGTACACAGATACTTTTAGCTTATATGGCAAACCCTGTAGACGAGTATGGAGATTTGATGATACCAATGATCCCTGATGCTATAGATGCAGTTAAGTTTCAGATGTCTTACAAGCACTTCTACAGAAAGTATCACCAAACATTGGAAAATAAATACCAAAGCGCATATAGAACAGCAGAGATGGCTAGAGAGAATGCAATAGAGTTGGCTAGAAGTTCTTTAAACCAATTAGGATTCCACGAAACTTACGCTATGTTCTCAGAAGTTCTTTACAAGCACCACACAAATACAGGTGACAAATATAGAACATTTGGTATGGAGAATGTTGACCACAGAAGTAAGTGGTTAAGATAATTTAAAAATATATCAAAAAAAACTTGACATTTACAATTATTTGTTTTATGTTTGTACCATGAAAGAAATTACAAGCACAATAGAAAGTTTTAAAAACAGAGAAGTTAAAGCCAAAAGTATCTTTACGATAAGTAGGATAGAGAAAAATATAGCTTACGACTTTATTAAGAAGTTCCATTATTTAGAAGATGCGAAGTTCTTTTCCAAATTTGCATACGGACTATATATGGGTAGTCAGTTAGTTGGTTGCGCTACATACACCAATCCACAAGGGATATCAGCAATGAAGTCTTGGTTTGGTTTATCTAATAGTGACCAAAGTGTTCTAGAACTCTCTAGATTATGTATGCTTCCAATATTAAATGGTACAAACGCAACTAGTTATTTGTTAGGTAACAGTATGAAGCTTCTTAAAAAAGAAGATGTCAAAGCTGTTATTACTCTAGCTGATGACAGTAGGCACGTAGGAAGTATATACCAAGTATGTAATTTCAAATACTACGGACTCACCAATAAGAAGACAGACTTTTTCACAGCAGATGGTAAAGTAAACCCAAGAGGTACTACTAAGGCTGTGCAAGGTGTGTGGCTCCCTAGAACTCAGAAACACAGATACGCATTCATCTTAGATAAGAATATGAAAGTTCTATTAGATGAGTGTGAAAGACCTAGAGACAGGTCTGAGAATAGTTATAGTTGTTGTCATGGTACTCATGAAGTATATGACAAAAGATTTAATAAGAGATATACTTGTCCAAAATGTACAAGTAGTATTAAAGAGTTGCCTCAGATATCAGATATATAATTGAGGCTTGAATTAACAATTAGATATGCCACAAATAAAAAATAATTTTGTCTCAGGAATGATACAAGATTCTCTACAAAGAAATCAGCCTAACAGCACTTACAGGTTCGCAAGGAATGCTGTGCATAAGAGCAGAAGCAGTAAAGAATTTGGATTGGTTAATGAGGAGAGTAATGAATTATTATCAGAATTTGATAATATTGTGGGAGGTCTATATGTAGAGTCAATGGATGCTACAGTTATATTCCACACTAGTGGTGGTGGTAGTACTATATCTCTTCTAGATCACAAGAACAATTTTGCAAGAGAAGATATAGCTACTGATACAGAGTTTGGATGTGATTGGAAATTCGGTTCAGATTGTCAGTGGATTAATCCTACAGTTAAGACAATGCAACCTTGTGATGAGCCTCACATTTATTGGAGTGCAGGTTGTGATTACTTTACAGCCAATTTAGCAGAGCTTAGATCAGAGAAAAGAAAGGCATCATTAATAGATTCTATAGTAGGTGGAGCAGATGGAGTTGCTACATGTGGATATAGTTGTGATCACTTTAAATTAATGAAGTGTGTATGTACTCCAAAGATGACAGCAACACCACTTAGAAACGGAGGAGATAGAATGTCTAATGGCATCTATCAATTTGCAGTTCAACTAGAAGATAATGCAGGTAGTACTACAAACTACTCATGGGTTACAAATAAAATTAGTATAGGTAGTAAGCACAATAAAGCAGGGGAGTTCTCTGAGCAGTCTATTAACCTAAACATAAGTAATTTAGATTGTAAGTATGACAAGGTAAATATAGTAGTAGTTAAGACTGTCTCAGGTGTACAAAGTGTGGAGATGGTAGAGACTAGACACTTTAACACACAAGGTATAAACTTCATATACACAGGTCAACCTGGAGAAGTAATATCCTTAGAAGAAATAACAATAAAGAAAAAATCCTATATCAGAGGTAGGGAACTAACTCAAAAAGATGGTAGACTTTGGTTGTATGAGGTTCGACAAGAGAAGAACTTAAATATGCAAGCTAGAGTAATATCAGAAGCTAAGTTAGAGTTTGTAGAGATTATTAAAAGTGCAGAAACTGTAAAGAATTATAATATGCCATCTCTAGAGAGGGGAGAGGGATATTTGCCTGCAGTTGTTTATAAGTATTGTGATAATACTTATAGTCCTGCATTTTTGATGTCTATATCAGGTGGTGGTTCATCTGGAGGAGGTTCAGCTACAGATGGAGTTCAAGGTGCTTACCTTGATGAGAGTGGAGGTACAGGAAGTGGAACAGGAACCGATACAGGTACTGACACAGGAAGTGATGCAGGGAACGATACAGGAAGTGATACAGGAAGTGATACAGGAAACGAGCCATTCGTAAGCAATACTCCAAATGCTGCAGGCTTCACAGAAGCTAAGACTAAATCACTAGGTAAATTTATAAGAAGAAGAAAGAATTCTGGTCTGATAGGACCGACTCTACCATTAGAAGATACAGCACAAGATCCATTATTTGAACAAATCGATGATGTTTATCAAACACAAGATGAAGTGACAGTAAACATAGATGCTTGGGTTACTGATCTTTCTAATGTTGTAGAGTCAGCTAAATGTGACAGTTGTAATCAAGTAGATGAGAGAGGATGTTGTATACAGGATGAGAATGGTGATCCATCATTCGAACCTTATGTAGACCCAAATGCAGGAGATAATTGCGTTGGATGTAATGAGGATGAAAATGCTTTAAGTGCTGAGGGACCAAAAGTGGGTAACATTGCATACAGACATCTAGATGACATATCTCATATGTTAGAGGGAGGTGATACTCAAACTAAGGATCAAACAGATTACACATCCACTACATTAAAAGGTGCAGCTTCTAGGTTAACTGCAGCTATAGGTGACAACGAGAGATTCGAAAGAACACCTAATGATATTGAAATATTAAATACTGTTGGGTCTACTGCAGCAACAAGATCGTCTTCAGAGGACTCTTCTACAGTAGCAGCTTCTGATTGGAATGATTCTTACACAGAGGAGGGTCAAACTATAACAGAGTCACCAAATATTCAAGGTGGTGTATTTGCACCTACAAAGAAATTATCTTCGGAAATATATCCTGATACTAAGGATTGTAACGGAGAATTTTTGTATGGAGATTTAGCTAACCAACCTGTAGAAATATTTGTCACTCCAACAGCCGATAAATCACCATTCATGATACCTAAGGTGTCAGGTGTTCCAAGTCCATCTAGTCCAAACGTTGACCCTATACTAGAGAATGATATAGTGTTACTAGGTATAAGAGCAAGCGGAATTCCTATTCCAACAGATGCTGAATTATCAAAGCCTTTATGTCCTAATGAGCCTTACAAAATAGTAATGGTTCCAAGAGAGCCTATCAATTCTACTGTACAAGCTAAGGGTATTTTCACAAGTACATTTTTCGGAAAAGCCAATGGTAAAACTAAGGTCTATGCTAGGCATGGATTAAATAGTTTTGAGGCTTATGATAGATTTATAGATGACGAGGGTTCTAGAGCAGGAGACAATGATACTCGTACTAATGTATATAACTTTCACTCTTTAGATGCCAATACAATAAGACCATCATTAACAGGTACAAATGTAAGGATAGAGGGAAGATTTGAAGGTCAAGGTTACAGATATGGATTGTATGAAGAGGGTGAGAAGCCTGAAGAACAATTAACAGGAAGAAGAGTAGATCAAAGAGGAGCTAGGCAATATATTAATGCCAACTCCCTTAATACAAACTATACAGCGCAAGACTTAGTTATATCAGGGTTAACTTATTTACCTGCTGATAGTGTAGTGCCTATTCCTAATTCTGATTATGAGTTTAGTAACAGACATAGGGAGTCAAGTGTTGCAGTAGAGCTTACTAACTCAATACCTGGAGAACAGACAGATAAGTCTTTTGTTTCTGATGTGTACAACCACTCAGTTCCAATTATAAGTGCACATGCTTGGTACGGTTCTATAATAAGAGATATACCTAATCAATATGGTAATGTTGAGGGTATGAGATTCATTGATACAGGAGTTATAGCTACTAGCAGTAGTGGTACAGTTCAAGGTATTTGTGGTGATGTATTTATAGGTCCATACAGCTTCAGAAGAACAGGTTATGTGTCAGATAAAGTAGGTAATACTTACAAGACTCCTGAGAGAGATAGAACAGTTTGTGATAGTCCTAATACAGGTGTAACACAAGACTTGGGTCTAGACTATAATGGACTACAAGTTCCTAAAGACTCAGATATTACAGATGCAAAGAATTGGGCAGGTGGTCACTTAATAGGTGATACAAGACCTGCAACATGGGTTGAGGCTTCAGAGCAAGGATTCATGAACAATGATATATACTACCCTAAAGTTGTTAAGACTTTAATTACTACTTGGATGGAGAGTAGAGTTAATCCTTGGATGAGGTCAGTAGGTATAGGTGAAGGTAAAGATCATGGAGAGGTTTACTATCCTATGCTACAAGGTATGGAATTAGATTCAAAAGGTGTAGGAGAATTCCCATGGGAAGAGTCTTACCTAAATAGATACTCTTATGAAATACAGCAGCCAAGTAAGTCTCAATTCTTAAGAAAGGCTTTGATAAAAACTATAGTGGAGTATTTACCTGTTGCAGCACTTGGTACATTTATTGAAGGTTCAGATAGTACATTAGGTACTACTGCATTTTTTGCAACACTTCCTATACTAATAGCTTATTGGTACTTTACTGAGCAAATACTATCAAATGACCAATACTTAGATAATATGTTAGGTATACCTGGATGTGCTACTGATGCAACAGGAGGTGAGTCTGATGGTAATATAAAAGGTTTTGAAGATAACTACCACGCATATAATTATGATCACAGTAGGATTAACTATGTTAACTACTATCAAAGTATGCCTGCTCAGTATAACACTTGTGAATGTGATAGCTGTGGGAATTTAAATACTACTAATGAGATATACTTCTCAAATAAGCAAGTATCAGGAAGTCCACAAGATGCATACAAAAACTACAAAGCATTTAATTATCTAGAGATACCTTCAGATTCAGGTAAGCTGACTAATTTGTTTGAGTTGAATGGCAACTTTTTTGCCCATACTACTGATTCAATTATGATGATTAAGTATAACACAGTAACTACTCAAACTAACTTAGGTGTAAGTGTTTTAGGTGGTAACGACTTAGTTATAGAGCCTTTTAATATATTAGCAGGTATAACAGAGGGTTTCGCAGGACTTACTTATACTAATGCAGCAATAAACACTAAGTATGGTTATTTCTTCATTGATAGTGAGGCAGACAAAATATACCAATACAATGGTTCAGGATTACCTATAGAGATATCTTCTAATGGAATTGAATTTTTGTTTAAGGATAATTTAAAGTTCTGTAGTGATAACAGTTGTACAGATGGAAAGACAGTAGGAGGAAACCACTATAGCTTAGGTTTTGATCCTAGATATAATAGAATTTTAATAACGAAACAAGATGGAGAAAATAGCTTTACAATATCATACGACCCTACAAGAAAAGGAGGAGGGTTCATTAGTCTTCACGACTACATTCCTCAATCCTACTTTTGGGATAGAAGAGACCTCTTATCTACATCAGATGGAGGAGTATACCTCCACAATGTCGATGGAAGTTATGGAGAGTTTTACGGAGAACAACATCCTTTTGAAATAGAGTTTACTGCTACATCAATGCAGTATGATTTTACTTACTTAAATACTACAGTAAGAATTGAAACAAGCAATGGTGATGTAAAAAATATAGATGATTTCTTCAACTTCGCAGCTATATACAATAGCACTGAAGGAACAGGTACATCTAAGTTTTTATTAAGAGGTGATAACAATGGTGACAAAGAAGAAGGTACTAATGTACTAGAAGGAAAAGATTCAGCTAATATCACAGTTAACAAAATTAGTAAAAACAAGTACAGGTTCAATGAGATAGAAAACAACTCTATTAGGTCTTGTGGTGAGTCAGCTATGACTATATCTAGTGATTGTCAAGTGATTGACAGTATCAATGAGTCAGCGTTCGATTGCAATACAGACAAGCTATTAGGTACACATGGATTCCAAGATGATCACCTTATTTACAGATTTACTTATAATAATAACAATAAGGGGAACCAAATCAAATTATTAGAGGTTATTACAGAAGTGACTGAGACCGAAAACAATGAAACGGTGTAAGTAATTAGATTTACGAAAAGCGTAACAAACAGCTCAAATATAGTAAATCTGGTTGTATATTTACAACATATTAGGGAGCTAAAAACAATAGATAAAACACTATAAATTAATATAAATATGCCTACTTTTTTAGAACAATTATTTGCAGGGATGTCCAATTTCGGAGCAGACAAAAAGTTTGATTTTGATTTTGATTTCTTCAATGCACCATACGATAAAGGTGATAAGGATGTTAACGCAATAGCAGAAGCTGGTTTTAATGTCAATAGATTCATCAGAGATGAAATCGCTAATCAAGGATCGGATGCAGGATTCAATCCTTATGACTTAACTACTAACAAGCAGATAACAGATTACTATGGTACTGACTCTACTCAATCTTTTCAAGATAATGTAGAAAATGCAATGAACAAATGGAATTTAGATAAGGCAGAATACGACAAAAGAACAAGTGATAATTCTGCCATGTCTGTTAAGGCTAATGAGCTTGCTCCTGTGATAGGTGCAGGTGCAGGTTTATTAAAGTTAGGGGATTTGGAAGCAGCAGAAGGTGCAATAACAGCAAAGCAGAATTTTCAAGACCCTTCTCTATATAGAGTAAATGCAACTAATGGAGCAGCTAATTTCTTAGCAGAAGATGGAGGTGTAGTTGGTAGATTAAATTTAAGCGGAATATTAAACCCATCTAAAATGGATAAAATAGGTAAGTATCATTACGGAGGTTATGTAAATAACGAACCTGTAGGAAACTACGATACAGTAAGCGAAAGAATAAGTAGGTATGTCGGTGGTGATCCACAGCAACTAGCTCCTGTACAAACAGAAAGCGGAGGTAAAGGTAAAGAGGAAATGATAATACTTCCAAGCCTAGACATTCTACCTGTTAACGCTACTATGAGACATAGTAAGATGCAAGATGACGAGGTAACAGATTTACTTCCTGAGAACTCATACATTGCATCTCAATTTGGATTTAATTTGAAGAGAGAAGAGGCAGCGAATATTGTTACAGAGGTAGGTGTAAAGCCATATAATATATTTGGTGGAAACAGCGTTCCTTTAGAGCAAACCTTAGCTTCAATGTTTGACAAGAAAGAGCAGTCTCCTTCAGATGTAGTTAGAAATATAAAAAAGAAGTTTGAGATAGTAGATGGCAACGACCCATTCACATTAGCAGCTAATGACGAGAACAGATTAAATAGCTTACCTTATTTACAAGGTGTTATAATTATGAGTGAAGAGGAGAAGAAGAGAAAAGCTAAGAGTAATACAAAGGGTGATGGAAAAATACAAGTAGAAGAAGGTGCAGGAACTTATCCTGAACTAGACCCATCACAAGTATTTGCTAATGGTGGTAGAGTAATGAGAAGTGATAATACTCAAAGTGCATTTCTTGGAGCACTTCTAGGCGGTGGTTTGCTGCAAGGAGCATCAGCATTATATGGTTTATATAATTCAGGGAAAGAGAAGAAGGAGATAAAGAGAATAAAAGCATTAAATGAAAGAGATATAGATAATTTAGCTGAAAAGCAAAGTGCTAATAACGCAATGGGTGCAGGAGTAGGTATAGCTTCTATATTGGCTCAAGATACTAAGATAGAAGGACCACAGCTTGAGATACAAAGACTGCTACAGAGACAGTCACAATTATCTCCTGATTTAATAAATGGTATGTCTAATCAGTATTTTAATAGTGCACCAATCCAAGATGCATTCTCTAATACAGGTAATTTCCAAAGAGGAGTTGCAGCAGGAGCATTAAACTTCGGACAAGCACAAGCGAATGCAAATCAATTACAGTATAACAATGCAGCGCAAGGATTAGAGAGATCAAATAAATTCTCAGCTGAGATTCAAAATATAATTAACCAACAGAAGGGTATTGACACAAGTACAGCTAATCAGAATAGAGCAGCTAGAAATTCACAATTATCAGGATTAGGTGGAATAGGTATGGGATACTTTAATACTGATAGTAATATACAAGGTGCTCAAACTAATGCACAGATTGCTAATAGAGGTACAGCACAATCTGCACTTAGTCAGGTCAATGCAGCACAAAGGCAGTCAGTTCAAAATGTAGCAAATATGGGATCGCAGTTGGCTATGAGTTACGCACAAAATAAAGCAGCTCAACCTCAAGGTCAGACTCCTACTACTCCTAGATCAATGGAGTCTTTCGGTAGTATGCCTGATTTTAATTCAAGCAGTATTCCTGCTGCAGGACAAAACTTTAATCTTGGGATTGGTCAGCAAGGTGTGGGTATACAAAATATGACAGGTCAGCCACAAGGTATGAATTTATCAAATATGTTGAACCAACAATCTAACTTTAGCTTGAACTATAACGGTCAGACTCCTGATCTCAGTAATGCGGTACCTTTTGTAGATGCATTTCAAGGTCCAATGGAACAAGAAGAGACTCTATTTAATTCTCCATCTATTGCAAATATGTATAGTAGTGGAGTTCAGAGTATGTATAATGACCCACAAAATATTTTGCCTACTAACAACTATACTGGATGTTTTAGAGGTTTATATTATACAAATGGTAATTATACACAACCATGTTAATAGTGGCAGTAGCAGACAATTAAGTTAAAAGAAGTAGAAATGAGCAAAAATAAAAAAAACGTATTAAAGGTAGCTAAAGGAAATTACCCTGAACTTCCTAAATATGCAGGTGGAGGTAGTCCTGTATCAAGCCCTAATCCACAGCCGTATACATTTAATCCACAGTCTGTGAATCCTGGTTCTGTTGCAACTTTGCAGAGTAGAGCACAGCCTATTGATACTAGTGGTGCTGTACAGATTATGCAGAATTCTGATAACTTAGCAGTTAAAAATAGGCAGTTAGATTTCGAAATCGCACAGGAGAAAGCAAGAGTATCTAAGTTGGAAGGCAAGGAGAGGGATAGAGCAGAATCTGCTTTAATGGCTTCTTACTCTCCTAATATAGACGATATGATTAAGAACTATGGATTAGACCCTAAGTTCAAAAGAGACCAAGAGTTAATATCTTTTTTGAGACAAGAGGAGAAGAACTTTAAGGATCAGCAATATGTAGTAGTAGGTAAAAACAAGGGTAATGAAAGAGCTGTAGATTCAGGTTTAGCTCAGTTACAATTGGACTTTATGGCTAAGATAAATTCAAACGAAGATATTAAAAAGCAGAGGGAAATAAATGCTCAGTATGCAGCTGTCGATGAAAGAGTAAAGAAATCACAAAAAGGTACTTTTAGTCAAGCTAGGTTATATACTGATCTTTATGAGAAAGTTAATGACTATAAGAATGGTATAACAGATGAGATTCCTGAGGGCACATTTGATTTAAATAATTTTGCAGATAATTCAACGGCAACTGAGGCTAGTATGTTAGCAGCTACAAATGCTTACCTTAGTAATGCTGTTTCTGGTAAGGCTGTACAAAAGGATGGTTACCAATGGTGGTCAACTTACTATGATGATTCTTTATTAAGTGAGGAATTAACAACTGCTTATAATACAGATTTGGTTTCTATAATAACAGCAGATGTTGACTTCAAGAGAAAGTATAACATAAAGGATGGTGAGGAAGCTACTTTTGCGGATAAATACTATAAAACAATTAGAGGAGGAGAAGAACTTAAATTCAGGAAAAGTAAAGATAAGCTTTCTAAAATTAGCAAAGACGATGTAGATTCGGATGGACTTACAGCTGAAGCAAGAGCAGCAGCAGCAGAAGATGCAGCAGAAGAAGCAGCTAAGAAGTCTAAAGTAAGTAACTTTAATCTCGGTTCTACTGAAGACGAAGATGGAAATGCTACAGCAGGATTAGATATTAGAGTAGAGGAAAAAAGGAAGGATGGTACTCTTACAGGATTATATGATATTAAATATGGTAAGAAGGGTAAACAATTGACTGATGCAGAGATAATAAATGGTAAGCTATTCTTACCCTACGATAATTCGGAGTCTAGAGAATTTTTAGCTTCAGGAGGTTTCCTTCAGGAGGGAGTGACAACTATTTCTAATAATGATGTCGATGAGTTAGACGAGGGTGAACTTGGTAAGGCTCTAACAGAACTACCTGGATTCGAACAAAATGCTAAGGGAGTTTTAATACCTTTAACTGCTATTGAGGGAGGTGATTCTCCTACAGAAGATACTACAGGAACTACTACAGGAACTACTGATAAAAGTGCAGATCAAAAATTCAGTGATCCAGGCTACGCTGCAGATGGTGTAGATTATGATCTGATAAGTAAAAATGAGCAAAAACCCTTAGCTAGTGGAGAGTCTTCAGATAGAAAAAAGCAGACAGGTATATATAGTGTGAGAGTAGAGAAGTCAGGTAAGGCATCTTTCGGAGCTAAGCAAATGTTAGATACACTATGGGGAGACTTTGCTCATGGTTTGAGTGAGGAATACGGTTTGGGTTACGATAAGGATAAGTTAGTAGGAAATGAAGGTAATACTGAAAATATTCTAGGCTTTATTGATGATGTCGTAGGTAAAATAGGTGAGGATGAGTTCCGTAAACTTGAAACTGAATATCTATATACTGAGAAATATAAACCAGCTATAGACTTCGCTAAAAAGCAGTTTACTACCGATACAGCTATGACCCCTAAAGTTATAACATTTATAGCAGATTCTGCTAATCAACATGGTGGTGTAAATAAGATTACAAAACAAGTTGCAGAAGAGTTAAAGAATAACCCTGATTTAGATCCTACTAAGGAGGAAGATGTGTTATTAGCTTTTAGAGATGCTAGGTTGGAATATATAAAAGGTCTTACTTCTGGTAAAACTGAGGTTACTGAGGATATGAAACCTGCACTATATGGCAGGGTAAATAATACCTATGATGAACTAATTGGTAGAACTTCAAAATCTAGTGCAGCACCTTCAAAATCTAGTGCAGCACCTGGTAACAGTTTATTTTTATAGATAAAAACAATATAAGAATTAGAAGAGCATTTAAGTTCTTTTATATTTAAAAAACAAGTAGAAGATGGAAGAAGAGTTAGGTAAAATATATAGTCAGTTACTAGAAACTGGATTCATAGACGATAAGGTTACCCCTGAAATGTTTAAAAGCAAGATAGGTAGTCCTGAAACTCAATCTGCAGTAAGGGAGCATTTGTTGTCTAACAATTTCATAGACGATAATGTTACTCCTGAGTTATTTGAATCTAAGATTTCAGAGTGGTCAGGTAGTCAAGTGGTTGAGAGCAGTTCACCTGCACAGGGTGACGTACAACCTGATGCAGCACCTGAAGAGCAGTATGATATTATACCTATGAATGATGATGGTACTGATGCAATACCTGAAGGTGCAACCCCTATGGGTTCAACTCCTATAGGAACAGTTGCAGAGGTAGAAGCACTTCAAGATGCAGCGAATAGAGAATCAAGTATAGAAGATGGTATACGTGCTGAAAATGGGTTGTCTCAAGATGCTCCTGTTTCAGTTCAAATGTTGGGTGAGGAAGATATGACTCCAACGCAATTGGCAGTAAATTCTCACAATCAACTTGCTGAACTTTATAATAATTCTGCTGACTATGCGGAATACGAAGATGATACAAGTTTCTTAACAGGTATATCAAATTCTGTAGGTGATGCTGTTGATGGTATTGGTTATTGGTTGAGTACTGGTTCTAATGAAATGTCTTCCGAAAAAGCTGAGGAATTAGCAGCTAGAGAAGGTGATACAAAGAAGTTGAGAGCTGAGGCTGTGGGAGGTATTGATTCCAAGCTTCCTGATGACTTACCTGTATTAAATCTAGAGGCTGCTACTGATATAGTAGTATCTAAGCAAGAGGCAGATGAAAATATTAAGACTACTACAATAACTGCAACAGAGGTATCTCAAGCTCTTAAGACTAATTCAGATAGACTTAATGAAATTTCAAGTTTCAGAATAAGTAAACTTACAGATAAGGAGCAGGAGATTTTTAGTAATTTAGCTAACACTTCAAATGAAGGGGATCAATTAAAAGAGTTAATAGCAAATCCAGAGTTTATACAAAATAGTTCTACAGAAGTGGTTAGAGCTGTAAAAGGTAGAATAGCTGCTTTAGATCAGTATTCTGAGATGAACAAGGAAGTGGATAAGTATAGTGGTCTTGTTCTAAATATTTCAAGTATTGTTAAAGATGCTAAGGGTGCTAAGAATGATGATGGTTCAGACCTTAGTGACAAGCAAATAAGAGATGAGGTAAATCAATTCTTAGATAGTGATTCAGCTAGAGAGATGTACTCAGGGGATATTTTAGATGCTGCAAAGAGGTCAGTAGCTGAGAATTCTGTATACACTAATTTCGCTGCTAGAGGTTTAGCAAATACAGGTAGTCTTATAGTAGAAGGTGCAGGAGCAGTTAAGGATTATTTATCTAATGTTCTTGGATTTGGAGATAGGTTTAATGAAGTTATTGATGTAAAGGCAGAGTTAGGTGAGCAGTCTTTAGACAGTTTGTCTGAGGGGATAACAAGGGCTCTTACTATAGAGGGTTCAGAGTTACAAGAGTCTGCTATATTTACAGATGTAATAGAAAAAGATGGTATTTTATACGAAATACAAAAAGATGGTAAGGGTAATGATATAGTAGTTGGTGAAAGGGATGCAGAAACTAAGAAGAAAATTCAGTTACTTCAGCCTTATTCAGTAGAGGGTTCAGATCTTAATATAGATGATCTTAAAAAATCTTTTAATGCAACAGGTCTAGCTAATCAAGGATGGAGAACTTTCATGGAAATGATTCCTATGATTGGTGGTGGTGTACTAGGTGGTGCTACGAAAGTAAAGGGATTAGGTTACTTAGGTACTGCAACAGGTACAACACTTACTATGTTTGATAGAGGTATGAAGGGATACCTAGAAGGTGGTGCTAGTTACGAAGAGGCAGGTGCAGGAGCACTACTAGAGTCTTTTTTAGTAGCAGGACTAGAGAGTGTGGTGGGTATTGAAAAAAGTGTAATAGCAAAACTTAGTGGTGAAACAACAAGTGTAGTGAAGACTATTACTACAGAGGCTATGAAGAAGGGTGTATCTTCTTTTTCTAAGCCTGCAGATATAGCTAAGCTTTTATCTGAGACTACTCGTAAGTTGGCTGTTAAGTCAAAGGGTGTAGTAAAAGAAGTTAAGAACGAGGTTCTAGAAGAGATGGTATTTGAAAAGCTAATCAATATGGCTATTACCGAAAAATTAGGACTAGAGCAAGAGGAGTTTACTGTTAATGGTGCGTTAACTGAATTGGTGTTAACTATGGCAGTTTCAGGACCACTTGGAGTTTTCACTTCACAAGGTGATATGAGGAATGCAGAAATGGTTAATTTTGCTAAAGAGAATAAGGAGGAGACTCTAAGTATTTTCGACCAACTTATATCAGAGGCGAGTACAGAAGAGGATATACAAAGGCTTGAAGGTTCAAAGGAGGTTTTTGTAAATACAATCGAAAGAGAATCATTTCTAGGCGAGGTGACTTTAGATGAAGATGATAGGGGTACTCTTTCAGGTTTAGCTGATAAGATATCAGAACTAGAGATGGAGTCAAAGGGTGCATTGACAGAAAGAGGTAGAGAGAATGCTAGAAATAAGGCAGCCGAATTGACAGAGTACATGGATGCAGTAGGTCAAGTTGCACAAACAGGTAATCCTATAGATGTAAAGAAAGGTTCTTTAGTTAGGCATGATGGAAAGGTATATAGAGTAGGAGATATAAATAGTGAAGAGGGGTATACATTAACTCCACTAACAAGTGATAAGCAAATAAAAACTAAGGCATTAAATGATGTCCCTGCTAAAAAAGTAGAAAAGAAAAGTTCTCCGACTCAGAGTGCGGAGGCAGCTGTCGTTACACCTATTGCAGGTGACCAGGTTATCGCTACCGAGACAGGTGAAGGGAGAGAGGTAGTGTCAGAAGGTGAAGCTGGCACTGCTGCTCCTAAAGAAGTAACGCAGACACCTGAGCAGATAGAGGAGCTTAGAGTAAGGAAAGAGGCTACAGTTAAGCAAGTAGCAGCTAAGCAGAAAGAGGTTGATACTATTAATGAGACTGTAAAGACTCAAGAGGCAACTATAAACAGCAGCTTTAAGCCTGATAACTCAGTAGAGATAATTGAGAAGCTAGAGGTAGGTGATACTGTAGATGTAGATGGGTCAGACTATCAGTTATTTGAGGATGGAGAATACTACCAAGTAACTACAGCCAAAGGTAACCCTGTGAAGGGTGGAAAAGGTAGAAAGCTATCAAAGGCTAAGAAATCTAATATAGAGGCTCAGCAGTCAATTGCAGAGCAAGGAGCAGGAGTTCAGTCAAGACTTGATAATGGGGATACACCATTACAAATACTAAATGATATATCTAAATCTAAAGATGGTAAGCCATTAGTAGTTGAGGATTTACCATCTACTATAGCTAATAGAGAATCTATAATAGAGAATTATAATTCAAGAAAGGAGGGACTATCAAGCAGAAACAGTCTTCAAGATGATATTACTAATCTAAACAAAGGAAATGAACAAGTTCAAGGAAATACAGGAGGAGTACAATCTAATGGAGGTGTTGATGGAAATGCCACTCAACAAGCTGCAGAGCCTAAACCAATCGTTCAAGGATCAGTACGACCAAACGGAGATAGCACTCAGCAGGAGGTTGAAGGAGAAAAAGCAGTAAATGAGGGTGATACATCTAATATAAAACTAAATAGTGGTAAAGAAGTACCTGTAGTATTTTCTGATGGGCAATGGCGTAAGCAGAAGAAAGATGGTAAGCCATATGCTAAGGCTCTACCACAAGCTAGACAAGATGAATTAAATTCAGAGGTATTAGGAGTTCAACCAACAGCAACTAATGAGGTTGAGGTTGAAACTAAGTCAGCAGATGTAGTTGCAAAAAGTTTAGAGAAATTAGGTACTACTAGGTCTGAGGTAAAGGGTCAAATAAAGGACAACTTTACTACCAATGGTATGACTGATGAGCAGTCTGAGCAAGTTGCTGAGGCTCACATGATTGCAATAGAGGCAATGGCTAGTACTATGAGTGAGTTAGATGCTGTCGAATTTATGGCACAGTCTATATCAAATGTAACTACTCTTACTGTAGAAGAGGTTAAGGATATGGGGTCAGCTAAGTTCAGCAAATCTTCAGCTACAAAGAATGCAATAGTAGATTCTGATTCTGTTCCTGTAAAGGAGACTAAGGAGTTATCAGCTGAGGTAATGGCAGGTAATGACAGTATTGGTCGTTTGTCAAAGGCAGAGGAAGCTGGTACTATAGCAGGAGGAGAAAGAGCAGTACAAGCTACTATTATAGCTAGTAGGTCTGAGGGTAAGGATACAAGAGACCCAAATAAAACACAAAGAGAAGAATTAACTGAATGGGCTGAACAAGAGGGTATACTCTTTGAAGAGGAGGATCCAAATGTGTTTGGTAAGCCTATGGATGAAGTAGGAGGAGATGAGCAAAATGTTTATCTAAAGCCTGGTGATAATAATACTGTAGTTAAGTCTAATGACTTGAGTATGCACGAGACTCCATCGGAGTTTTTCGATAGGTTAGCAATACACAATATGCTATTCCCTGAAGCTGCATATACTGTAGTAGGTGTGAGTAAGCGTAATGGTAAGTTTTCTATTGTAATAGAGCAACCTGTTGTCGATGGTACTAAGCCTACAACAGCAGAGTTAGATTCTGACATGGAGGCTAGAGGTTACACTAAGTCTGATAACCCAGGTACATACTATGATGGTGACCACGTATTAGATGATGTAAAGCCATCTAACGCAAAGAAGCTTCCATCAGGTGAGATAGTATACTTTGATACAGTAATAGGATTAAATACAATAGAAGATGACTTTGGTGGAGAGAGAGAAGCTAATCCAATAAATAGTGGATCAGAGGCAAGTGGTGTTAGTTTTAGTAAAGAGGGAGCACAAACAGCTAAGTCTTTAGTAGATGGTGGTTCTATATATGATAGTCAAGAGTTCTTGGAAGAGGGCATGGCTGAGTTAGGTGCTGCAGAAATAAACTATACTACTCCTGAAGTATCAGGTAGTCTAGAAGGAAATGCATACGAGGAAAGTAACTCTAGCGTTGGTATGACAGATGAGCAAGCTCAGTCCTTAGATGACCCTGAGACTAAGAAGCCATACAAATCAGCTAAAGACTTTTTATCTAAGTTTGTAAAGGATTTATCATTCTTCAATGGTATACCTACTATCCCTGCAATGTCAGATAATCTAGCAGCAGGTACAATTAAGGATGGTGCAGGTAATGATATGGAATTAAATGGTGGATTACTATTTAATGTAATAGGTAGTGCCAACAATACAAAACTAGGATGGGCAGGAGTTAATGAAGCAGGTGCACAAAGGCAGTTAGATGAAGCTGTGAAATTGTACGAAGATAATAAAGTTTTATTTGAGCAACTGTGGGCAGAGGGTAGGTTACCTGAAGGTCATGTTCCTATGGCTGTTTTAAGAATGGCAGATACAGCAATTGATTCTAACGAAGCAGTATTCAGATTCTTGAGTCCGTTTTTAAAGACTTTACCTTTAAAGAACAGAAAGGCAGCTTTAGATTCCTTAAAGGAGTCATTAACAAAGAAAGCTGAGGGTGCATCAAAAACAGCATGGTACGCTGATCTAGATACTAACATAGCTAATGGTACATTAAGTACTGTTGAGGATGTGGTAAATTATATAGACAATTTAATATCAAATTCTGACAACGTAGGTCAAACTACAGAAGCTACTAAATTTAGAAATAAGTTAGGTAAGAAGAAGAAGGGTCAACCTAGAACAATAGAAGATGCAAAGCAGGATGTAGCTGATAAGATGGAGAATCTTACATCTTCAAAAGTACTTAAAATAATAAATGATAATAATATAACTACTTTAGATGGTCTATTTGACCTTGTAGTAGAAGGTGCAAAAGAAAGGACTGATGGTGCAGAGAACAATGAATTCTCTCTTCCTATTAGGTCTTTTATAAATGATTCAATTCTAGGTGCTGCTGAAACTAGCACAATGGATAGTACAAAGGCATTGCACGAGGGGTTATCTAAAGATAAGAAAGATGAGATAAAAAAGACTATGACTAAGGGTTTTGTACTATCTAAGATAGGTGAACCTTTCATGAACAAAGCAGAGAAGGGTGATGTTATGTCTGTAGTTGGTATAGATGTAAGAGAAGCTAGTAGAGGTATAAAGAGAGCTGATCACAACAACTATGGTTGGGGTCCTGTAGGAAGACCTATCGCATTGATTGGTAAGCCTAAGAATGGTGTAGATGTATTTCCTGAATGGGAGGCAAAAGCAAGTAGAGTATTTAAAAAGTCTACAGGTGCAAAGGGTAAATTCCCAGATGCTGAAAATGTAGCTAACCAAACAGGTGGAGCATTTTATGTAGATAAGGCATTTCGTGGTGCACTTATAAATACAGCAAAGGATTCTTTATCAGTATTAATAGGTAAGCTTAGATTTGCTTTCCCTAATGTTGGTGTTGCATTATCTCCTGCAGAATTTAATTCTGTAATAGATAGACCTGATGTAAGAAAGAGAGTTTCAGATGGAGCAACTGTTTACGGAGTTACTGTTGATGGTAAGGTATTCCTAAATCCTGACAGAAAGTCTTTAAACACTCCTATACATGAATTCGGTCACATATGGATTGATTACTTAGGTTCAAAGGCTTCAGGTAAAAAGGGAAGTGAATTCTTAGCTAGAGGTTTGGAATTGGTTAAAGGTACTAAGGCTCACAAAGAGGCAATAGAGAAGTATGGAGATACTCCTATTGCTTTAGAGGAGGCACTAGTAGCATTAATTGCAAACAGAGGTGAGGCACTTATAGGTGCAGCAAAGAATGTGTTCAAGAATTGGATGAATGGTGTATTCAAGTATATACAAAAGAATTTTATAACTAGTGAAAAGGTATTTAAAAAGTCATCAGGAATAGATGTTTCTAACGTAAGTCTTGATGAATTCATTAATACAGGTTTAGCTGATTTATTCAAGGGTAAGGATGTTAACGCTAAGTTTGATCCTACTAGTGTAGATACTGCATCTAGAGCAAGACTATCTACTGATGCTAATACAATAGAGTCATCTACTAGACTTATGGATAATATTGTATCTAGTCTAGAGAGGTTGAATGAGAGTGCTAAAGTAGCATTAAAGAATGAAACTAATAAGGAAAGAAAGTCTGAAATAAGAGCAGAGATAAAAGAGAATGCGGCTATAATTAAAGAGACTAAGGCAGCAGCTAAGGACAAGAAGTTCTCTAAGGAAGGAGATGTATATAGAGGTGCAGCAGTAGCATTAGCTAACGGAAAGCACATTCTAGCAGCACTAGGTAATACTATACCTACAACTTTCCAACACGAGATATTCCACGCTATGATTGAGCCTGCACTTATGGGTAACCCTAAGGCTAGGAAAGCTTTCATAGAGGAGTACAATGAAGTCTTTGGTGACAATGCTACAGAATTTAATGAGGATGTTTCAGAGTACGCTGCTAGAGTGTATGAGACATACTTATCTAATGGTAGAAAATTAAAGAAGGCAGAAGTAAAAGATAATTTAAAGAGAGCTACTCTACAAAAGATGTTTGATACTTTCACAGAGACGATGAAAGAATTCTACGGAAAAGTGTTAGAGTATAACAATTCTAAAGGAGTTACTAAACCTATAGCTGTATCAGAACAATCTCAAGAATTTTTCGATAGAGTATTGGGTATTAAAAATGAATCAAAAAAGAAGGAAAATGAAAGCAATGAAAAAGATGGTAAAGAAGACAACAAAAGCAAAGCCAAAGAAAAAAGTAGTTCTTCCAAAAAGGGGACAGAGAGCAAGAAAGAACAAGAAGTAGATAGTGAAGAGACTTTCGGATTTGACAAGGAAGTTATACCACAAACATCTAGGGCTCTATACAACCAATTCCTACGAAGAGTACTAGACAAAAATTCTGAGGTAAGTGAGGATGTTAAAGCGGTTATAAGAAATATAGCTAAGCCTCCTGTTAGAATTAGTGATGATCAGTTAAGGGAGATGGCAGCTATAGCTTTAGAGGAAGTTGATCCAACTAATGTTACTAGTCTGAGTAATATGTTAGATACTCTTAAGGAATCATTTAATTTTAGAAAGGGTACTGAGGCTCCATTTGAGGTGGTAGCTATTATGGAGTTAATTAGATTAGCTAGTGACTATGGTCATGATGATGTTGTTGCACAAGCTAACGTAGCTTTAGGAGAAATATTTTCAGGTGCAGGTAGAACTTTGAGATTAGCAAGAGCTGATGTGTTAGAACAATACCAACACATAGTATTAGTTAATGACTTGATGACTACACAGGAGAATAAATTAAAGTACTCTCCTGATGGTAAGAGAACTGTTAAAGAGAGACTAGATCAAACTCGTAAAGATGTCAATACTATATTAAAGGAGACACAAGACGAGAGAATAGAGATGGCTATGGATGCGTACAATGCTAAGCAAAGTGCTGCACCATCAAATGAGGCTAGTGTAGAGGTTGCAGAAAATAACTCCGCAGCGAAAGTTGTTAGTAGTTCTAGAGCAGACCTTAAGTCAGCAGCTAAGTTTAAGGCTAAGGCTGCAAAGGCTAGAGCTGAGGCTGCAATACTATTCAAGAAGAGTGTAGGACTTAGTTCAGGTATTAATGCCAATCTAATTATGTTTGCTTCTAAGCATGTTCAGGCACTTGTCTATGAATCTGCAGGAAGCTTAGTATTAGCTAAAAAGAAGTTGAAGAAGATATTTAAGGATTCTAAGATAGCTCTTTCAGATTCTGAATTCAATACATTATTTGATTTAGCTGTACTTAGTGATGAGGTTAAGAATGCTAGGGCAGAAGTACTAAAGACTAAATTAGTAGAGAAGCTTAGAGAGCAAGGTAAGAAGCAAACTCCTAACTCTAAGGACCCATTTACTAAGTTAGCGCAATCTTTATTAGCACAAGCTAGGAAGCAAGGTGGACTTAATAATAACGGAGCTCCTGTTAGGACTCAGAAGGAAGCAGTAGAGGTTATCTTACAGCAATTAGAGGATAATAAATTCCAACTTAATACTATTAAGGATGCTATAAATGATGTTGCATTATTGACAACTGCTACTAATAAAGAAAGAGCAGAGCTGACAGTTCAATTGGAGAACTTAATGTCTAAGATCACAGGGGCTGACATAGGTAAGTCTCAGATTAGAAGAGAGATGAGAGCTGATGCTAAGGAGCAGGGCAAGACCATTGCAAGAATAATCAAGGATGGAGAGCTTAAAAATGGAACCTTTAAACAGGACCTTATTACAAGATTAATAACTGAGGCAGGGTTAACAGGTCAACAAGCTTTAGATGTAGAAGCTGAACTTGAGAAGTCTTTTGAAGCTATAATAGGAGAAGAGAAGTTTAAAAAAGCTCTTGAAGCTAGTTTTGAAAACAACGCAGATTTAGATAAGGCTGCTATGGAGGCTCGGTTAGCTGAGTCAGAGAATAAGATCAAGGAGCTAGAGAAGGAATTAGCCGATGCCAAAAAGGCAAGTAATTTTGGAAAGGGAAGAAGTATAGGTCAAGTCGAAGCTGATATAAAAAGACGTAAGAAGGAGAATAAGACTATAGCTAAAAAATTAAAAAAAGTAGAAGGGAGATTAAAGGACTTCTTAGCTAAGCCTAGATTCCAACAGAGCGAAAAGAATCTTATTGCAGCAGCTAAGAGTGGTCAGTTAAACGACCAACATATTCAATCTTTATTTGAGGAGGCTTTTGGTCTTATGTCATTAACTCCAAGCGATATAAAGGATATAGAAGTATTAGCAGCAAAGTATGGTACAGCTCTTACGAATGCTTCAAGGGAGAAGACTGCAGAGAAGATAGCAGATTTCTTTGAGAAGAAGAGAATACTAGACCCAACTTGGGCAGAGATGGTAGGTTCCTTTTCATATACTAATATGTTATCAGGTATTACTACACCACAAACAGCATTACTTGCTACAGCAGGTATAGCAATGGTTCAGGAGAGTATAGGTTCAATAGTTTTTGATATAATACCTGCACTAGTTAAGTTAGATGCAGCAGCATTACGTAGTGTTTATTCAGCAATGGCTGATGGAATTAAGTACACATGGACTGTTGGTATACCTGAAGCCGCAAAGGTAATTAGAACAGGTAAGTCTACAGCTCAGATATTAGATTCAGATGGACAGGTAGCATACTCAATGAGGAGTAAAGTAGAAGCTAAGTACATACGTTACATGAAAAGTAAGCACAGCGGTATTGGTAATAATATAGGTGCTTTGATAGGTAAAGCGTTAGCAACTCTAGCGTTCGGTATACCATTGATGGCAGGTGTAAGAGTTCTGTACGCAGTCGATCCACTAGTAACTCCTGGACTTGTTCGTTTTTCAACTAGAAGAGAAGCACTTGCATCAGCTAAGAGGTACGAAGGTACGGATGGCAAACGACTAAAAGGTGCAGAGATGTTAGCTCATATTGATAGTTTAGTTGGTAGTACAGAAGCTACTAATGATTTCATAGCTCAAGAGCAAGCAGATATTGATGCAGTAGCAAAGGCAGAATTAGCTACTGTTAAAGGTTCAAGTTTGACAGCAATGAATAAGAGGCGTGTAATTAGAAGCCGAGCTAAAAATGATAAAAGGTTAGCTGAGTACACTATACAAAAGCAGTTTACTGAGGGTACACTAATACAAGCAGCTACAGATTACGTTAAAGAGGTTGCCTTGATGAATGAGGTAGAAGGATTTATTGGTTCAATGTTAAATCCTTTAAACGCATGGATCAATAGAAAAACAGGATCACCTCAAGGTAGGTTAGGAGCAGTAGGTATTATGATTGCTAAGATAGCAGCTGTACCATTCTTAAGACTTTCAGGTAACGCTCTTAATATGAGTTGGAGACTTACTCCACTTTCATTACTTGGAAATTACAGGGAGGTACTTGATTCTAATGGTGAGCCTACAGGAGAGTATAAAATGAAGTACGGTTTAAGAATGCCTAAACACAAGGTTATATTAAATAGCACGAAAAAGTCTGAGTCTAGACCATTGACAGCAGGAGAGCAGCAGAGAAAAGTGTTGTTTGCTGTACTACCTACTATGATTACTGCAGGTTTAGCTATGTTAATGTTCACTAAGGGAGATTGTGAAGATGAGCCAGACAAGACTTGTCTCAAGTTGAGAGAGGATAGTAATTTTGTTATAACAGGTTCAGGTGAGGGTTATGGTAAAGATTTGGCAGCAGGAGAAGTTCCTAACACAATCTATCGTAGAAAGGAAGATGGTACATTGGAATCTATGTTTGAATTCAAGGATATACCTGTACTTAGGAATATGTTTGGATTTGTAGGAGAGCTATCAGATCAGATTAGAAGGAATGTTAATGACTCTTCGGATAATGTGAAGTTTAGTGCTGAGAACATAATATACTACATGGGTAAATCTTGGCTCAAAGGTGCAGGAGATAGTGGTATACTAAATAGTGCTGAAAACATAGCATCAACTCTTGAGGCAGCAGCTGGACTTATGACTGCTGATGCTAACTATAGAGAAGAGGGTCAAGCTATAAGAGACTTAAATAGAATTGCTACTAACACAGTGAGTACAATGTTACCCATGAATGCAAACCTATATAAGAAGTCTGTTGATCTTGGAAGAAAGTTTTTTGGATTAGGTTCAGCAGAAGCTGATGTTAGCTTCTTAACAGATAACAAATTTGCTGATGCCTTTACAGGACAATACGCAAAGGGTGTATTATCACCTCTGTTATCTCAAGAGAGACTAGATGCATTTGGTAGACCTGATTTCTCTAAGACTAATCTTAAGTTTATTCCTGATGTGGTAGAGAGGAAGATTTTCTATAAAGCTTCTAAAGAGTTAGAGAAGAGAATGGAAGAGAATCCTTATAAGATAATAAACAAGTTCGAATCTTATGATGACTTCAAGCCTACGTTCTTATCAGCAGAGGTAACTAAGTCTTCTTTTCAGACAACTGATGGAGATGAGTTCGAAAGGGTTATATCTTTAGCTCCAAAGGCTATTCTAGATAAGTATGAGAGAGAAGCAGACAACCTTAAGTATGAGATTCTTAATGATAACTATGATGAGTTAGATGAACTTAACGAGGTTCAACTTACGCAGACCTTGAATAGTATACAAGCAGCAGTTAAGCAGAGTATTAAAGCTAAGCTTGTAAATGAACTGTTAGAAAAGGCAGGAGTAGAAGACAGCAAAATAATTAGCTTAAGAAATGCTGAAACTAAGCTTCCAACATATGGATATCAACAGTTGAAGAAATCTAATTACATATGGAAGGAGTCAGCATATGGTCCAAAGTACAATGGAACTAAGATGATAGACCAAATGATACTAGCAGGTATAAGACTAGAAGAAGATGGTACGATAACTAATAATGTTAGATATAAAGCTAGGGATAATAAAAAGTTCCAAAAGGCAATCAAGCAGAATAGAAGACTCTATGATGAGGATAACCTTGAAAAAATAACATTCGATTAGCAAGTTACCATAGATACAAAACAAGAAGAGCCCTATAGAAATTAATCTATAGAGGCTCTTTTTTTATGCGCCATACTGTGTGTCCAAAGACATTATAAAGTCTCTTAATGGGTGTATGCAGACCCTTAGCTGTAACTATTTATGAACGTGCAGCCTTCAATTCTTTTACTCTAAAGAACCCTTCAAACTCAGGGTGTTCTCTCATCATCTTCCTAGCATAATCAGGTCTGTAGTTGTTACTAATCTTATATTGTCCTGTACCATCTACTGATGTGTGCCATCTAATCAATTCAAAGATACCATTAGCTGAATAGTTCTTGAATCCTCGCTCCTTAGCTTGGAATGCAAACCTTTTGAACTGTGCCCACACTTGTGGATTTTCTACATCATACTTCTTGAAATCAATCATTGTTAATTATTTTTATTAAGTTATTAGTAAGGTCATCTATACTTCCATTGTTATCTACAACAAAATCAAAGCCATCGTAGTTGTCTAGAGCTGTTTCCGATGTATGGTCATCTACTACATCAGAGTCTCTATTTATTCTAATTACAATACCTCCTCTATCTTTAATAGCTTGACATTCATTCTCAAAACGGACATCCGTAATGATCCACTTAGAATCATAATTAGAAGATGTGTCGTAGTCAGAAAACAAAGCATTAACCCATAGG
>Ga0228670_1000362_pt1 | contig 26412 bp, 24 predicted proteins | sample 85DmetaG_FD_182785 | JGI IMG/M metagenome (GOLD analysis project Ga0228670, IMG submission 182785) | Seawater microbial communities from Monterey Bay, California, United States - 85D | ecosystem: Environmental > Aquatic > Marine > Coastal | place: USA: California | collected 2016-10-13
AAGACGTTGGACATCTTTTGAAAATTGTGTTTTCATAAATACTAATTTTAATGATTTAACATCAAAATTAAGTTTATGAATTACCGATTGTCAAATCGGTTTAGTTCAACAAGTTAATATACGCAATTGCGTATATATCGCATATACTCGCAACTACCTAATCTATTTAAAATCAAAACTATATCCGATTTTTGTCGTTTGTATGTCGAATAATTCAGGTCATTAATTTTCGCTAATGTCATAGTGGACTTCTTGAATGTAAACAAATTTAATAAATATTTTTAGAAGTAAATTTAGTAAACCGTCCTTTAAAGAAAGAGAATAGAATCACTTGGGAAACAAAAACAATTATAAGTCTTAAAATCTTGAATCTTTCCGTCTAAATAGTATTTTTGTTAGTACTTGAAATTTTAAAAAAATATGTTAACACCAAAACACGATAAAAAGTTATTTCTTTTAGATGCATTTGCCTTGATTTACAGAGCATATTTTGCATTTGCGAAGAACCCAAGGATGAACTCTAAAGGAGAAAATACATCGGCTGCTTTTGGTTTTACCAATGCTTTGATTGATATTTTAAAGAACGAAGAACCAACACACATTGCCGTTGTTTTTGATCCTCCTGGAGGTTCTACGCAACGTCAAGAAGATTTCGAGGCATACAAAGCACATCGTGAAGAAATGCCTGATGGTATTCGTTCAATGATAGAACCAATTAAAAATATTGTTCGAGCGTTTAATATTCCGATTCTACAAGTGGATGGTTTTGAAGCAGATGACGTCATCGGAACAATCGCTAAAATCGCTGAATCAAAAGGATTTTATACTTACATGATGACGCCCGATAAAGATTTCGGGCAGCTAGTTTCTGAAAAGATATTCATGTACAAACCTGGTCGTGGTGGAAATCCTCCTGAAATTTGGGGGATTCCTGAAATATGCGCAAAATTTGGCGTGGACGATCCTTTGAAAGTAATCGATATTCTAGGTTTATGGGGAGATGCAGCGGATAATATCCCTGGAATCCCCGGAATTGGGGAAAAAACTTCCAAAATATTAATTGAAAAATACGGTTCAGTTGAAGGCTTAATTGAACATGCGGATGAATTAAAAGGAAAACAAAAAGAAAACGTCATCAACTTTGCTGAACAAGGATTGGTTTCCAAAATGTTAGCGACTATCATCATTGATGTTGATGTTGAGTTCAATGAAGAGGATTTAATTATGTGTCCGCCAGATACAGAAAAAATCAAAGAAGTTTTTACCGAACTAGAATTTAGAAATTTAGCGCGAAGAGTAATTGGTGAAGACATTGTTATCACACCTGCTTCTGATGAGAAAGGTCAAATGGACCTATTTGGAACACAAAGTTTAGTTACAGAACAATCACCTGTTGAAAGTGCTGACTACAAAACAATTGTTACTGAAAAACCTAGTTACCATTTAATTACAAAGCCAGAAGAGCGCAAAGAATTACTGGAATTATTACTGAAACAAACACAAGTTTGCTTTGATACAGAAACAAATTCTATCCATTCTCTACATGCTGAATTGGTTGGTATGTCTTTCTCCTACAAGGAAAGAGAAGCTTTTTATGTAGCTGTTCCAAACGATTTTGAAGATGCAAAAAAAATAGTAGCAGAATTTCAACCTTTCTTTGAATCTACTACAATTGAAAAGATTGCGCACAACATTAAGTACGACATGCAAGTGTTGAATCGTTATGGTGTGGAAATAGCTTCCCCGATTTTCGATACCATGATTGCTCATTATTTGATTAACCCAGAAGCTAAACAAAGCATGGATTTCTTAGCAGAACTCTATTTGTCTTACAAGCCAATTTCCATTACCGATTTAATTGGGAAGAAAGGGAAAAATCAAGGAAACATGCAAGACCTGAAGCCAGAAGAAGTTTCAGATTATGCTTGTGAAGATGCAGATATTACCTTTCAATTGAAACAAATATTTGATCCTGAAATTCAAAAAGAGCACCTGAAACACCTTTTCTATGAAATGGAAATGCCATTGGTTTACGTTTTAAACGAAATGGAGAAGCAAGGAATTGCAATTGATGTAGAAGGGTTAAAAGAATTCTCTATTCAATTAGAGGGGAAAGTAAACACATTAGAAACCTCTATCAAGGAATTAGCTGGAATGGACTTCAATATTGATTCTCCAAAGCAACTAGGAGATGTTTTATTTGAACACCTAAAAATATCAGCGAAGGCTAAAAAGACAAAAACTGGTCAATATGCTACAGGAGAGGATATTCTTCAAAAACATAAAAATGACCATGAAATAATTCCTTTAATACTGGAATATAGACAATTACGAAAATTAAAAAGTACTTACGTTGACCCACTTCCAACGCTTACAGATCCTGTAGATGGAAGAATTCATACGAGTTTCATGCAAACTGTTACTTCAACTGGTCGTTTAAGTTCTAATAATCCAAACTTACAAAACATTCCAATCCGATCAGAGAACGGAAAAGAGATACGTAAAGCTTTTATCACAAGAGGAGAAGACTACTTGATGATGTCGGTGGATTATTCACAGATTGAATTACGAATCATTGCTGCATTAAGTAAAGATCCAAACATGGTGGAAGCTTTTCAAAACAAGCACGATATCCATACAGCAACAGCAGCAAAAGTATTTCATATTCCTTCAGAAGAAGTTACGAAAGATCAAAGAAGTGCTGCTAAAGCGGTTAACTTCGGAATCATTTACGGTCAGTCTGCATTTGGGCTAGCTCAAAACTTAGGAATTTCTAGAAAAGAGGCGAAAGAAATCATCGATAATTATTTTGCGCAATACGGAACAATCAAAACCTACATGGATGAAACCGTAGCTAAAGCAAGAGAAAATGGCTATGTAGAAACGATTATGCAACGTCGCAGGTATTTACCAGAGATAAATTCGGCTAATGCAATTGTAAGAGGTTTCGCAGAGAGAAATGCAGTTAATGCTCCAATACAAGGTTCAGCAGCTGATATTATCAAAATGGCAATGGTAGCGGTTTACAAAGAAATGAGCCAACAACACCTAAAGTCTAAGATAATACTTCAAGTACATGATGAATTGATATTTGACGTACACACCAGCGAAATTGACTTAATGAAAAACCTTGTTAAAACAGCAATGGAAGGAGCGGTAGATTTAATCGTTCCAATGGAAGTTGAAATGGAATTGGCGACGAATTGGTTGGAGGCGCATTAGCTTCGACAAGCTCAGCTAACTTGCGTGTTATAATCTTTTAGGAGTGTAAGTTTATTTTTAAAATATAGGTTTCCTCCCCCTTTGGAGGGCAATTTCCTAGTATGTAGCACAAGCTGCAATAAATAAGGCGTTGAAGGCTAAATGCGACGGAGTATTCTTCTTAAATGCGATTTCATCAAGGTAATTCTGGAGATGGGGGTCAGTGATCTTATGATATTGTCCAATGATAGCTCGTTTTATTGTAGTAAAAAATCCCTCAATATTATTGAGGTGATAATCTCCCTGTCTATGTTTCCCTTTTTCATGATTCATTTTGATATGATTGCTGAAGTGTTTCTCCATCCCTCAATAAGCTCCAAAACCATCTGTTACCAGTTCACTGTCGGTAGAAATAGTTTGTTTTAAAATTGGTTTGATATTTTCACCATTTGCATGTGGAAGTTTACGAAGAACAATCGCCCCTGATGTACGTTCAATCATTCCCAAAACAGCTTGCTTATGAGCCATTCCAGTTTTATGTGGCTTTTTTTGTTCTTTTTTAGTTTTGGACATATTTCCTAATGATCCACCTACATAGGTCTCATCAGCTTCAACAATACCTTTGAGTAAAATATCAGATTTCATACACTTGCGAATACGTTGTTGCATGTACCATGCTGTATTCTTATTGACATGTAACGTGCGAGCAAGTTGTAAACTTGAGATACCTTTCTTGGCAGCTAAGATTTGAGATACAGCCAGTAACCATTTCATTAAGGGTAACTTAGAGGCATGAAAAATAGTTCCTGCTGTTACTGTAAATGATTTGTTGCAACGACCACATTTCAAACCATTCCCATAAGATCTCCTATAAACAATCTTGCTTGAACAGTATACACATTTAATACCGTCAGGCCAACGCATTTCAATCAAATAAGAATGACAATCTCGCTCTGTTTTAAATCGGGAATAAATTTCAAATAAATCCATAACACTTTTTTTACACAAAGGTCTACCATAACTCCGTAAGTTTTTTACGTGGTGCTACATACTAGGAAATTGCCGATAAAAGGGGGAGGATAATATACTTAAGAATACAAGTTAATTTAATTAATCTGCTGATACGATATATTCGTATAAAGATTTTTCAACAGGTCTTTCAAGGTTAAAATTCATTTCAACGACAGATATCATTTTTCCTTTATCATCAGGAATACTTTTTTCTATTGCACTATTTTCAATTAATTTTAAGTTTCCTAAAAAATAAAAATCACTTCCTTCTGAATTTGATTTTTTTACAAAAAGAGGAATTCGAGTGTTATTTTCTTTGTGTTTTAAAATTGAACTTACATCAGGAGAACTTAATTTTCGCTTGCTTTTAGACATCCATATAAATTCATTTCGTGAAATAAATCGATCATGATATTTTGTAGTGGCTGAGATATCATCGTCTTTTTGATAATTAACAAAAATTGCACAATCCTTTTTGTTCTTTTCAACCATATATCCTCCAACATTTTGAGCTATTGGATTCTCAATCCATTTTAATATCCTAAAAACATCTTTTCGGGTATATTTTTGATTTAATATAAAATCATTTTCTACAAAATCATTCCCTTGCTTTTGTAAATTTTGAATAGAATAAGTAGATAAGTCAATTAAATATTTTAGTATATCCTGATTCTTAATTACCTCAATAAGTGATTGACCTAAAACAAGTTTGTCATTAACGACTTTAATTAAATCATAATTTCTTTCCTCATTAATTGAAACCTTCTTTTTATTTGATGTTACAGTTATAAAATTACCATTAATATGATGTATTGCATGATTTAAAACGGTTTTATCTAAAGGGTTTTTAAAGTCAGATAAATTCAAATAATCAACTATAAGAATAGATTTTTTAATCAGTAATGTCTTTAATAAATGAATATCTACAAAACGAATAGGATTTAACACTTCTTTTGAAAGAAAAGTTAATAATTGATATTCATCCTTATTAATCATTAATAGATTTTCTTTTTGGCTTAAGAGAAAAGAGTAATAAGAATCATAATTCAGAACATATTGATATGGGTCTCGTTCACCATGGTTTACAAAGTCCATCATAGAAGGAGTTCGACCAAGTTTACCCTTCAATAATTTATATTCTTCAACAAGTTTTCTTTTTTGTTGTAATTTACCTGTATCGATTGAATGGAATATACGTTCTTTTACTATTCTATCAAAATAAATCGTTGAAGCACCTACTAAAGACTTTTCTGGCTGATTTACTAATTTTCTTATATTATCTTTTACATAAGATTTATCTCCAAATAATGCAATTGGGACTAGGAAATTATTTTGATAATTACCAATAAAATCTATTACGGTAACATATGATTTCCCTTCACGTTTTCTTAAACCACGCCCTAATTGCTGAACAAAAATAATAGCAGATTGAGTTGGCCTTAACATTACAATCTGGTTAACCCTTGGAATATCAATTCCCTCATTGAATATATCTACAGTAAAAATATAATCTAGTTTAATCTCTAAATCATCTGTTTCGAGTAAATCAATAGCTCTAGATCTCTCGTCTTCTGATGATGCTGATGATAATGCAATCGTTTTATAGCCCCTATCATTCATCATGCTAGATAGATATTCACTTTCTTCATTTTTAGAACAAAAAATCAAACCTCTAGTAATTCCATCATCCGTACCAAATAATTGAATTTTATCAATAATATGATTTACACGATCAGTCCTATTTAAATCCTTTAAGGTAGCAGAATCATCTAGTAATTGTCCATCAACTTTTATATCAGAAACACCATAATAATGAAAAGGAACAAGCATATCTTGTTCTAACGCGTCATGCAACCGAATTTCAAATGCAATATTGTAATCAAATAAAGAAAATACATCTAATCCATCTGTTCTTTCAGGAGTTGCTGTCATTCCAAGCAAAAATTTAGGATTAAAATAATCTAAAATCTTTTGATAACTCTTGGCACTAGCTCGATGTGTTTCATCAATTACAATATAGTCGAAATGATTAGTTTCAAAATTATTCAAATGTTCTTCCCTACTAAATGTTTGGACAGTTGAAAAAATATAATCAACATTTTTGTTTTTTTGATTTCCAGAATAAAGCCCCATAGAAATAGAATCATCCAAGATGTCTTGATAACTCTCCATTGCTTTTTGAGCAATATTTCTTCTATGAACAAGAAATAACATTTTTTTAGGTTTTACATTAGCTACATCAAATGCTGATAAAAAAGTTTTCCCTGTCCCAGTTGCTGATACTAATAATGCTTTGTCTTTTCCCTCATCTCTAAGAGCTTTTAAATTTGAAAGAGCCAATAGTTGCATCTGATTAGGAAGAATCTTTTTTTCTTCTGAATTTAGTAATGCTTTACGTAATCCCTGTCTTAATTTTTTCTCTGAATTATGGACGAAAGTATATTTGGTTAAGTATTCATTATTTACTTCAAATGCTGAATCAAATACTTTATTAAATTCAGAAATTGTTAATTCAAATAATTCACTATCCTTGTGAGCTGTTACTTTCAAATTCCATTCCTTATTTTTAGTTAGAGCTCCATGCGTTAAATTACTACTCCCAATAATAATTGTGTAATATGATCTATGGGTAAACATAAACCCTTTCGAATGAAAATCAGTTTCTCTAGCAATTCTTAATTCTACATTATCTAATTGCATTAATTTTCTTAAGGCTTCAGGTTCTGTAAAGTTTAAATATTCAGAAACTAATATTTTTCCTTTAATTCCTTTTAATTGCAAGTCTAGTAGAATTCCAAACAAAGAAGCTACTCCACCTGATGTAATAAATGCAACAGATAAGAAGAAAGATTCACAACTCTTTAATTCATCAATTATTGTTGTTAGAACCTTTTCATTTAAAACGGGTTCATTTGTAACTATGCTAGGTCTATAATCTAAAAATGATTCATTATTTGAATCTACAAATCCAGTTAATACCGATTTTTGAATTTCAAGTTTTAACGCTTCCATTAATTTGAGAGAATAATTCTATTTACAATTGGAATATCAGCAGCAGCCCAATCTAATGATTCTAACTCAGATTTATCAAGCCATTTATAATCTATATGTTCATTCAATGTTAAATATTTAGTTTTTGTTTTACATTTGAAACAATTCATGGTGATTTGAAAATCAGGATATTCGTGTTCTACTTTGATTAAAAAGTTCATTTCGGAAATTTCCATTTCCAGTTCTTCTTTTATCTCTCGAATTAATGCTTCTTCATTTGTTTCGCCTTCTTCAACTTTTCCTCCAGGAAATTCAAATTTTTGATTTATATAATCATACTTTGAATACCCTCGTTGAACGCAAAGAATTTTATTTTCATGATAGATAATGGCTGCAACTACTTGTATTTTTTTCAAAACTAAATTTATTTATATCTGAAATATACCCAAAAATAAGCTTATAAAAGTAAACTGCTATGAAAACTGAATAAATTTCAGCACAAAATAATATGACCTCTACCAATGCTTATACTCCCCACTCCCATTCAGAAATCCGCTTTGAAATTCGTACTCAAAATCTTCATCAAAGTCGATGGCATCTCTTCTAAGGGTGATGTTAGCATTTTGCATGTTGACACGCTTTCCTTTTGGTATTTCAATAATTACAGCAACTTCTTGGTCGCGCATTTTATCTTTTAAAGGAAACGTGTAATCTGTATTGATGTGCAACTCATCGTTCTCAATAGAAATTCCGTGCTTGATGTTCTTTGCCTTTTCAATAGCTGTCTTATAAGCATAACTGTTAGCACTGAACTTTTGGTAAACGTGGTACAATGAATCTTTAGATAAACGGTACTCTAACTTAATTCCTTCGTTGTACACTTGATTATCTAAAATTGTAATGACACCATTGCCATCGTTAATATTGATTTTATAATTAGCATCTAAATTTAAGGTATGGATATTAGAATAAATCTTTAAAACTGGCGCATCTACTACTCCCACTTTTTTCTCAATTTCGGCTTCATTGGCAAGGTTCCTAACTGTCTTCATAGAAATAAAAGAAGCGGAAACAATTCCTAAAATACCAAAGATGAAAAAGGAGGATGTTAATACTTTATATCCTTTGTTCCTGATATTAAAAAGGAATCTTAAACCTAATAAAATCAAAAAAGACACAATTGAAAAGCCTATAACTAAGACACTCATTTTCATCCAAAAAATATCCAAATCTGTTTCTAAAAACAATTCATTAATGGAAGAAAAAGAAAGAAATCCGAAATCCGTTTGAGCAGGAATAAAAGGTGTATCCAACACTCCAAAAGTAACTAGAGGAACTAACAAAGAAAGAGCTCCTATTAAAATCCCAACCCCTATAACAGTTGTTATTAAACGAATGATTCTACTTACATTATAGTTCCTATTTTCATTGTTTTTTAAACGATGGGCAAAAGACTTGGAATGCTTTTTAAAACGATGAGCTGCTCCTTCCATTTCTTCTTTTAAAGAATCAACGGTTACTGCTTTTCCCTGTGTTTTTAAACGATCTACATTTGATTTAATCTTAGGAGTAATGACCCAAAGAATAAAGTAAACCGGTACACTAAAAGCACCTAAGAAAAAGATAATTAAAAAGATGGCTCTCACCACCATTACATCAATACCAAAATAAAGTGCTAATCCACTACAAACACCCGCAATGCGACCATTTTCTTCATCTCTAAAGAATTTACGAAAGTTACCTGCATTATCAACAGGTTCAGCCGTTTCAAATGCATTTTCGCCCTCTTCAATAAAGTCCTCAGGCTGACCTAAAGTGGAAATAATCGACTGTACATCAGATAATTCAATAACCGTTTTTCGATCGCTTAATAATTCCGAAAATAACTCCGCAACTCGATATTCGATATCTTCTATGATTTCCGACTTCCCATCTTCGTTCTTTAAACTTTGCTCTAGTCGATTAAAATAATTTTGTAACAACTCATATCCATCTTCTTCGATGATGAAATTAGTTCCTTTAATGTTTACAGATATTGTTCTTTTCATGGTTTCTTAATTCGATGTGATTAATGCGACTGCTTGGTGTAACTCTTCCCAAGTTGTTCCAAGGTTATTTAAAAATTCTTTTCCTTTTGGAGTTAAAGAAAAATATTTCCTCGGTGGACCAGAACTAGATTCTTCCCACCTATAGGCTAATAATTCTAATTTTTTCAATCTGGTTAATAATGGATATAAAGTTCCCTCTACTACAATTAGTTTCGCTGCTTTAAGCTGCTCCAATATATCTGAAGGATAAGATTCTTGCTTATCTATAATAGATAAAATACAAAATTCTAATATTCCTTTTCGCATTTGGGCTTGTGTATTTTCTAAACTCATTCGCTTAATTTTTTTCAAATATATACATTAACATAATACTATGCAATGCATAGTACTATATATTTTTAAATATTGTTTTATAAAAACATTTTTATTATCTTAGTTAAGCTAACTAATAACCTTATAGATCATGCTTCACAACAGAAGGTCAATCCGCTTAAAAGGATACGATTATTCCCAAAAAGGAATTTATTTTATAACACTTTGCTGCCAAGACAAACAACATTTCTTTGGAGAAATTCAAAATGGCAATATGATTCTCAACGAGCTAGGAGAGATTATTAAAGATGAATGGGAAAAGACTCCACTAATTAGAACAAACATAAGCCTAGGCGCTTATATCATTATGCCAGATCATTTTCACGCTATTCTTCAGATAGACCAACAAATAACGAAAAAAGAGGATTATATTCCCAACCAATTTAAAAGCCCATCTAATACTATCGGGGCGATAATAAAGGGATTTAAAGGGGCGACGACTCTTAGAATTAAAAAATTTAATTCTAAGAGTACGGGCGAATCGCAATTCGCCCCAACCACGCAATCCGCCCCAACCAAGCAATTCACTCCAACCACGCCAACCCAATTGGCCCCAACTAATAAAAACCAAACCCCAACAAAAATATGGCAGCGGAATTATTTCGAAAAAATAGTTCGAGATCAAAGAGCTTATGATAACATCACTCAATATATAAACGATAATCCAAAAAAATGGGAGATAAAGAAGAAATTAACCCAAAACCGATATTAATTCTTCTATAGAAGCTTTTTTAAGGGTTATATTCACCGAAAGGCCTTTAGATATAATATGATTAGCAGTCGTGGATCCCCAAGCAATTACTTTCGCATTTTTTGAAATACTATTTTCTTTTAGAAATCCATCTACATTAGATGGACTCGTAAAAACATAAATGGAACTATCAGGAATAGTTTGAGGTACAATAACTGTTTTATAAATGGCGATTTCCTCTACTTGATTTGATGGAAAAACACGAACAACAGAACGATTAGAACTTAAGGATTGAGGGAATAAAACACGCTTAACTCCTACTTCTTCTTTAAATTGTCGCGCTACTTCTGATGGATTTCCTGCGGATTTTCCAATGAAACCTACATTTATTCCTCTGTCTAATAAGGATTGAGCTGTTACTTCTCCAATGCAACCAATAAATGTATTATCTGGAATTTCTTCTTGTTGCAGAAAAAATTCAACCGCTCTTGGACTTCCAAAAAATAGGGCTTGATAAGCATTTTTTATGTTAAAAGTAATGGCTTCAAACTGTAAAAAAGAATGCGCTATTACCGTTATGGATTTTGCTTTAAATAAGGGAAAGTGACTTTTTAAATCTTCTTCTTTTTTGGATATGAAAAGCGTAGACATTATAGAATTTACTCTTCTTCATCGTCTACAGTAGAGGAAATATCTTCTACTATAAATTCTGCTAGTCCTTCTAAATCCTCAGCTTCGTATTCGTACCAAGCAGAACCGCCTTTCCAATCTTCAGAATAAGAAACATAAACGATATCGTTTTCATCACAATAAACTCCAAGAGGTAATTGGCATCCACCTTCCATCAAGTTTAATACTTTGCGTTCTACTCCTATTCTTCTTTGAACTTCTGTATGATTTAATTTTTGAAGTACGTCAAATAAAGCGGTATCTCCTTCTCTAATTTGTAAACCAAGGACACCTTGTGCTGGTGCTGGTACAAATGATTTTGGATTCATCACCACTACTTCAAATTCTGATAAATCTATTTTCAAACGATCAACTCCTGCTTTCGCTAAAAGGATTGCATCGTAACCACCATCTCTTAATTTTTGGATTCTTGTAGGAACATTTCCCCTTAAATCTTTGATTTCAACGTCTGGTCTGAAACGCATCACTTGCGATTTTCTTCTAGCGGAAGACGTTCCAACGATTGCATTTTCTTTTAAATTCCACTCTTTCGAAGTGTCAATCGAACCTTTAGCAACCAATAATAAATCTGCTGGATCTTCTCTTTCAGAAACACAAGCAATCATTAACCCTGCAGGAGGGTTCGTTTCTAAATCTTTATGAGAATGAACTGCAAGGTCAATATTACCTTCTAACAATTCTTTTTCGATTTCTTTTGTGAAAAATCCTTTTCCTTCTAGTTTGTCAAAACTTAAATGTTGAATCGCATCCCCTTGGGTAACAATAATTTTAATTTCAACCGTACAACCGATGTTTTCTAATTGAGCTTTTACATGATTTGCTTGCCATAAGGCAAGGTCACTTCCTCTTGATCCGATAACAACGTGTTGCATTTTTTATTTTTTTAATAAGATTTCTTTTGCCATTAACATTGGTCCGCTCATGTATTTTTTCTCCATGTAACCAATAATTTTATCCAAGACATCTCTTGAATTTTCATCTAAAGTCTCCAATTCGTTTTTGAAAACTTCATTAATAGCAGTGTTTTTTATTTCTTTAACTTTCTGAGGAACAGCTCTCATAGCGATTTCAACCGTTCTTACTTTATGAATGTGCTTGAATTCGAAAATTGCTTCAGCTATAATTTCCTCTACGTGCTGAATTTCTTTAGAACGTTCTTTTAAATTTTGATTCGATATTTTTTGTAATAATTCAACCGATATGTGCATTACATTTTCCGTCTCTTGCACTCGTGGATCTAAATCCTGTGGCAATGCGATATCGATTACTACTTTTCTATCTTTTTCTCCTTGTAATAAATTACTGTAAACTTCAGGTGTAAGAATATGATTTTCAGAACCTGTACACGTAATAATTACATCGAAGCCGTTTGTATAACTTGATAATTGATCCAATGGAAAACCTTGACCATTCAAATCTTTTGCTAATGCTTCAGCTTTCGATACCGTTCTATTAAAAACAACGAAATTTTTAAAACCATGTTTACGCAAAAAACGACTCATATTCGTGTTAGTAGTTCCTGCACCAACAATTAAAATTCGAGCATCCAAAGGAATGTTCATGTCTCTTAATTTATGGTAAGCTAATGAAACTACAGATACCGGCTTCGTAGCTATACTAGTTTCTGTATATACTTTTTTGGCAGTTTCAATTGTTTGACGAATAACCAAACGAATGAAATCACCAACTAAATTCATCTTTTTAGACGATTCAAATGCGTTTCTAACTTGTGTGATAATTTCTCTTTCTCCAACAACCATCGAATCAATAGAAGATGCAACACAAAGTATATGCTCAACTGCATCAATCTTGTGAAACGTATCTGCATTCTGTGCATAATAGTCAACTTGCTCTTGAGAAAATGATGGATAAAGTGTTTGAAAGAAATTCTGTAAAAAATGAAAATCAGGTGTTTTCTCTGTACAAAATGTAAACTCAACACGGTTACAAGTAGATAAAAACATCAATTCATCTATCTGAAGCGCTGTTTTTAAATGCGACAAAGCTTCCTCTTGTTTAGATTCTTCAATGTGAAGCTTCCCTATTTCACTAACACCTAAGTTACGGTGTGTAAATGCTATGATATGGAAATTATTTAACACTTGTCTTTTGCTATTTAACACAAAGTTAATACCCAAAGCGTTTCAAAATGTCATATAAATGTCATGAACTTTATTTAGAACCGTTTTAGATAAAGTGTTGTATGCAATACGTTATATATCAAACACATAAATACTTATAGCTGACGAAAATCATAAAGTAAAAAAGAATCAATGGATTTTTCTGGGTATAACCAAAATTATTGAGCTTCTGTAAAAAACTTAAAAATTTTGATATAAATTCAATTCTGTTCTTAAATTGGCTAGTTTGAAATTTAAAAACAGATCTATAATTTCAAACTTCGAAGCGATAACTTCAATTTTACACAGAACTAGTCGGTAAATGGAACGGAAGTGCGTTCCTCCTCGCAATGAAATGTAGAGGTAAGGAAAAAAGCATGAAGTTCAACATTTATCCGCGGTTTTTGTGGAGTGAAACGTAACGTAAAAAGTTCCTTGTAAAATTGAAAAAGCTGTTTTTGGATACTTTTTTCAGCTAAAAAAAGTATCGGAAAAAATGAAAGAATATATTTTATCCACAGTGTTTTCATTTTATCCATAAATCAAACTTAACTACCTACATTCAGCGATTTTTAGGCTTTTTCCTTCGTTCTGCCAACCACTTTGGAACTTCTTTTTGAGGAGAAGAATTGTTCACCGCATTTTCACCTAATAATTTTTCAATTAATTCAGGACGATTTGCTTTCTGTAAACGTTTTTTAATCCAGTCTCTATTTTCACGTTTGTACCAAAAGAAAAACTTATTTTGATTCAATTTTTCTTCTTTGGTTTTAACCGTATTAATTGGTTTTAAAGTATAAGGATGAACACCACTGTAATAAATCACCGTAGCAACTGTCATCGGAGTTGGTGTAAAATCTTGTACTTGTTCCAACTGGAAGCCCATGTCTTTTGTTTCTGCAGCTAAATTCGCCATGTCTTGCTCTTCACAACCTGGATGAGAAGAAATAAAATAAGGAATTAACTGTTGTTTCAAGTCATGTTTTTCACAAATCTTATCGTACTTCTCTTTGAACTTATGGAAATACTTAAAAGATGGTTTTCGCATCACCCTCAAAGTTGCATCCGATGTATGTTCTGGAGCAACTTTCAAACGACCACTTACGTGACGAGTAACCAACTGTTCGATGTATTCATCGTGGTTACCATCGCTGTTATTCTTATTAAAATCGTCTACTAATAAATCATAACGAACACCTGATCCAACAAAGGCTTTTTTAATCTTTGGATTCTCATCCACTTTGCGGTAAATCTCCGTCATTTGTTTGTGAGAAGTATCTAAATTACTGCAGATTACTGGGTGTATACAACTTGGGCTTGAACATTTAGCACAAATGGCTTCATCTTTCCCTTGCATCTTGTACATGTTGGCTGAAGGTCCTCCTAAATCGGAAATATATCCTCTAAAATCTGGATCTTCCGTCACTTTTTCTACTTCCGCTAAAATAGATTTTTGACTTCGAGAAGCAATAAATTTTCCTTGATGCGCAGAAATTGTACAAAAACTACAACCTCCAAAACAACCTCGGTGCATGTTGACAGAAAACTTAATCATGTCAAAAGCTGGAATGGCTCCTCGTTTATTGTACTTCGGATGCGGTTGTCTAGTATATGGTAAATCAAACGTTTGATCAATCTCGTTTTCCGACATAGTTTTATACGGAGGATTAATCACCAATGTTTGGTCTCCAACATGTTGAATAATTCTATTTGCTTGCCATTTATTGGATTCAACTTCAACAATTTTAAAGTTGGCAGCGTATTTTATTTTGTCTTCTAAACAATCTTCGTGACTTGCCATTTCAACGGTATCCCATTGTTTATTTTTTGGCAATTCTTCCGATTTATCTTGTAAAAAAGCTACTTGTTTTAAAGTCTTTAAGTTTTCGAATGGTACACCTTTTTTCAACAACCTCAACATCTCTCTCAATGGTTGGTCTCCCATCCCATACACCAATAAATCGGCTTTTGAATCCACTAAGATTGACGGCATCAGTTTATCTTTCCAATAATCGTAATGCGTTACCCTTCTCAAAGAAGCTTCAATTCCCCCAATTAAAACAGGAACATCTGGATACAATTCTTTTAAAATATTACTGTAAACAGTGGTAGCATAATCAGGACGAAAACCACCTTGACCTCCAGGAGTATAAGCATCTGTAGAACGTAATCTTTTGTTAGCTGTATAATGGTTGACCATCGAATCCATGCAACCTGCGGTAACACCAAAGAAATATTTAGGACGACCTAATTTCTTGAAATCCCTCAAATCATCTTTCCAGTTGGGTTGGGCAACAATAGCCACCTTAAAACCTTCATCCTCCATGATTCGACCAATAACAGCCGTTCCAAAAGCAGGGTGATCTACATACGCATCACCAGAGATGATAATAACATCTATTTCACTCCAACCTCTTTTTTCTACCTCTTTTTTTGTTAGAGGAAGCCAGTCTGTAATTGGTCTTTGATTATCCATGGTACAAATCTACATCAATCTTTCCTTCTTAGAAAATTAAAGCTTTGTTTTTAAATAAAATTAAGTAAGAAAATTCTTTCTGTTTTATGAAGTTTAAAAAAAGGAGGTAAATGCTTAACAAAGTGAGAATTGGATATCTTTCATACTTATTTGAATAGATTTAAATACGAATCTGATTTCGATTGTTATTTTATTAATAATTAAGATAATTAGACTTCCTCCCTTAAGGGAGGATTGAGGTGGGTGAATTGTATTTTTAAGTTAAGTTGATTAATGTATTTATTTGTAAATATTAAGTCACCTCCCTTAATCCCTCCTCAAGGAGGGAAACTAAATTACTGCTTTGTAGCAATTTAAAAATAGAACTCAGATTATGAGCATTGATGAAAATATTTATTTTGGATTATAAGCTAAAAAGATTCAAAAAACCCTTTACCATTTTTTAACATCCAGTTTTCAAAAATTAATAAGATATTTAGTCTACTAAAAATGAACAGATGAAATCAAATCACGAAATAGACTTTGAAATTAAAGGGTCAGAAATGCAATGCGTGGAAATTGAACTTGATCCACAAGAAACCGTAATTGCTGAACCGGGAGCATTCATGTACATGGATGGCGGTATAGAAATGACGACCATTTTTGGAGATGGTTCTAAACAAAACAATAGTATTTTAGATAAATTATTTGGAGCTGGTAAACGACTACTTACGGGAGAAAGTATGTTTATGACTGCTTATACGCATACTAGTTTTGGTAAAGCTATAGTTGCTTTTGCATCACCTTATCCAGGAAAAATAATTCCACTTGATTTAAGTCAATATGGAGGGAAAATCATTTGCCAAAAAGATGCTTTTCTATGTGCTGCGAAAGGGGTTGCGGTTGGAATTGAATTTCAACGTAAACTAGGTACGGGGTTGTTTGGTGGTGAAGGATTCATCATGCAAAAATTGGAAGGCGACGGAATGGCTTTCTGTCATGCGGGTGGACATATCGTTAAAAAAACAGTGAAACCAGGTGAAACATTAAGGGTAGATACCGGTTGTATTGTAGCCTATACCAAAGATATTGATTACGATATTCAATATGTTGGAGGTGTGAAAAACATGATTTTTGGTGGAGAAGGAGTCTTTTTTGCAACCTTAAAAGGCCCTGGAGAAGTTTGGCTACAAACCTTACCAATTTCTCGTTTAGCTTCTCGTGTTCTAGCTTTTAGTAGAGGTCAAAGAAAAGAAGAAGGTAGTATTTTGGGAGGATTAGGGAATCTTTTAGATGGAGATGGAAGGTAAAAAATCCCGTAAAACAGAAGGATACTAAGATTGAATCCATTCAGGATTGTATGTAAAAATTAATCGTTTTACAGTATATAAGTAGGTTTTCAATTTGGTATGGATATACATTACTAAACAAAGAACCCTAAAAGGGTTAAATAATTATTTACCGATGGATTATCCATCGGATAGAAAAGCATTCATTCATCAACAACCCTGTAGGGGTTGAATATTAAGATAAATAAACCCTTTTCAAGTTAATATTTGGGATTAAGAATGAATACTCACTATATTTGTAAACACAAAAACAAAAAAAATGTCTGATAATAGCAGATTCTCTACTGAAAAAGCACCGAAACCGGTAGGATTATATCCTCATGCTAGAAAAGTAGGGAACTTATTATTTTTATCTGGTGTTGGTCCACGAACTGCTGGATCAGATTCTACTGATTCTGAAGTTCCAGGTTTGAAGTTAGATAAAAATGGAAATTTCTTAGAATTTGATTTCGAAGCTCAATGCAGAAGCGTATTCGATAATGTAAAAGTTATCTTAGAAGAGTCTGGTTCTAGCTGGGATAAATTAGTAGACGTTACTGTTTTCTTGGTAAACATGAAACGTGACTTCCATACGTACAACAAAATATACGCTGAATATTTCAAAGACAATTTACCATGTAGAACAACTTGTGAGATCAACTCGCTTCCTACACCGATTGCTATTGAATTAAAATGTATCGCAACAATTGATTAAATTATGTTAAACTTTATTATTCGCTGCATTCTAGCAGTTTCTTCTATTTCTTACGTTGTCTATTTATTTGCTATTGGGCATTGGGGATGGGCAATTACAATGATTTTTGTAGCTGCAATCATCGTTCTATCTTTCTTTAGAAATGAACGCATGATTTTAGGTTTGAATCAAATGCGTATTGGAAATACGGACAAAGCTAAAATGCACATCAACAAAATTGAGCCTAAGTTTTTACCTAAAAAACAACACGCTTATGTTTTATTCTTAAAAGCTGTTTTAAATAGTCAAGAATTAGGATTTGCTAAAAGTGAGCAATTGTTACGTAAAGCTTTAAGCATGGGGTTAAGAACCGACCAAGATAAGGCGGTTGCTCGTATGCACTTAGCAGGGATTTGTGTTCAAACGAATCGTCGTCAAGAAGCAACTACTTTATTAGCAGAAGCGAAGAAGTTAGACAAGTCTGGTATGATGAAAGAACAAATTTCTCAAATGCAACAACAAATGAGAGTTGGTACGCCTTCTAAAAACCAAATGAGAATGGCTCAAATGGGCGGTGGTCGTCAAAAAATGCCAAGAAAAAGATAATTTTTGGCTTCCAAAGAAAACGAACGTCTTTATACCACAGGTTGGGAAGACTATGAACTTATCGATGCTGGAGGTGGTAAAAAACTCGAGCGTTGGGGAGATATCATAACCATTCGAACAGAAGTACAAGCTTACTTTAAACCCGAATTTTCCAATTCTGAATGGAACAATAAAGCACACTTTGAATTTATTTCCAAAGGTGGACAAAAAGGAGAATGGAAACATTTAAAAAAAGGAATTGCTTCCAATTGGAATATCAAATTCAATAACCTTCAATTTCAACTAGAACTTACCAAATTTAAACACGTTGGATTATTTCCAGAACAACGTCTCAATTGGGATTTTATTCACGAAAAGTTAGGAGAAGGAAAACGCTTTTTAAACCTATTTGCCTATACTGGTGCAGCTTCATGTGTTGCAAGAAATACTAAAGCCGAAACGATACACGTAGACTCTGTAAAACAATTGATTGGCTGGGCAAAAATCAACCAAGATGCTTCGCAGTTAGAAAACATCAAGTGGGTGCATGAAGATGCTTTAAAATTTGCAGATCGAGAAGCAAAAAGAGGAAATCAATACGATGGAATTATCATGGATCCTCCAGCTTGGGGAATTGGTGCAAAAAAAGAAAAATGGAAACTAGAAGACAAACTGGAGTCCCTTTTTATGTCAACAAGTCAAATTTTAAGTGAAAAAGGATTTTTGATTTTAAACACCTATTCACCATCTATCACATTGAAAGATATCGAGTTACTTGCAAAACGCTATTTCGCCGACTATACCTTAGAATTGAAGGAACTTTGGATGATATCAACAAGTGGAAAAAAATTATACTACGGTAATTTATTGAGGGTTTATTAGTTACCTCAAAAACCAAAGTTATTAACACTCCTAGGTGCATTCTATTTTAAAAATGTTGAAAACTCAAACCCCCTTTTAACTAAGTTTGTTATGGTAAAACAAACGCATGTTCAAGTCACTATTCATAGCATTTTTCGTAACTTTCATTGGAAGCGCTCAAACGTTCTTTCCGATTGAAGATGAAGACTTTGCGATATTTTTGCAGGAAAACTATCCTTCTGCAATGCGTGGAAATGATTTAAACACCGAAGCACCCATTTTAAAACGTGTAGAGGAAATCAAATTGAATAGTTTGTACCTTCATGATATAAATGGAATTCAATTTTTCGTTAACCTCAGAAGTTTAGAGTGTATTGAAAATAGTTTATGGTATTTGCCAGAACTACCGAAAAAATTAAAACGGTTAGATTGTAGTTTAAACTTAATCGAAAGGTTACCTACTTTACCAAGCACCTTAGAAGAATTAAGCTGTGCACAAAACCTATTGACTGCTTTACCAGAATTACCAAAACATTTAACTGTTTTGTATTGTAATTTCAATCAAATCAGTGTTCTTCCAACTTTACCAAAATCTTTAGAATATTTAGCATGTGGTTCAAACCAATTAACGTGTTTACCAACCTTACCTCAAACTATTTTCTTTGGGGATATTGCTTTAAACCCATTTGAATGTTTAGCAAGTCACGAAGAATGGATGGATGAAAATTCATTAGAACTTCCGATATGTGAATTCAGTACTGATAAAAATGCGGAAGAACAATGCATTTGTGTTTCTAAAACGATTGTAAGTGTTGAAGACGAAAACTCAATAAACGAAATCAACGTAGACAATATTGACGTTACCATCTTCCCAAATCCTGCCCGTGAAAACATCAACATTAGAGGAGAAGAAATCATCGAAGAGGTGATTATTCGCGACATGAACGGACAAGTTGTTTTTGTAAGTTCGTTTAACACGAATCAAGTTAGGGTAAATGTAGTAGACTTTAAAGAAGGGATTTACTTTGTGCAAACGAAGATGAATAGTAAGTTTGTTACTTCTAAAATCGTGAAGTCTAATTAATAACCTCAGTATAATTAACCAAAAACGGATTAAATATACTATACCATTAAGAATTATTATTAAGGGATTAGTACGTTAAGATTCACTTTGTGAATGGATAAGGAAGATTTAGAAGATATCTTTCAATACTTTTTTTGGGTCAAGCAAAAATGTTGGGGACTAAACATTTTTATTATTTCTTATTCGAAAGCTTCGCTTTCTCTCTCTTTTGAGCTGAAAAAAGTATCCACCACGAAGTAGCAGCGAAGCTAAAAACAGCTTTTCAATTTTACAAGGAACTTTTTATGTTCCGTTTCACTCCACAAAAACCGCGGATAAATGTTGAATTACATGCTTATTTCCCTTCAAAAGCTTCGCTTTTTCTTCTACATTACATTTCGATGTGGAACGCAATTACATTCCATTTACCGACTAGTTCTGTATAAAATTGGAATTACCGCTTCGAAGTTTGAAATTATAGATCTATTTTTAAATTTTAACCTTCCCCAACCTCAAAGAGGTTGAACATAATTAACCGCTACCATACATACTACTCAGCAACCCCGAAGTGGGTTGAATATAATACTTTTCACCGTTTAGAATAATTTTAACAGAAGGGAATTGAGGATGTGTTTTAAGGATTACCACACAGAAATTAAGTAAATATATTTTTTGATTATAAATAAGGAGATTGTTAAAATCCCTTGATTTTTTTATGTTTATCTTTAATTTTAATTAACTAAAGCTGCTAAATAATATTATGGAATGAGAAAATATATTGAAAATATAGCAGGACCAATACCAGATAAAGATTGGAATCTATACGAAGAAAATTTAACGGTTAAAAAAGCAAAAAAAGGAGAAATAATCCTTCCGATAAATAAAAAATGTACCACAATATGGCACTTGACTAAAGGTGCAGTAAGAAAGTTTGAGATCGACAATGGCGTTGAAAAAACCACACATTTTTACACCGAACCCAAAGTTTTTACTGTTTTAGATAGTGCTTTAACAAATAAATTAAGTGACCTTAGTATTATTTGCGAAGAAGACTGCGAATTTCTTGAGTTAGATATAAAAAAACTTCAATTCCTGTATCAACAATCTATATATATCGAACGTATAGGAAGAAGAATGGTCGAAGAAGAATTTATTGAAGAGTTTAGTATTAGAAGAATGTTCTTAAAGTTAAGTGCTACTCAACGTTATGAATATATGGAAAAACAGCATTCCGAAATAATGCAAAGATTCCAATTAAAAGATTTAGCAACTTTCATAGGTGTTACACCAGAAACGCTTAGTAGACTTCGAAAAGTAAGGTTATCTGTTTAAAATAAAATTCAAACTTATCATTTGTCAAGTAGTTTGTGCTAGTAAGTCTATTTCTTTGTAAAAAAATTAAATTTCATGGAAATAACTTCATTCAAAAATCCCTTAGATAAAAACTTGCCTAAACAAATTCGTACAGGTGTATGGTCTAGTATTATATCAGCAATAATGTTAATTGGTATTGGAATTTTTTGGGTCGCCTTCCCTTCAGCTTCTGAAGGTTCTTTTTCTATAGTACCAGATTCAGATGCAGCAATTAGGTTTTCAAAGATAACCGCTATCTTTAAAGCAGTCGGTGATGTAATACCACCAATATTTATATTACTAGCAATTGGATTTCGACAATTCAAATTAGCAGGTTTGTTTCATTTAGTTACACTATTACTAATTATCGTTATTGATATGATTACCTGGGGTTTATTTGTTCCTGAACCTAAAGTGATAGATATTGTCCAACACATCCCGTTCGCTATACCAATGGTTATTGCGGCATACTCTTTTCTAAAACCAATTTCTAAAAAATAATTATTATGTTAATATTTATACGCGTTTTTTTAATTCTTTATGGTCTAATTTCTGCTGCTACTGGATTTATGGGAATGACCTCTTCATTTGATTCGTCAATCGATCCAATGATAGATAATAACCATAGATTTGTTGCAGCTATTTGGGCATCATTATCGTTAGCTTTCTTCTATGTAGCATGGAATCCATCAGAGGTTGCTCTTTTTAGGTTTCTAATGGTTGCCGTATTCATCGGTGGTATAGTTAGGTCTCTAGCTCTAATAAACTACAAACCAACACCTTTTTTAATATTTCTAATTCTTATTGAACTAATTCCAACGGTTATCATGTTTTGGATGCATAACAAACTGTTAAGTTCTAATACAATCTAAAAAAACATAATAATCCTCAATACAATTTAATTTTACTCATTTCATACATACTTTATGAAATGAGTAAATCTATATTAGAAACAATTTTCTATTCAAGCTTGATTTAACTAACCTTAAAGAGGTTGAACATAATTAACCACAAGCCTAACACAATCCTCAGCAACCCCGAAGTGGGTTGAACACAACCTTTATTAACCATCAGATAAAATAGTTTAAAAAAATCACATTGAATCACTTGACCTTTTCGTCATTTTTATCTACTTTAAATCAATTAATTATATCTGTTTGGTGAATTTTGTCCTTCTGGAAAAAAGCTTAAACAATGAAGAAACAACACTTGCCTTCAAAAATATGTATCGTTTGTGGTCGTCCTTTTAGTTGGCGTAAAAAATGGGTTAGAGATTGGGAACATGTAAAATATTGTAGTGAAAAATGTAAACGTAATAAACTAGATGAAAGCAATTAATATTATTTTTCCTCATCAACTTTTTCTAAATAGTCCGCTTTTAGAAAATGAGAATGAAATTTACCTTATTGAAGAATGTCTGTTTTTTAAACAATATAAGTTTCACAAACAGAAAATTGCTTTTCACAGGGCTTCCATGAAAGCCTACCAAATTTACCTTCAAGACCTAAACCGTACGGTACATTATATTGATTCAGATCATGTTTTGTCTGATATACGACAGTTTCATAAAGAAATCAAGAGGGAAAATATTGAGACGATCCATCTAATAGAACCAACAGATGATTGGTTGGAAAAACGAACTGCATCACTTTCAGATTGCTGTAAAATAAAAACTTATACAAATCCACAGTTCCTAAATAGTGAAGAAGATTTAGGTGGTTTTTTCAGAAAAGAGAAAAGCTCCTTTTTTCAAACGACTTTTTATAAACAGCAACGTAAGAAGTTAGGAATTTTAATAGATGAAGAAGAAAATCCGGTTGGCGGAAAATGGACTTTTGACTACGAAAACAGAAAAAAATATCCAAAAAATAAATTACCTCCTCCTGTAAGTTTTCCAAAAAGCTCAGAAATCTGGGACGAAGCTATTCAATACACCATGAATAGGTTTTCTGAAAATCCAGGGAGCATAAATAAAGAACGATTATACCCTATAACGCATAAAGAAGCAAGTGATTGGCACGAACAATTCTTGGAGTATCGGTTTTATGACTTTGGAATATACGAAGATGCTATTGTGAAAGAGTCCTCTATTCTTAACCATAGTATTCTTTCTCCTCTTCTGAATGTAGGACTAATTCTACCAACAGAAGTGTTAAATCGGACGCTTACTTTTGCTGATAAGGAAGACATTCCTATTAATTCTACCGAGGGTTTTGTTAGGCAAATAATTGGTTGGCGAGAATTTATCCGTGGAATGTATGTGTGTAAAGGAAGTTATTCAAGAACTAGAAATTTTTGGGGATTCAAAGGTAAAATTCCAAAATCATTTTACGATGGTACTACGGGTATTGATCCTATTGATCAGACCATAAAAAAAGTTCTTCAAACAGGCTATTGCAATCATATAGAAAGACTAATGATTTTAGGTAACTTCATGCTCCTTTGTGAGTTTGATCCAGATGAAGTGTATCGATGGTTTATGGAATTATTTATTGATGCTTATGACTGGGTCATGGTACCAAATGTATACGGCATGACCTTGTTTGCAGATGGAGGAACATTTGCTACTAAACCTTACATTGGAGGTTCTAATTACATCAAAAAGATGAGTAATTACCCAAAAGGTGAATGGGAGGAAATTTGGGACGGCATGTTTTGGCGTTTTGTAATGAAGCACCAAGGTTTTTTCCGCACAAACCCAAGAACGTCGATGTTGTTTCATTCACTAAATAAAATGTCAGATGAAAAACGAGAAAATCATCTTGAAAATGCTCAAAGGTTTATCAACAATACATTAAATATTGATTAACAGTGAACTAAAATCTAAGAAATACATAAATAATCTTGGCTTTTTTCCTGTTTGCATCAATATTTTTCTCATAACTTTGATTGACAAATAAATTTAAAGAAAAAACAATGAATGTAACTTTAAAGACACCTGTTAAAGGGAATTACAAAAAGGTGATTTCTTGCTTTGACCTTAATCTTTTTGAGGCATTAAAACCGCCTAAAGGAGAAATGGAAATTATTGAGTTCACAGGTTCTCAAAAGGGAGACAAAGTTCATGTTCGTTTTATTAAGCCAATAAAGGCAGATTGGATAAGTGATATTGTAGAAGATCAGATTACAGATGATAAGGCTTGGTTTGTAGATGTTGGCACTGTACTTCCATGGCCCCTAGCTTCATGGACACATCGTCATATTGTAGAGAAAATCGATGAAAATAATTCAATTGTTATAGATGATATGACTTTCACCGGAAAGAACTTCCTGTATACACTTATGCTTTATCCTATGATCTTTCTTGGGTTCTATCCTCGAAAAAAAATCTATAAGCAGTACTTCGATAAGCTTAACCTTTCTTAATATTCTGTTTAGTATTTACTTCAAAAAAATTAATATATGTCAATGAGCAATCCAATAATTATAGGTGCAGGAGTATCAGGACTAGTCGCTGCAATCGAGTTGGAAAAAGCAGGTTTTACTCCATTGATACTGGAAGCTACAGACTGTATAGGCGGTCGATTAAAATCAGATCTAGAATCTGAGCTGCCTTTAGATCATGGTTTTCAGGTATTACTTACGGATTACCCAGAAGCACAAAAATACCTAGATTTTGACAGCTTAGATCTAATCCCATTTAAGCCAGGTAGTGTTATCTTTAAAAACGGTAAACAACAAAAAATTGGAGACCCAAGACGTGATATCTCTTTCTTGTGGTCAACACTAACTTCAAGTATTGGTACATTTAATGATAAACTTCGAATACTAAAACTCTCAAAAAAGCTTAAGAAAAAGAGCATTGAAGATATTTTCTTAACTCCTGAAATTTCTACATTAGACTATTTACGAGGATTAGGATTTTCAAATATGATCATAGATAATTTCTTTCAACCATTCTTTGCGGGAATTTTCTTAGAGGAGGAATTAGAGACATCAAGTAGAATGTTTGAATTTGTTTATAAAATGTTTGGAACTGGATATGCAACGATACCTCGAAATGGTATTCAGGCTATTCCTAAACAATTAGCAAACCAGCTTTCTAAATCCACTTTTAGATTCAATGCCTTGGTAACACAAATAGAAAATAAAACGGTTCATCTTGACAATGGCGAAAAATTAGTAGCTGATCAGATTATTATAGCAACGGATTCGAATTCTATTTTGAATAAGAATAAAAAATCGGAAATTAAATGGAAGTCATGTTATAACATTTATTTAGAAGCAGAAAGCTCTGTGTTCAATCAGGCTATTATAGGGTTACTCCCAGATAAAAAATTACTTGTAAATAATTTTCACTTTTTGAGTGATGTCTTTGGGGGGAATAAAGAAATACTGTCTGTTACTGTTGTAAAATCACATACTCTCTCAGAATCGGAGATGGTACAAAAGGTCAAGAATGAGTTGGAGGAATACTGCAACATTAAGACTAAAGCATTGATCAAACTATTTCATATCAAAAAAGCACTACCTGACTTAAATCAATTAAAATATGAACCTCATATCGAGGACCTAGTTATCAACGATACTGTCTATTGTTGTGGAGACCATCTAGCAAATGGCTCGCTTAATGCAGCTATGGCAAGTGGTAGATTAGTAGCTGAGCAAATCATTAAATCAAGTAAAAAATGACATTGAATCACTTGACCTTTTCATCATTTTATCTATTTTTGATTAAACTAATAAAAACTGCTAGATACATTTTGAAAAATCAACCCAGTATTTATACGACATACAAACGACAAATATCGGATATATATCTGATTTTAAATAAATTAAATACTTACAGCTATAGGAGATATATGCGCAATTGCGTATATTGACTTGTTGAACTAAACCGATTTGACAATCGGTAATTCATAAACTTAATTTTGATGTTAAATCATTAAAATTAGTATTTATGAAAACACAATTTTCAAAAGATGTCCAACGTCTTCAGTTCGAAATGG